>Ga0209062_1001431_pt1 | contig 42246 bp, 37 predicted proteins | sample Coa_R2_2_FD_187158 | JGI IMG/M metagenome (GOLD analysis project Ga0209062, IMG submission 187158) | Surface soil microbial communities from Centralia Pennsylvania, which are recovering from an underground coalmine fire - Coalmine... | ecosystem: Environmental > Terrestrial > Soil > Unclassified...
GGGGGGGGGGGGGGGGAGGAGTGACATGGCTACGGCGCGGCCGCGGGACCGGCCGCAAAATGCTGGGGAGCACTCCTGCCGTGCGCCAATGGATGGTGCAGCCCGCCAATCCCGCCCGTATGCTGTGGCGGTGGTACGCCACGAGGCGGATAATGAGGCCGCGCTGGAGGGTGCAGTCCGCCACTCCCGCCCGTATGCTGTGGCGGGCTTGAGGCACACCCGGCGGCGGCCGGCGCGGCGTAGAGACTGTGTAGCGGCTGCGGCGTAGAGACTGTGTAGTGGCCGCGGCGTGCCGTAGAATACCGCGCATCCTATTCTGACCGAATGGATAGCCGATCCGACAGCGCCGCGCGGCCGCGGCGGCCCCCGGCGCGGGACCGGGCGTCCGGTTGGCCGGGCGTCGGCGTAATCGTCGTTGCAAGCTCTCATCACGGCGAGAAGCGAGGCAGGCATGGCGCAGCTCGTCCAGCTCATCGGCGTGCAGCACAATCCCGCCCTGCACCGCCGCTTCCAGCAGCCTGAGCCGTCCGGGCCGGCGCGTGCTGCCCGCGACCGCTTCGCCGACATGGGCCGACAGCTCGCGGCGGCCCGGCCGGACGTCCTCCTCGTCGTGGCGAACGACCACCTGAACCAGTGGTTCATGGACAACATGCCGCCGTTCCTGCTGGGCAAGGCGCCGCAGGCGCAAGGCCCGTTCGCCCACGAGAGGCGCGAGTTTGGCCTGCCCGCCTACCGGGCGCCCGGCGACCCGGCCACGGCGCGCGCGCTTGTCGAGGCGAGCTACGACCACGGGCTCGACGTGGCGTGGTCCGACGAGTACACGCTCGACCACGCTTTCGTCGTGCCGCTCACCTACCTGCGCCCCGCGGCCGACCTGCCGATCATCCCCTTCTTCAGCAACGTCATGGCGCCGCCGCTGCCGCCCGCCCGCCGCTTCTACGCCGTCGGCGAGGCGCTGCGCGCGGCCATCGCGGCGCTGCCGGCGCGACTGCGCGTCGCCGTCGTCGCGAGTGGCCACCTGTCCGTCGAGATCGGCGGGCCGCGCGTCATGCGCGCGGCGCCCGACCCGGCGTTCGACGAGCGCGCGGTCGAGCTGATCGGCCGCGGCGACGTGGACGGCCTGCTGGCGCTGGCGACGTGGGAGCGGATGCAGCAGGCGGGCAACCTGACGGCCGCGTTCCTGAACTTCGTGCTGCTCGTCGGGCTGGCGGGAGGCCAGCCGGCGACCGAGGCCGACGCCGTGCCGCTCGACACGAGCACCACGCCGTTCTTTAGCTGGACGCTGCACGGGGAGACCGCGCCATGAGCCGCTACCAGGTCGACAAGGTGCTGCGCGAGACAGTGCTCGACGCCGACGCGCTGGCCCGCTTCGCCGCCGGCCCCGCGGCCTACCTGGTCGGCCGCGACCTGAGCGCCGAGGAGCGCCGCGCGCTGATGGAGCACGACTACGGCGCGCTCTACGCTCTCGGCGCCCACCCGTTCCTGCTCTGGGGCTGGGCCGCGCGCGTGTGGGCGCTGCGCGGCGGCGACAAGGAGCAGTTCCGCGACCGCTACGCCGCCGCCGTCCGCCCCCACGGCTACCCCGACTACGCTACCTAGAAGGGGCAGTGGCTGGGGGCTGGCGCGTCGATCCGCCGCGCCGCGTCGGCAGGAAGGATCTGCACGGCGATGGTGACTGCATCCACGCTGCCCTCGTTGCGCAGCAGATGCACGTGTCCGTCGCCCGGATCGATGAACCCGCTTCCTGCCTGATACACCTGGGGCGTGCAGGTAGGATCGTCGCCATCGTAAGCCGTGACGGTACCGGCCTGTACCGTGATCAGGCTCGGGCCAGGGTGGGTATGCCAGCCGGTCTGACCGCCCGGCGCGATCGTGTTGGATATTACGTACACGTCGGACGCTCCCATCATCTTGATGCTGGCCTGATGGGCCTGGCCGTTGCCGGTCTGGACGTCGATCTCATCGAAGCGGCCCCGTGACACCGTGCTGCTTGTGATCATCGATCCTTCTGTCGCCATTACGGTCCCTCCGTGCGCCGCCATGCCCAAGAGGTAGAGCACGAAGACCCACTTCAGCTTCCTTAGCATGACTGTCCCTCCTGCCTCAGTTCTGGCCGCGTCATCGTGGGAGACGACGAAAGGATCGGGTCGTGGCTACCCACCCCCGTCCAGGAACGCTCCCAAGGCCAACGCTACCACTCAGTGGGTCGGCGATCATCGCGGAATTCAGCCATCTTGCGTATGTAGGTGGGGCAGGAGACGGTATGTAGGCCGGTCCATGAGCGTGAAGCCGACCGGGCGAGGCTAGAGGAGACTGTGGCGGAGCGCGTAGGCGGTGGCCTCGACGCGCGTGTGAACCCCGATCTTGGTATAGATGTTGGCGACGTGCCGCTCGACGGTGTAAACGCTCAACACCAACTCGTCCGCAATCGCCGGGTTGCTCTTGCCCCCGGCCAGGAGGCGTAGAATCTCCACTTCGCGGGCGGTGAGGCGATCAGGGGCGCCAGTCGCGCCCGTCCGAGCGCACCTGCTGCCGGTGGGTCGCGTCGATAAGTCTGGGGGATCGACGGTGTCCGTCAAACCGTACGTGATGGCCTGCTCCCAGGCCATCGCGCGCCCTTCCGCCCACGCCGCCTTCAGCGCTCTCGCATCGAGAGCAGCATGCACGGCCGCGATGATGGCGTCGTAGAAGTCGCGGCGGTAAACGGGCGCCAACGTAACGTCGCTGGCCTTGCGCACGGCCTCGGCTGCCCCCAGCAACCGGGCGGCCCGCGCGGCCTGCCCCTCGGCGGCGGCGAGCGACGCGAAGGAGTCCAGCAGAATCGCCACGTGGAAAGCGCTTCCCTGTTCCTGGGCGGCGACCATGCTCTCGGTGTACAGCGAACGGGCGGTGGGGTTGTCGCCTTGGTCGCGGGCGACGTTGGCGAGCGTCCAGAGTACGTGCGTGGTGGACATGAATGGGTTCCAAGTAGGCCAACTGCTCTTTAGTTCTCGCAACAGCGCCAGCGCTTCTCGGAGCAGCGCCCACGCGGAGGAATACTCTTGCTGGTGCCAGGCGGCATGCCCCAACTGGCCGAGCGCGCCTGCCATGCCCTGACGGTCATTCAGCTCTCGGTAGAGGGCCAAGCTTTGCTCGCCCATTGCAATCATCGCGGGGACGTCGCCCTCGAAGTGGACGGCATGTGCCAGCATGCCCAACGCATCGGCAGCTCCCCGCGCGTTCCCGCGCGCGCGCCAGAGCGGGAGGCTCTCCGCGAGGAGGGTGCGGGCGCCCGGTCCATCGCTCTGAAGCATCGCCAGCATCCCGGCGCCAGTGAGCGCCTTCGCACGCAGCGCCGCAGGGAGGCCCAGGCCGCCCGTCGCCAGCGCCCGCTCCAGCCAGCTTCGCCCTTCGCTCAGGCGTCCTCGCTCCGACCAGAACGGTGCCAACGCCGCGGCCAACCGCACGCCTGGCTCCACCTCACCAGCACTGAGCAGCCGCGACAGCGCCGACCGCAGGTTATCGTGCTCCGTCTCCAGGCGCGCCACCCAGCGGTGGCGGTCCGCACTCATGAGGTAGGGCTCGGCTTCCTCGGCCAGGCGCAGGAAGTGGGCGGCATGCCGGGCTTCGACCGCCCGGAACTCCCCGCTATCGGTTAGCCGCTCGCGCGCGTACTGGCGCACCGGCTCAAGGAGGCGATAGCGCGCCGCGCCATCCGGCTGGTCGGCCTGAATCAGCGACTTGTCGACAAGCCGCGCCACAAGATCCAACACATCGGTCCGCCCGATGGGGCTTCCGGCGGCGACCGCCTCCGCCGCCGCCAGGTCGAACCCGCTGGCGAAGACGGCCAGGCGACGGAAGAGAGTGCGCTCCTCCGTGTCCAGGAGGTCGTGACTCCAGTCGAGCGCCGCGCGCAGCGTCTGCTGGCGCATGGGTGCGGTCCGGCTCCCGCCGGTCAGGAGCCGGAAGCTGTCGTCCAGGTTGGCTGCGATCGCTTCGGGGGGTAGCACGCGCACGCGGGCGGCGGCGAGTTCCAGGGCCAGCGGCAGCCCGCCGAGCCGCCCGCAAATCTCGCCGATGGCACGGGCGTTCCGCGGCCCGACGGCGAACTCCGGCCGGGCCGCCCGCGCCCGCTCGGCGAAAAGGCGGACCGCGGCGAAACGAGCAAGCTCGACCGGATCCGACGGCGGCGACCCGGGGTCCGGCGCCGGCAGGCCGGTCACCCGCCAGGTGACCTCGCCCGCGATGCGCAGCGGCTCGCGGCTCGTGGCCAGGACCCGCAGGCCGGGGCAGTGGGACAACAGGTCATCGACCAGCCGGGCGCAGGGATCGACTAGGTGCTCGCAGTTGTCTAGCATCAGCAGGAGTGATCGTTCGCGCAGGAACCGGCGCACGCTCTCGGTCACGGGGCGGCCCGGCGTCTCGCGCAGGCGCAGCGCCGCGGCCACCGCCCGCGGGACGAGATCCGGGTCGCCGATGCCCGCCAACTCGACGAACCAGACGCCATCGGCAAATTGGTCGCGTATGGCGGCGGCCACCTCGAGCGCTAGGCGGGTCTTCCCGCTGCCCCCGGTCCCGGTGAGCGTGAGTAAGCCGCGCTCGGCCGCCCCTAAGGCTTGGCAGAGCGCCTGTAGTTCCTGCTCCCGCCCGATCAGCCGCGGCAGGTGGGCAGGGAGGTTGTGGAGCGCTGCCGCGGCATATCCCGCCGGCCCGATGCGGGGAGCGGCCCGGGATCGGCGTGCCTCGCTCGAGCGGCGCGCCAGCTCGACCGCGACCGCATGCAGGCGCGCCGCGGTCAGGTCGCGCACCTTGCCGAGATACGCTTTGTGCACGACGCCGTGCCGCTTGCGGTAAGCGTACCAGTAGACCCCACCTTTCCGCGGCTCGCGTCGCGCGGTGAAGCCGCCGGCGGGGTGCTCGTAGCGGAAGGCGGTGGAACTCGGCAGGTCGAGCCAACGCCACCAGTCCCCGCTCTGGGCGCACAACGCGCCCACCCCGTCCGCCGCGGCGGGTAAGGGCGCATGGCGAACGACCGGGAGCTGACGTTCCATAAACCATCTGGCAGGTCGGGCCGGTACGGCACCGCCCCGTACTGGCCCCAGTATAGCAGCGTTGGGTAACCCGCTCGCCGGCAACCCAGAAGCTGGGCGCGGACACGGCTATGCAGGCCGGGACGAGCGTGCCCACAGGGTCAGGCTGGTGCGACTCTGAGCTCGCGCATGGCGAGTCCTTCTCGGCCCGCCATGCCCTACCGCCGCTCCGCCGCGAACCGGTTGTACGCCGACCAGTTGACCGCCGCGCTTCCGTACGGAGGGAGGATTTTTCGAGCGCGCTGGTGCCTGCGGCGGATCGGATGAAGGGGGGCGGGAGGAATTGGCCGACATGCCGCGGTTGTAGCGCGCCGCGCCTCGTGAGGCAAGCTCGCGCCCAGGCCTCAGGGTGGGGGAGCTGAACGCTTACGACGCTTGTAGTATTCCACGTCGCACCCTTGCCGTCCGGTGGTCGTCCCCATGACCGGGCGGCGGGGTACGAGACCCCGCCCTATTTCCCCTGGTTGAGCAGCCTTGCCAGCGCGATTGCGCGTCATCTGCCATCCGGATCGAAGGTCACTTCGCCTTCCAGCCGCTCGCGTCGACGGTGCGGATGGCGTCTTGCAGCGGGGCGAGATCGAACACCTGCGCCACCGTCAGGCTGTCGGCGTCGGGAATGCTCTCCTTCATCGTCGCCAGCCCCGCTTCCTGCTCGGCCGGCGTGATCAGGCCGTCCTTCGCCATCAGCGGCCGCACGTAGCTGAGCCCCTTCGCCGCGTCGCCACGGTCCATCTCCACGTACTTCAGCAGCACGTCCACGCTCGTGTCCGGGTCCTGCTCCATCACCCGCGTGCCCTTGACCGCGGCGACGAGGAACCGCCGCAGCACGTCGGGCCGCTTCTCCAGCATGTCCTCGGACGTCAGGATGCCGCCCTGGAGGTCTGGCGACTCCTCGCCGAACGAGTAGATCGTGTGGAAGCCCTGGTTCTCGGCGGTGAGGCGCTGGAGCACGTTGCCCACCATGCCATCGGCCACCCCCGCGACCAGCGCGCCCACCAGGATGTCGGAGCCGCCGCCGCCCGCCGAGCCAGCGCCGATCAAGGTGACGTCGTTCGCCGGGTCCATGCCGGCGCGCTCCATCGCGGTCACCAGCAGGCGCGAGTAGGTGTCGGCCTGGCTCAGGTTCGGCACCACCACGCGCTTGCCCTTCAGATCCTGAAGAGTGTTGATCTCGGGCCGCGTGGTGAACCAGTAGTTCGCCTTGGCCGACTGCACGTAGATGACCTTCAGCGGCGTGCCCTGCGCAATCGCCGGGACCGCCGACGACGCCGCGCCGGAGAACTGCATCTCGCCGGCCACCAGCGCCTTCACGCCCGTGGCCCCCGGCGCCTGCAAGATCTCCACGTCCAGGTTCTGCTCCTGGAAGTAGCCCCGCTCGATGGCGAGATACCAGGGCAGGTATGACGTCGAGCGCGACGGCAGGTGCAGGCGCAGCGAGACGGGCGCCGGCGCGGGCGCGGCCGCTGGCCCTGCCGCCCCGGCGGCCTGCTCCCCCGTGGGCGCGCTCGCCGGCGAGGCGGGCGGCGCGCACGCGACCGCTAGCGCCAGCCCGAGCAGCGCCGGCGCCAGCGGTAGAGAGCGGCGCCACTCGGACCATACCGGTATCATGAGAGACTCCTTTGATCGAGGCCACTCAGGGGGCGCTTCCTTGACGCGGGTGGCGGGTGCGAGAGGTCACGCGGCGGGCGGAGCGCCAACGCCACGCCGGAGACTAGTACGGGCGGCGTGGCGCACGGGGCCTGATGCTGCGGCAGTCTAGCACTGCCCCGCGCGAAGCGTCAAAGCCGGCGCACTTACCAGTTCGGCTGGCGAACTACGAGCCCCGCGACCCGCTGAAACTCGCGCAGATTATTGGTGAGCACCGCGTAGCCGTGTGCGAGAGCCGTGGCCGCGATTAGTAGGTCGTGAGCGCCGATCGGCTGGCCGATGGTCGCAAGGTCTGACCAGATCCGGGCATGGACGCGAGCAGCGACAAGACCGAGGAGATGCTGGAGTCGACTAGCTGCGCCATTCTGGCTTGCCCGCCAAGGGCTGCGAGGCCTGGATCGTTTCCAGGTCATCCGCAAAGCGATCGTCGGGCGAAGGGATAGCCCGGAGCCGCACGGCCAGCGCGCCCGCCTCGTCACACGAGCGCCGCCGGCCGCTGCCGTAGCAGTGCTCGATCGCCCAGCGAATAAGCTGGCTCATAGACCGCCCGGTCCGCCGACTCTCATCCGCAAGCGCGCGGTCCTCGTTCTCCCCTAAGTAGACTTGCCGCCGAACGCTCATCATCTGCTCCAGTTGCCCACGTCGGTCGCTACGCCACCACTATACCGCCGGCTGACCTGCGGGGAGCGTCAGCGATCCTGACGCTTGCCATGCACCTGGCCTGGCTCATACAGTAGGCCGCAGGAGGCGTCTGCTAGCGCGCGGTGAGGGGCACGCGATAGGAGGGGGGCTGATGCGGTTCGGCGTCCACTACTTGAACACGTACCTCCCCGCGCTCGACGGGCCGGTGCCCGCGGTCTACCAGCAGCTCTTCGCGCAGATCCGCGAGGCGGAGGCGCTCGGCTTCGACGACGCCTGGGTCACCGAGCACCACTTCCACGCGTTCGGCGGCCAGATCCCCCACCCGCCCGTCTTCCTGGCGGCGCTCGCCAGCACGACCCAGCGCATCCACCTGGGCGTCGCCATCAGCGTGCTGGCGCTCCACCATCCGCTGCACAACGCCGAGGCCTACGCGATGGTCGACGTCATCTCGAACGGCCGGCTGGAGTTCGGCATCGGGCGCGGTGCCACGCCCGAGGAGTTCAGCGGCGCGGCCATCGACTACGCGGACAGCGCGCGGCGGCTGCGCGAGCACGCCGCGGTGCTGCTCCAGGCCTGGTCCGACGCGCCGGTCAACCACCACGGCGAGCTATACGACTACACGGACGTGCAGGTGCTGCCCAAGCCGGTGCAGCGGCCCCATCCGCGCATCTGGGTCGGCGCCTCGCGCAGCGACGACACCTTCCGCTGGGCCGGCGAGCAGGGCTTCCACCTCATGACGCTGCCCTTCACCTACGACCCGACGGTGCTGCGGCACTGGATCGGCGTCTACCAGGACGCCCTGCGCGCGCACGGCCACGATCCCGCGCGCCGCGAGATCCTCGGCAAGTTCCACATGTACGTGGCCGCGGACGACGCCACCGCGCGCCGCGAGGCCGAGCCCTACTGGCTGAACTACTACCGCGTCGCCCACGACCGCGGCTCGTGGAACGTCCCCCACCCGCCGTCGCCCGCCGACTACCAGGACGAGCTGGCGAAGCGTCACATCATCGTGGGCGACCCGGCCCGTTGCGCCGATACGCTCGCCTACTGGCGCGACACGCTCGGCCTCACCACTGTGTCGGGCACCTTCCACTTCGGCGGCATGCCCCACGCCGTGGCGCTGCGCAGCCTGCGCCTGTTCGCCGAGCGCGTCATGCCCGCCCTCGCGCCCGCTGGCGCTGTCCGGGCGGGGCGCTAAGAGGGAGCCGGCGGCCCCTACTGCTTCTGGAGCAAGTTCTGCAGCTCGGCGCGCACGCTCTCGACCGCCTGCGGATCGTCGCGCTGCACGAACTGCACGTTGATCTCGGTGAACTTGATGCCGCTCGCCTGCAACCGCTCGATGTCGGGCGCCACCTTCGAGCCGGGCACTAGGTGGTGGTCGAGGTAGTCCGACTCGTACATCAGGTCCTGGCCCTCGCGGCTCAGCATGTAGTCCACCCAGAGCTTGGCCGCGTTCGGGTGGGCGGCGTTGCGCGGCACGCCCAGATACCAGTAGGAGAGCAGCGCCGCGTCGGAGGCGATGACGTGGCCCAGCGGCGCTCCCTTCACCTGGAGCGAGCGCGCGTCCTCGGCGCCGCAGTCCAGGGCCAGCAGGTCGAACTCGCCGTTCGCCACCCGCTCGGGCTCGCCGCAGCGGATTAGCCCCGCCACTTGGTCGGCCAGCTTCGCCACGTAGTCCAGCGTGCGCTGCCGGCCCCACAGCTGGGGACTCGCCAGCCGGTCGAAGTTCGCCGCATACGTCGTCGAGGCGAGGCGCCCCTTGTATTCCGGCTTCAGCAAGTCCTGCATGCTCGCGGGCACCGCGCCGCCGCTCAGGCGGCTGGTGTTGTAGGTGATGCCGGGCGTGCGGGTCGCCAGCTCGACGGCCACGCCGTTCGGCGCCACCAGTCGCGCGTCGCGGATGTGCGGCGCCCAGCTCGTCCAGTCGACAGGCGTCAGCGCGTCGGCGCGCATCATGGCGACGACGTGCGACTCCGAGCCCAGCAGCACGTCGCTCGTCGCCGGCCGCCCCGCCTGGTACTCTTGCGCGATGCGGCTTGCCATCTGGGGCATCGACAGCCCGGCGGACCACTGCACGTTCACGTTCAGACCGTAGGCCCGGTCGAAGCCGGCGGCCAGCCGCTGCCGCACGTCGCTGTCGTCGATCGAGTCCCAGGCGAGCGTGAGCTGCCCCTCCTGCCGCGCGCCGTCGATCACCGCCTGCAACGCCGGGGAGGCGGCCGCTCCAGCCCCCGAATTCTGGGAGGAGCCCGCCGGCGCGGTCGCTTGCCCCTCAGCCTGCGGCGAGCCAGCAGGGGCCGGGCGCGATTCCGCCCCGGCGGTGGGGCGACTGGCGGAGGCCGCCGGGGCGGTGGCCGGGGCGCAGGCCACAAGCGCGACGAGCCCGAGGCTGGCGATGAAACCGGGCCATGCGGATCGGCTTGCCATGTTCGCCCTCCACGCGCGTCCGGGAGCGCGGTCGCCTCGTGGCCGCCCGAGGCCGGGCGGCCGGGGGGCGCGGAATGCGGCAACGCCGCTGCCCCGGCCCTACCTCATCCCGGCCGGCCGCGTCATTCGCCGCCGGGGCTGGGGCCGAGGCGCTCGACGACGGCCAGCAGGTCGGGCAGCTCGAAGGGCTTCGCCAGGTAGCCCGCCGCGCCGATCTCCTCCGCCCAGCGCCGCGCGTCCTGCGCGGCCGTCATCACCACGATCGGCAGCTGCTCTCCGCGGGCGGCGAGCGCGCGGGCGAAGCCCCAGCCGTCGAGCACGGGCATGCGCATGTCGAGCAGCACGAGCGACGGCCGCGCCTGGGCGACGGCCGCCAGCGCCTCGGCGCCGTCGGTCGCGGTCTGTACCGGGTAGCCCTCGAAGTCCAGAATCTGCGCGACCACGGCCCGGATCGACGGATCGTCGTCCACGACCAGGATGGGACCTGCGCTCACGCGGCGCCCCCCTCGGCCGCGAGCGCCACGGGCAGCGGCAGCGCGACGTGGAACGTGGTCCCCTGCTGCGGCGCGCTCTCGGCCCAGATGCGGCCGCCGTGCTGCTCGGCAATGCCGCGGCAGATGTAGAGGCCCAGCCCCATGCCCGAAAAGCGGCGGTCGTCCACGTTCGTGCCGCGGTGATAGCGGTCGAACAGCCGCGGGAGATCGGCGGCGGGGATGCCGATACCGCGGTCGGCCACGCTCAGCCGCGCCACCCCGTCCTCCGCCCAGACCCGCACCCGCACCTCCCCGCCCTCGGGACTGTATTTCACGGCGTTCTCAATGAGGTTGTCGAGGAGCTGCTGAATGCGCACCGGATCGAAGTCGCCCACGACCGGGCCGTCGGCCACGACGCGGCACGGATGCCGCTCGGTGCTGCGCCGCTCGCACGACTCGTAGGCCGAGACCGTTAGGTCCACGGGCTCGCGGGGGCCGACGAGCTGGCCCCGGTCGGCGCGCGACGCGTCGAGCAGCTCCGTCACCAGCGTGCTCAGCCGTTGCGCCTCGCGCACCAGCCGCTCGATGCCGGTCGTATAGACGGGGCTGAGCGCGTCCCGGCTCGCCTGCCGCGCCAGGAGCTGGGCCTGGCCCAGCAGCGTCGTGAGCGGCGTCCGCAAGTCGTGTGCCGCCGACGACAGGAAGTCGTCCTTCAGCCGCGTCGCCTCCTCGCGCGCTTGGACGCGCGCCGCCTCGTCGATGAGCGCCCGGCTCTCCAGCACGACGGCCGCCTGGTCGGCCAGCAGCCGGACCAGCGCCAGGTCGCTGTCCGCGAAGATCGGCGCGCGCGGAGCGTAGGCCACGAGGACCCCCAGCCGCCGCTCCCCGGCCGTGATCGGCGCGACCAGCACGGCCACGACGTCGTGGGCGCGGTAGACCGCGGCGTTGGCCGGGTCGTCGCGGCCGACGTTCTCGGTAAACAGCGCGCGCTGCGCGGCGAACGCCTGGCCGGCGATCAGCTGGCCCGGGGGCACCTCGAACCATCGCTCGCCGGTCGCCGCGTCCGCACGGCCGTCGGGCCCGGGCGCGGTGGCCGCGCTCGGGCGCTCGAAGCGGAGCACGCCCGCGGCCTCGTCCCACAAGCCGATCGTCGCGTGCGGCCCGCCCAGCGCGCTCGCCGCGCCGCGCTCCAGCTCGCGGCGGATCGCGTCGGTGTCGGGCAGGCGCGGCAAGCTGGCGGCGCGGCCCAGGAAGGCGCGCAGCTCTGGCTCCTGCCAGGCGCGGCGCAGCCACGTCGGCGGCGCAAACCCCAGGAAGTAGCACACGCCCGAGGCCAGCCCCGCCAGGTGGGCGAGCATCGTCCAGAGGTCCGCCAGACTCGGCCAGGCCAGCGCGAAGCCGACTACGAGCAGCATCAGCCCCAGGCAGCCGGAGCCCCAGGCCACCGCGAGCATCCGACTGCGGGTCACGCCGCGGGTTTGGCCCGCTTGGCGCACGAAGGCAACGGCGCCGTAGCCCACCAGCCCGACGAAGTAGGCTACCATCAGCAGGGCCAGCCAAAGCGGCAGGGGCGGGGGGAGCACGAACAGCAGTACCGCCGACAGCGCCAGGCCGGCGGCCGTGCCGCGCATCAACCACGGCGTGACGCCGGCGAAGTCGTCTAGCAGCCGCAGCAGCAGGTACGGCAGTGCGAGCAGCAGCGTGCTAGCGAGGGCGGCCAGGGCCGGCGGCGGCGTGATGTGGAGCGCCGTGGTAACGCCGCCGATGGCGATGATGAGCGTGGTCGTGCCGAACAGGAGCGCCACGTCCACGTTCGCCCGCAGCGGCCGGCGTGCCGCGCGCGCGGCAACCAGCACGAACAACACGACGTACAGCGCCTGCGTCACGAGCTGAATGAAATCGTCCGCGCTCACGCCAGCGTGTCCCCACTGCCTTCGCGCATCCAGGGCCAGGCGAGCCGCTCTATTGTACTGCGGTCCGCTGGCGCCGTTCCCCGGCTCTCGTCCCTCGCCTCCCGGCGGCGATTGACAACCCCGACGCTTCCGGGCATGATGAACACGCACGCCGCGCGGGACTCACTCGCAGGAGCCGCCCATGCCCGCCCGCACGATCGTCCTCGCCGCGTTTGCGGCAGTCGGCGTAGTGGCCGCGCTCGCCGTGGCGCTGCTCGTGCTGCCGGCCGCGCCCGGGGCGGCGCCCAACCTGCGTGAGCTGTCGGCGCTAGTGTCGAGCGCGCAGTTCGAGGTGGTCGACGCGGCGGGCCTGCCCTGGTACTCGTGCCACTAGCCGTGGCGATACTGGGATCGGCGGCGCCGTCACCGCCGCGCCATGGCGCGACGGCCGCCCCGGCGGGGCGGGGCCGCGCCCGCGGCGAGCTGCTGGTCCAGCCGACGGATCATGCGGGCGAGCCGCGCCATTACCGCCAGCGCGACATCGGGGTGCTCGCGCAGCACGGCGAGGAGATCGGCCCGAGCGAGCACGCGGGTCGTGCCCGCCGTGAGGGCGCGGACCGTGGCCGAGCGCGGCGCCCCGTCGATCAGCGCTAGCTCGCCGAACAGATCGCCTGGCCCCACGGTCGCCAGCCGTTGCGGGCGGCCATCGGGCCGCTGCCGCTCGACCGCGAAGCGACCGCGCACGACCAGGTGCATTGCGTCGCCCGGCTCGCCCTGGCGCAGCACGACATCGCCCGGCGCGTGGCGCTGCTCGGCTAGACGCCCGGCCAGCAGGCGCAGCACCCCCGCCGGCAGCCCCGCCAGCACCGACGGGAAGGGCAGCGCCGCCCTGGCGCCCCGCGGCCGGCCTCGGCCGCTCGCGCCCGGGGCGGCCGGGGCGGGGGTCGGCTGTCCGCCCCGCGCCGGGCCGGCGCCGCGACCGCTGCCGCGCGTGCCCGTGGCCAGGTCGGCCGCGGCCTGGTCGCGCTCCGCCGGCGTCAGCGCCAGCCACAGGGGCTCCAGGGCCGCGCCCACCGCCGCCGCGTCGGCGTAGCGCTGCCCTGGGGGCAGCCGCAGCAGCCGCAGCAGGATGGGAGCCAGAGCGGGCGGCAGGGCCGGATGCGGGGCCGGCTCGGGCGGGGCGGCCAGCCGCGAGTCGCCGGCCGCCAGGGCGAGCAACGTCTCGGCGGGATAGGGCCACTCGCCGGTCAGCAGCTCGTAGAGCACGACGCCGAGCGCGTACAGGTCGGCGCGGCCGTCCACGTCGAGCCCGAGCGCCTGTTCCGGCGCCATGTAGGGCGGGGTGCCCAGGACGGTGAAGCGCGTGGTCGTCGTGGCCGCGGTGCCGCGCGCGGGGCGGGCCAGGCCGAAGTCCAGCAGCTTGAGGCCGCCTGGCGCGAGCAGCACGTTCTCGGGCTTGAGGTCGCGGTGGACCACGCCCCGCGCATGCAGGTACGCGAGCGCGTCCAGCAGCGCGCGCCCCACGGCCAGGACGGTCGCCGGCGCCAGCAGCGGCGCGGCCGACGGCGCCGCTGCTGGCTGGCTCGCCCAGGCGCGCTCCTGGAGCAGCCGCCGCAGGCTGGGGCCTGGCACGTACTCCAGGGCCAGGAACGGGGGCCCCGCGCCGTCCACGGCGTAGTCGAGGGCTCGCACGATGTGCGGATGGTCGAAGCTGGCGAGCAGCAGCGCTTCCTGGCGAAAGCGCGCCCGTTGTCCTGCGTCGTCCGCCGCGCAGAGCACCTTGACGGCCACCGTCGCGCCGTCGCGGCAGTCGCGCGCGCGGTACACCTCGGCAAAGCCGCCCGCGCCCAGCGGCTCCTCCAGCCGATACCGCTCCGCCAGCACCAGCCCACGCATGCTATGGGCTCCCGCGTGCCCTAACTGGCAATCGTCCCGTCCCCTCGGCGGCCCCCACGGCGCTCTGCGCACCCCGCCGTCGCCCGTCGCGCCGGTCCGGGCGCGGCCTACCTGGCCGCGCGGCCACGCCGGCGGGTATACCCGCTACACGCCGTGGTTGTCCATGCCGCAGCGACTGGCTGGCAACGCCCGGCCGCGCGCCGCCCGCGCGCTTGCACCCTGCCGGGGGCACGCTTACAATCCCACCTGTAGGCGGGTTGGAGCGACGGCGAGGCGGGAGCGGCACCTGCTCTGAGGATGGGCGGCCCGCCGGGAGGAAGCGCTGATGATTGCCGAGGAGCCCACGACCACGACTGCTGGCGAGAAGGCCGCGGCGATTCCCTTCCGCATCAAGAAGCTGGGCCACGTCGTGTACTACGTGTCGGACATGGATCGCACGGTGAAGTTCTACACGGAGATCCTGCCGTTCAAGGTGAGCGACGTGAACGAGCAGGGCATGGTGTTCCTGCGCTACGGCGCCGACCACCACACCCTCGCCTTCGCGCCACGGCCGGGCGGCGTCCAGCCGCCGAACGAGTACCTGAAGCTCAGCCACGTCGCGCTGGAAGTCGAGAGCGTCGAGACGCTGTTCACGATCCGCGACTGGCTGCGGCAGCACAACGTGACGATCACCTTCGAGGGCCGCAAGGGCCCCGGCGCCAACGCGGGCGTCGAGTTCCTCGATCCCGACGGCTACACGATCGAGCTGTACGCCGACATGGAGCAGATCGGCTGGGACGGCAAGAGCCGGCCGAGCCGGTTCTGGCGGCGCGTGAAGTCGCTCGAGGACGCCGTCGCCATCCCCGTGCCGACCGAGTGAGCGCCCGCGACAGCCTGCGCCTGATCACGTTCACGCCCCCGGTGGTGCTGGCCGTGGCGCAGGCGCGGGGGCACTTCGCCGCCGAGGGGCTGGCCGTGGAGCACACGATCACGCGCTCGTCGGCGCAGTTGATGCACGGCGTGATCGACGGCACCTACGACCTGGCGTTCACGAACCCCGACAACTGGGTGACCTACGTCACCCGCGACGGCGCCGACGTGTTCATGTTCCAGGGCGTTGTCACGGGCGGCGAGCGCACGCTGGTCGTGCGGCCGGAGATCCAGACGGCGGCAGACCTGCGCGGCAAGGATCTCGCCGTCGACGCCGTCGACTCCGGCTTCGTGATGATCCTCTGGCAGATCCTGCACGACCTGGGCGTGGACTTCCGCGGCGGCGACCCGCGCCTGGTGGCCGTCGGCACGACCTCGCTGCGGCTGGCATCGATGGAGCGCGGCGAGACGTTCGGCGCGATCCTGACCTCGCCCGAGACCGAGCAGGCGCTGGCGCGGGGCTACCGCGTGCTCGGCCGCTCGCGCGACCACCTGCCGCACTACCCCGGCCCGCAGGGCGGCACCACGCGCGCCTGGGCGGCCGCGCACGCGGACGCGCTGGTGCGCTTCCTCCGCGCCTACGTCGCCGCGACGCGCTGGGCGCTCACCCCGGCCCACCGCGAGGAGGCGCTGGCGCTGCACATGGCCGCCACCGGCCTCACGCGCGCCCAGGCCGAGGAGGACTACGCGGCGATCCAGCCCGACGCGACGATCAACGTGGCGGGCATCCAGACGATCCTCGACCTGCGCACGGTGCTCGGCTTCCTGCAGGGGCCGGCGCCGCCTATCGAGCGCCTCTACGACACGCGCTACTGGGAGGCCGCCACCGGCCGGCGCCACCCGTAGCGGCGGACCTGCCCGTGCTGCCCGCAAGCCGCGCTGGAGTCAACGTGCGCCTGGAAGTGGCCTTCTTGCCGCGCGACGTGCCGGCGCCGGCGGGGCGCGTGTGCGTGGTGCTGGATATCCTGCGCGCCTCGTCCACGCTGGTCACGCTGCTGGAGCGCGGCGCGGCGCCGGTCTACGTGGCGGGCACGGTGGAGGCGGCGCGGGCGCTGGCGGCCAGCGTGCCGGGCGGGGCGCTGCTCTGCGGCGAGGTGGGCGGGCTGCCGCCGCCGGGCTTCGACCACGGGAACTCGCCGACCGAGATGGCCGGGCTCGGCCTGGCCGGCCGCCCGGTCGTGCTGGCCACGTCGAACGGCACGCGGGCGCTGGCCGCGCTCGCCGCGGCGCCCGCCGTGCTGGTCGGCTGCTTCCTGAACGCCGGCGCGGTGGTGGCGCGCGGCCTGGCGCTGGCCCGCGCGCGCGACGCGCGCCTCACGCTCGTCTGCAGCGGCGACGCGAACGGCAGCCAGTTCTCGCTCGAGGACGCGCTGGCCGCCGGCTACCTGGTCGATCGGGTGCTGGCGCGGGAGGGCGCCGACCGCGTGGCGCTGGACGACGCGGCGCGCGCGGCCTGGCGGCTGTGGCAAGCGTACGCGGGGACCGGCCCCGCGACCGAGGCGGCGGCGCGCGGCTTTGCCGAGTCGGTCCACGGCCGCGACCTGGCGCGGCTGGGCTTCGACGCCGACCTCGCCTACTGCGCGCGTGTGGATGCGAGCCAGGCCGTGCCGCACCTGGCGCTCGACGGCGACCGGCTGGTGCTCCGCGATGCGGGCACCTGACGCTGGCGCGCGGCTAGCCGCCCGGCTCGGGAGGAGTATCCGGGGGCGGCTCGGCGTCGGCGGGCCACCCTTCTTCGCCGACGAGGGGGACGAAGCGCACGGGGCCCAGGCGCTGCACCCGCGTGGCGGCGCCCTGGCGCGTGACGAGCATCAACTCCTGGCTGACGCGGTCGCCCACGGGGATGACGAGCCGGCCGCCATCGGCCAGCTGCGCGACCAGCGCCTCGGGCACCTCGGGCGCGCCGGCGGTCACGATGATCGCGTCGTAGGGAGCCGCGGAGGGCCAGCCGAGCGTGCCGTTGCTGACGTGGACCGTGACGTTGGCGCAGCCCAGGCGGGCGAGCACGGCACGCGCCCGCGCGGCGAGGGCGGGGAAGCGCTCGACGGACACAACGTGCGCCGCCAGGCGGCAGAGCACGGCCGCCTGGTAGCCCGAGCCCGTGCCCACCTCCAGCACGCGCTCGACGCCCGTGAGGGCGAGCGCCTGGGTCATTAGCCCGACGACGAGCGGCTGGGAGATGGTCTGGCCGGCGCCGATGGGCAATGGCGCGTTGCGGTAGGCGCTCGGGCGGTGCTCGGGCGGCACGAACTGCTCGCGCGGCACCGCGGCAATGGCCGCGAGCACCCGCTCGTCGCGCACGCCCTCGCGGCGCAGCTCGGCCAGCAGCCGCTGCCGCGAATAGCCCCCATTCTCGCTAGAGCGCACGTCCGCCTCGCCGAGCGGTCGGTTCTCCGCCGCCAGGCCGGCCGCGGCCGACCTGGCGGCCATCAGCCTGCCGATAGCGGCTGCCAGCCCGCCGCGCGGTTGACGCCCCCGCGGGCACCGGCTAGAATCCGCTTGTTGCGAGCCGAGCGGGCCGCGGCTCCCGCGACGGCGGCACCCCGAGGTTCGCGCGCCGCGGCCCCGCGCGCTATCGATCGGCCAACCATCTGGTACCGTGTCGTGGGCGCTCCCCACACCGGGCGCGGCGGTGCCGCGGCCTAGCTCGCCGTCTCGGCGGTCATGGGCTCCGCCAGGCCGGTCGTGCCGATCCAACCGTGCTCGCTAACGTCGAACACGACCCCGTCAGGCCCAACGAACTTGACCTCGAAGAAGCTGGTCGGCTGGGTCGGCCGCTCGGTCTTCTGCTGGGCGCCCGCCTGGCGCAGGCGGGCGTAGGTTTCGTCAGCATCCGCGATGTGGACGCCGAAATGGTGCAGGCCCGCGTAGTCCATCCCGCGGCCCAACTGATCGGTATGGAAACGCAGGATGGCCATGTTCAACGTGCCGTCGCTCAGATAGACGCCGGTGGCCAGTGGCGTGTTGGTGCGCCCCACCTCCTCGAAGCCGAACACCTCTTTGTAGAACGCCGCGGTCTTCTCGGGGTCCGGGGTGGCGATCGCGATGTGGCGAAGCTTGTTCTTACCCACGATATAACCTCCTTGCGCGCGTCTTGGCGCCAGTGGCGGGGCATTATAGCATGGGGTGCGGGACGTTCTTGACACGGCCACGGGGCGAGTGTAGCGAACGGCGCCAGGGAAGGGCGCGATGAGTGAGTTCCGGCTCGAGGTGGGGCAGGTTACCGATATTGGCCGCAAGCGCTCGGCCAACGAGGATAATCTCGGAACGTTCGTGCCCACCGATCCGGCGCAGCTGTCGCAGCTCGGCGCGCTCTTCGTCGTGGCGGATGGCATGGGCGGTCATGCCAAGGGCGAGGTGGCCAGCGCGATCGCCGTGAAGACCGTCATCGAGGCGTACCAGCAGAGCGACGCGCCCACGCTGGGCGAGCGGCTGGTCGCGGCGCTGCGCCAGGCCAACACGGCCATCTGGGACGAGGCCAGCCGTCAGGTGGACCACGCCGGCATGGGCACCACGGTGGTCTGCGGGGTGGTGGCGGGCCAGGACTTGCTGGTCACCAACGCCGGCGATAGCCGCGCCTACCTCGTGCGCCTGGGGCGCGCGCAGCAGCTCACGCGCGACCACTCGTGGGTGGGCGAGATGATCGCGCTGGGCAAGCTCACGGTGGCCGAGGCCCGCCACCACCGCATGCGCAACGTCATCACCCGCTGCCTGGGCGGGCGTCCCGACCTCGAAGTGCCGCTCTACCCGCGGCAGCAGCTCGTCTCGGGCGACGCGCTGGTGCTGTGCAGCGACGGCCTGTGGGGGACGATGACTGACCAGGAGATCGCCCTGCTCGTCAGCCAGTTCCCGCCTCAGGAGGCGGCCGAACGACTCGTCGCCCTCGCCAATGAGCGTGGTGGTCCCGATAACATCACCGTCATCGTCGTGCGGGTCCAGCGCGAAGGCGACGACGCCACGCTCGACCTGCGGCTCCCAGACGACGACGCGACGCTCCGCGACGAGACCTTGCGAGGAGTCTAGCGGTCTGTCAACGGTCAATTGCTCGGTGTTGGCAGTTGCCAACACCGAGCAAATCACCCGTGACGAGGTAGTAGGATGATTTGCGCCAGTTGCCGTACCGTTAATCTCGAGGGCATGCTGTTTTGTGCCAAGTGTGGCCGCGGCCTGGCGACGGCCAGCGCCGAGGACCCGGGCAACATCCCTCGGCTGGTCTGGCAGATCGGCGACGGCACGCCGCAAACCTTCCTGCTCACCAAGGCCGTCACCACGATCGGTCGCGTCGGCGGCAACGACATCATCCTGCCCGAGGCCGGCGTCTCGCGCCAGCACGCGCGCCTGGAACGCTCGGGCACCCGCTGTATCCTGGTCGATCTCGGCAGCCTCAACGGCACGCTGGTCAACAACGAGCGCATCGAGCAGGAGCGCGACTTGGTCGACGGCGACGTGATCCGCATCGGCCGCACCTCGCTGCAGATCAGCATCCCCGCAAACGTCGCGTCGGTGTCGAACGCGCCGAGCGTGGGCACCCGCATCACCGACAAGGACACGATGGAGCAGGGCGCGGAAGGGCGCCCCACGCGGCTGGCGGCCGCCGAGGAGGGGCCGGCGACGGTGTTCGACATGCCCGTGCCCGGCGCGGCCGCTGCCGCGAGCGCGCCCGATGCCGACCGCACCGTGGCCGGCGACCTCGACGCCGAGCGCACGGTGACCGCCGGCGACGTACCCTGGGACGAGCTAGCCGCCGCGGCACCGGCGAGCGCGCCCGCCGGGCCCGCGAGCGAGGCGCCGTTCTGGCTGGTGACGGCCGACGGCACGCGCGTGCCGGTCGCCGAGCCGGTGACGGTGGGGCGTGGCGAGGACAACACCATCGTGCTCTCGCAGGACCGCCAGGTATCGCGCCACCACGCGCGCATCAGCGTGGACGGCGCCTACCTGCGCCTGGAGGACCTGGGGAGCGCGAACGGCACGCTGCTCAACAACCAGAAGGTGACGCAGCCCGAGGCGGTGACCGCCGGCGACGAGATCAAGGTCGGCGGCACGCTGCTGCGCGTCGAGCGGGCGGCCGCGCCCGGCCAGGCGCCCGCGCCCGCGGGCGACAGCCGCACCTTGCACATGGAAGCAGACGAGAGCGACAAGACGATCTCGGGCGCCGAGTTCGCGGCCGAGCTGGCCGCGGCCGGGCCGCCGCCCGAGGCGCCGGCGGTCGTCGTCGAGGCGGGCGACCAGCCGCGTCTCACCTTCACCTGGGGCCCGCAGGCAGGGCAATCGTTCCCGCTCGACCGCGAGGTGGTGGTCATTGGCCGCGCGGGCGGCTCGGCCGAGGCCGACATCGCCGTGCAAGACCGGGCCGTCTCGTCGCCGCACGCCAAGCTGGTGCGCTCGGGCAACACCGTCACGCTGCACGACCTGGACAGCACGAACGGCACGTTCCTCAACTACGAGCAGATCCACGCGCCGCAGACGCTGGCGGATGGCGACCTGATCAAGGTGGGCAAGTCGGTCCTGCTCTACCGCACGGCGGCCGGCGCGATGGCGCCGGCCGCCGCCGCGCCGCCGGGCGCCGGCGGGCCAGCCTCCCAGGTGATCACCTTCTTCAGCCTGAAGGGCGGCGTCGGCACCACCACCCTGGCGGTGAATACCGCGCTCATTCTCCGCGAGCTGACCAAAGAGTCGGTGCTGCTTGTCGACCTCAGCGTGGAGCGCGCTTCGGTCACCAGCCAGCTTAACTTCGAGGTGCGCCGCACCATCGACGATCTGGCCTCGTTGCCGCACCTCGACCCCGACGCGATCGGCGGCATCGTGGCGCACCACAGCTCGGGGCTCGACATCCTGCCCGCCCCGTCGTCGCCGCAGACGGCCGAGCTGGTGACCTCGGAGTTCATGTCGCAGCTCTTCCCGATCCTCAAGGCGCACTACCGCTGGATCATCGTGGACACCGCGGCGTCGTTCTCCGACCTCAACCTGAGCACCTTCGACCAGTCCGACCTGGTGGTCGTGCTGACCGCGCCGGACCTCTCGACGCTGAAGACGACCCAGTCGTGTCTGGACGTGTTCACCGCGCTCCAGACGACCGGCGAGCGGCGGCTGCTGCTGCTGAACACCATCTACCCGAAGTCGCGGCTGGAGAAAGAGGACATCGAGAAAGCGCTGGGCGAGCGCATCGACCTGACCGTGCCCTACGGCGAGGAAGTGCTGCAGGCGATCGACCACGGCGTGCCGCTGGCGCTCAGCAATCGTCAGCACCCGACGGTCATGGCGCTCGACAGCTTCGTGCGCAAGATTGCCGCGGTGAAGGAGCCCGCGCCGGCGAGCCGCGCGGCGCGCGGCGGCTTCTGGCTGAAGCTGAAGGGCATCATGCACCGGTAGGGTGGGGGACACCCCCACCCCCCGGAAAGAGGTAGAGGAGGAGCAGGTGGGGGGACACCCCCCACGGCCCCCCGGCAGGGGAGTCCCCCTGCACCCCCGGGGGACGAGGGGAAGGAGCGGCCCCCGGCAGGGTGCGGCGCGGAATACTGCGAGCGCCACTGCCCTGGCACCCCCGGGGAGGAGGGGAAGGAGCAGGCCCCTGGCAGAGGAGGCACCCCCGGGGGACGAGGGGAAGAAGCAGCCCCCGGCAGGGGAGGGCTCTGTACCACCGGGTGGGGCACGGGGATCGAGAATAGGGGATAGGGATCAGGGGGGCACTTCCCACATCCCCCGGAGGGGGAGCACCCCTGCACCACCGGGGACGATAGCTACGGGGCGATAGCGGCCTTCACGGGGTACAGCCCCGGGATCTCGCCGGCGAGGGCGCGGATGGCCTGCTCGGCCTGGTCGAGCGGGAAGGTATGCGTTAGCATCCGCTCTAGCGGGTACTTGCCGGATTCGGCCAGACGGATGCCCTCGGCGATGGCGTCAGCCCCCTTCGTGAACACGCCTTGCAGGCGCAGCTCTTTCCAGATCACCTGATCGAACAGGAGCGGCGTGACCGTCTCCTTGCCCGTCAGGCCCGCGCAGACGACCGTGCCCTGCTCGCGGGCCATCTCCAGCGAGGTGGCGAGCGCGCGCGGGCTGCCCGACACGTCCACCACCACGTCGGCGCCGTCGCCGCTCGTCAGCTCGCGCACGAGCGCCACGGGGTCCTGCGCGTCCACGTCCACCGCATGGTCGGCGCCGAACAGGCGGGCTAGCTCCAACCGCTCGCGGTCGCGGCCGATGCCCGTGGCGACCACGAGCCGGGCGCCGCACTCGCGCGCCACGACAACCGCCGCTAGCCCCTGCGGCCCCACGCCCTGCACCACCACGACGTCGCCGAAGCGCACGCCGCCCTGGTTGCGCGCCCACTGGATGCCGTTGGCGATGATGCTGGCGACGACGGCCGCGCCCGGCGGCACGTGGGCGCCGATGCGGTGGACGATCGAGCCTGGCGCCAGGTACATCAGCCGCCCGTAGGCGCCCCAGAGATAGGGCGGCTCGGTGGCCGGCGTGGTCGTCCCGTAGCCCTGCTTGCGCTGGCAGAAGCGGTAGCGGCCCGTCTGGCAGCGCAGGCAGGCCCAGCAGGGGACGCTGCCCTCGACGCCCACGCGGTCGCCCACGCGCACGCCCCAGCGCTCGGCCGCGCGCTCGCCGATCTCCGCGACGTGCCCGAGAATCTCGTGGCCCATGATGAGCGGCGTGGGATAGGGGAGGCGGCCGTGGAACGTCTTCACGTCGGTGCCGCAGATGCCCGCTAGCTCGACCTCCAGCAGCGCCTCGTCGGGCCCGATGCGGGGCCGCGCGAACTCCTGCAAGCGCAGGCGCTCCGGGGCTTCGAGGACCATCGCCGGAACGGTACTACTCGCCATGCTCGCCTCCCATCCGCTGCCCGGCGCGCGCCGCGCGCTCACGGACCGCCCGCTCGCGGCGCTCGCACGATGGCGCCCGTGCGACGCCGCGCCGACGCGGCGCCCGCCCGCGTCGGCTGAGTATAACAGGACCACGCTCGGGCGCCGGCCCTGGGAAGCATAGGGGCGGCCGCGGCCGGCCGCTCGTGCCCGGCGGGGCGCGCGCGGCCGCCGAGCAGGAAGGAGGGGCAGAACGTGGGGGAGCCAGCACAGGGCCAGGGAGCGAGCGGGACGGCGCGGGGGCGCATGGCGCGGCGCGGCGTGCTCGCGGGCGTCGCGGCCGTCGTCGCGGGGGCGCTGGCGAGAGCATCCGAGCGGGTGGCGCGGGCGACCGATGGCAGCCCGCTGGTCGTCGGGCAGAACAACACGGCGACGGCGACGACCCAGCTCACGCGCAGCAACGCGAACGCGCCCGCCGCAGCGCTCTACGTGACCAACAACTACGGGGCGGGCGTCGAGGCCCACGGCGGGGCCAGCGGCGGGTATCCCGGCTACGGCGTCTACGGCGTATCGAGCACGGACGCGGGGGTGTACGGACAGAGCGCGGCCAACGTCGGGGTCCGTGGCTACTCTACCAACGCATTCGGCGGCACGGGCGTCTACGGAGAGGTCGACAACTCCTCGGGGACCGGCGTGGCGGGCGTGTCTCTAGGATACGGGGTGTGGGGCCAGACCAACGCCGCCACGTTGCCACCGGACAATAGCGGCAGCATCGGCGTGCGGGGCGAGAGCAACGCCGGCATCGGCGTGCAGGGGCGATCGTTCGACAACGTTGGCGTGCAGGGAATGTCGCTGGGCAACGCCTCCACCCAGGCGGGCGTGGCCGGCAGCTCCACCGGCGGCCCCGGCGTGGTGGGCAGCTCGAACAACGGCGTCGGCGTGCAGGGTAGCTCGAACGGCAACGTGGGGGTGCTCGGCACGTCGAACGGGAGCGTCGGTGTCTACGCCAACTCCCTCAACCAGTACGGCCTCTACGCCACCTCGCCCAATAACTACGCAGCGATCGGCACCTCGAACAACGGCACCGGCGTGTACGGGACTTCCAACGGCAACGTGGGCGTGCTGGGCACGAGCAACAGCAGCATTGGCGGCTATTTCTCGTCGGGCACGAGCACCGGTCTCTACGCGACCGGCCCGAATTCGGCCTTTGCCGCCCGCTTCGACGGCCCGGTGCAGGTCAACGGCGCCTTCACCGTGCTCGGCGGCCCGAAGTCGGCGGCGGTGCCCCACCCGGACGGCTCCTACCGCCGGCTCTACTGCGTGGAGTCGCCCGAATCGTGGTTCGAGGACTTCGGGCGCGACCGGCTGGTGAACGGCCAGGCGACGGTGCGCCTCGACCGGGACTTCGCGGCGCTAGTACGCGGCGACGACTACCAGGTGTTCCCGGTCCCCGAGGGCGACTGCAAGGGGCTCTACGTGACGAACCGAACGCCTGTCAGCTTCGAGGTGCGGGAGGTCCAGGGCGGCACGAGCAGCCTGACGTTCGGCTATCGGGTGGTGGCGAGGCGCAAGGACGTCGCCGGCCCGCGCCTGGAGCGGGTGGACATTCCGGGCGCGCCGCAGCGGCCGCCCGCGCCCCAGTCGCCGCCGCTGCCGCCGCTCAGCCTGCCGCCGATCGACCCTGCTGCCCCACCTCCCGACCACCGGCCGCCCCCACACTAGCCGCCGGTGATTGTCAGGGGCGGGACGCCGGCTCGACACGCACAGGCCGGCCGTGCCCGGCTGGCCCCGGACACGGGACCGTCTCCGGGCGCCAGCGGCGGTACGACCCTGTGCCACTCGTGGCTGCCCCTGGGCCGGCGCCGCCCAATGCTGGACGCCGCGCAACGCGATTACCGCGCCGGGCCGACTGCCTGCTGGGCTTGCGCCAGGTACGACCGCTCGTAGAACGACGTGGCCTGCGGGAGCGGGGCGGGGATGTCGCCTAGCTCGCCGATCGTCTCGATGGTCTTGGTGGTGGCCTGCTCGTTGAAGTTCAGGTCGCGCGCCAGGGCGTCGGGCACGTCGTGGGTGTAGTAGGTGTAGATCTTGTCGGCGATGGCGGGTGTCACCTTCAGCCGCTCCTGGAGGACGGCCGTGACGCCGTCGTGGTTCGCCGGATCGTACAGCCAGCGCAGCGCGCGGAGCTGCGCCTTCAGGAAGCGCACCGCCACGTCCGGGTTCTGCTGCGCCCACGGCGCGTTGGCCCACCACGCCGAGAAGTCGTAATCGGGGATCACGTCCATGATGTTGCCGAGGTGCGCGTAGCCCTGATCGAGCATGATGAAGTTGCCGGGGTCGGAGAGCAGGGCCGCGCCCACCTTGCCGGACTGCAGCGCCGCGACGCGCTCGGTGTTGCCGCCCGCCACGACCAGGTCGTAGTCGCCCGGTTGCAAGCCCTTGGCGCGGAAGAAGGCGCGCGCCAGCACGGCCGTGCCCGAGGCGACCGACGACACGCCGACGTCCCTGCCCTTGAGATCGGCCAGGCTGCTCATCCCCTTCTCGCCGATGATGTCGTAGGTCGGCTTGATGAGACTGGCGGCCACCTCGCGCAGCTGGCCGCCCTTCGTCACGGCGACGATGCAGCCGTCGCTGCCCAGCAGCCCGATCGGCACCGAGCCGCTGACCACGGCGCGGATCGACTCGGGCGTGCCGCCGACCACCCACTCGCCCTTGATGCCCTCCTGCTCCAGGAACCCGCGGTCGCTCGCCAGGTAGCCGCCGATGTAGTACCCGGCGCCCGAGATGATGGCCATGTCGAGGTTCACGGGCGCGGGAGGGGCGGTGGGGGCGGCGGCCCCGGACGGCGCCGTGGCAGGTGCTTGCGCCGCCGGCGCTGCGGTGGCGCCGGCGGGCTTGGCGGGGGCAGCGGGGGACGGCGCGGGCGCGGCGCTTGGCGCGCAGGCGCCCAGCAGCGCGCCGAGGCCGACGGCCGCCAGGACGCCTCGGGCTAGGTTCAGTCGCATCAGCGCACCTCGCTATCGTGGGCGCGCGGCCCGTCCGGCGGGCCGCGGCGCGGAGTGGGCTATTCGCGGTGGCGGCCGCGCACTGGGCGCTGCCGTGCGCGTGGGCGGCGCGGAGCGACTACGCGCGCGCCGCCCGGAAGAGCCCCGCGACCGGGGCCGCGAACCCGGCCAGGAGCGGCGACGTGAGCGTGTCCTCGCGCCCCAGCGTGGCGACGAGCGCCAGCGCGCCGTCCGGCCCGGGCCGATAGACGCGGACGGTTTGCGCCCGCGGATCGGCCGCCCAGTACTCGAGCACGCCCTGCTCGGAGTACAGCCGCAGCTTGCGGTCGAGGTCGCGGCGCAGGTTCGCGGCGCCGGGCGACAGCACCTCGATCACTAGCTCGGGCGCGCCGTGCAGGTGGCGGTCCGCCTGCTCGAAGCGCGCCAGGCGCTCGTGGCTGATCCACACGACGTCCGGCTCGACCGCATCGTTGATACTAAAGATCACCCCCGGCCCGACCAGCACCTCGCCCAAGCCGGTCCGATCATTCCATATGCCCAGATTCAGGATGAAACGTGTGCAGGCGTACTGGTGCTCGTCGCCCGGCGCTCGCGACACGAACAGCTCCCCGTCGATGATCTCGTAGCGGATGCGCCAGCCCGCCGGGTCGTCGGGCAGCGCGTCCAGGTCCGCGACCGTCCAGCGCTTGACGCTCGGCTCCGCCATGCTCGTGCTCCTCGCCCCGGGGCGCGCGCGATGTCCACGGCGCGCACGCTGGCCCATTATCGCACGGCGGCGCGGGGCGCGCGTGGTGCGTCTGGGCGCGCGACAGCTACAATCTGATTGGCAGGCTGGCGCGGGATGCGCGTCAGTCGGTCGGCATGGCTCGGGCGCGAGGCCGGGCGACGAGGAGCGAGGCGACGGTGGGCAAGCGGGTCCTGGTGGGGATGAGCGGTGGCGTAGACAGCTCGGTGGCCGCGGCGCTGCTGTGCGAGGCAGGCTACGACGTGATCGGCGTGACGCTGAACGTCTGGCCCGAGCGCGACGCCATGCAGGCGCTCGCCGAGCGGGAGGATGCCTGCTGCTCGCTCAGCGCGGTCGAGGACGCCCGCCGCGTGGCCGACCAGCTGGGCATTCCCTACTACGTGCTGAACTTCAAGGACGTGTTCGAGCGGCAGGTGATGGCGAACTTCGCCGCCGAGTACGCGCGCGGCCGGACGCCCAACCCTTGCGTGCGCTGCAACCAGTTCGTGAAGTTCGACGCGCTGCTCGCGCGGGCCGTCGCGGTGGACGCCGACTACGTGGCGACCGGCCACTACGCGCGCATCGACCACGACGCGGCGAGCGGGCGCTGGCGGCTGCTGCGCGCGCTGGACCGGACGAAGGACCAGTCGTACGTGCTCTACGTCATGAGCCAGGAGCGGCTGGCCCGCACGCTGTTCCCGCTCGGCGAGCTGACGAAGCCGGCGGTGCGGGCGCAGGCGGCGCGGCTGGGGCTGGCGACGGCTGACAAGGCGGAGAGCCAGGAGATCTGCTTCGTGCCCACGGGCAACTACCGCGACTACCTGGCCGCGGCAGCGCCCGCGACGCGGCGGCGCGGCCCGATCGTGGACCTGGATGGCCGCGTCCTGGGCACACACCAGGGCATCGCCTACTACACGATCGGCCAGCGCAAGGGGCTCGGGCTGGCCGCGGGCCAGCCGCTCTACGTCGTCGACTTGCTGCCCGAGGCGAACCGCGTGGTGGTCGGCCCGCGCGAGGCGCTGCTCGCGACCGGCTGCCTGGTCGAGGACGTGAACTACGTTGCGCTGGCGGGCCTCGACGGGCCGCTGGCGGCGCAGGCGCGCATCCGCTACAAGGCGGAGGACGCGCCGGTCGAGCTGGCGCCTGCTGCCGGCGGCCGCCTGGCCGTGCGCTTCCTTGCCCCGCAGCGCGCGGTGACGCCCGGCCAGACGATCGTCTTCTACGCCGGCGACGTGGTGTTCGCCGGCGGCACTATCGCCTGCCGCCTGGATGCCACCGTGCCCGGCGAGCGCGCCGCGGCGCTGGCCGCCACCTGATCCTCGCCTGAGGAGCCCCGATGCTGCTCGCGGTCGACGTCGGCAACACGAACATCGTGCCCGGCGTGTTCGCGTCCGACGGCCGCCTGGTGGCCGACTGGCGCTGGGCGACCGACAACGCCCGCATGGCCGACGAGTACGCCGCGCTGCTCGGCTGGGCGCTGGCCGACGCCGCCATCGCGCGCAGCGCCATCTCGGGCGTGGTGCTCTCCAGCGTAGTGCCACCGCTCACGAACACCTTTCGCGAGCTGGCCCGGCGCTACCTCGGCGTGGAGCCGCTGGTGGTGGGCGCGGGCGTGCGCACCGACGTGCCGCTGTGCGTCGAGGCGCCGGAGGAGGTGGGCGCCGACCGTATCGCCAACGCGCTAGCCGTCAAGCGGCTCTACCGCGTGCCCGCGATCGTGGTGGACTTCGGCACGGCCACGAACTTCGACGTGGTGTCGGCCGCCGGCGAGTTCCTGGGCGGGGCGTTCGCGCCGGGGATCCAGACGGGGCTGGAGGGGCTGGCGAGCCGCGCCGCGCGGCTGCGCACGATCGAGCTGCGCGCCCCCGGCCAGGCGATCGGCAAGAACACCGTCGGCTGCATGCAGGCCGGGCTGGTGTACGGCTACGTCGCGCTGGTCGAGGGACTGGTGGCGCGCATCGCCGCCGAGCTGGGCGGGCCGCGCCCGCTCGTCGTCGCCACCGGCGGCCTGGCGCCGCTGATCGCCGCGGAGACGCCCGCCATCGACGTGCTCGCGCCCGACCTGACGCTGCAAGGGCTACGGCTGGTGTACGAGCTGAACCAGGAGGGCGGGGGCCAGGAGACGGGGATCAGGGGCCGGGAGCTGGGGGCCAGGGGGCAGGGGCGCGGCGCGGAGCAGGCGGCCGTCGATGGCGCCTCGGGCGCCCAGGCCGGGGGCGCGCGATGAGCGCGGAGCAGGGCGCGGCGAGCGCATCTTCTCTACCGGCCGGGTGGCAACCCGGCGGGGCGCAGCAAGCAGCGCCCCTACAGCGCTCCCCGCTGGCCGGGGCGCGGGTCGTCCTGGGGGTGACGGGCAGCATCGCCGCCTATAAGGCTGTGGCGCTGGCGAGTGCGCTCACGCAGGCGCAGGCGTTGGTCGACGTGATCCTGACGCGTGAGGCGACCGAGCTGGTGCGGCCGCTGTCGTTCCAGGCGATCACGCACCGGCCCGCCTACACGGACCTGTTCCACCTGCGGGCCGAGACGGAGATCGGCCACGTAACGCTGGGCCACGAGGCCGACGTGGTCGTGATCGCCCCGGCCACGGCCCACACGCTCGCGCGGCTGGCGCTGGGGCTGGGCGACGACCTGCTCGCGACGACGGTCTTGGCCACGCGCGCGCCGCTGGTGCTGGCGCCGGCCATGGAAACGAACATGCTGCTCCACCCGGCGACGCAGGGCCACCTGGCGACGCTGCGCGAGCGGGGCGCGCTGATCGTCGAGCCGGGCTACGGCCACCTGGCGTCGGGCGCCGTGGGAGCGGGGCGGCTGGCGGAGCCTGAGGCGATCCTGGACGCTATCCGCGGCGTGCTGGCGCGGGGCGGCGACCTGGCGGGCTGGCGCGTGGTGGTGACGGCGGGCGGCACGCAGGAGCCGATCGATCCGGTGCGGGTGATCGCCAACCGCTCGTCGGGCAAGATGGGCTACGCGGTGGCCGAGGCGGCGCGCGACCGCGGGGCGGCAGTGACGCTCGTCACCGCGCCAACGGCGCTGCGGCCACCCGGCGGCGTACAGGTCGTGCGCGTGGCGACCGCCGCCGAGATGTGCGACGCGGTGCTCGCGGCCATCGCTCAGGCCGACGCGCTGGTCATGGCCGCCGCGGTGGCCGACTTCCAGGTGGCCAAGCGGCGCAGCGCCAAGATCAAGAAGGACGGGCGCGGCCTGACGCTCGACCTCGTGCCGACGCCGGACATCCTGGCCGCCGTGGCGGCGCGGCCGGCGCCCGACGGGCTGACCGTGGTGGGATTCGCCGCCGAGAGCGAGGACCTGCTGGCGAATGCTCGCGCCAAGCTGCAGCGCAAGCGCCTGGACCTGATCGTGGCGAACGACGTCACCCAAGAGGGCAGCGGCTTCGGCACGGACACGAACCAGGTGGCGCTGCTGGACCGCTGGGGCGGCGAGGAGACGCTGCCGCTGCTCCCAAAGCTGGCGGTCGCCCATCAGATCTGGGACCGGGTGCGGGCCCTCCGCGAGCGTGCCGCGTCCGCGCGGTAGGCCGCGCGGGGGCCGCCGGGCACGTGGAGCGGCATTCAGGAGCAGGCCGGCTGGAGGTAAGAGGTCGCATGGCGAGGAGACGCTACACGGTTGTGGCGGTGCCCGAGAACGCCTCGACCACGCCTAGCGGTGCGCCGACGGAGGCGCGGTGATCGACCGACCGGCGGCCGAGGCGGCAGTGCGCGAGCTGCTGCGCGCCATCGGCGAGGACCCCGACCGCGAGGGCATCCGCGACACGCCGCGGCGCATCGCCGAGATGTACGCCGAGGTGTTCGCGGGGCTGCACGAGGACCCCGCGGCCCTGCTCGACGTGACCTTCTACGACGAGCACCAGGAGATGGTCGTCCTGCGCGACATCCACTTCGAGAGCATGTGCGAACACCACCTGCTGCCGTTCTACGGGCTGGCCCACATCGGCTACATCCCCAGCGGCCGGATCGTGGGGATCAGCAAGCTGGCGCGCGCCGTCGAGGTGCTGGCCCAGCGCCCGCAGGTGCAGGAGCGGCTGACCAGCCAGATCGCGGACCTGCTGATGGCGCGGCTGCGCCCGGTTGGCGTCGGCGTGGTGATCGTGGCCGAGCACCACTGCATGACGATGCGCGGCATCCGCAAGCCGGGCAGCCAGGTGGTTACCTCGGCGATGCGCGGCGGCTTCCGCGACCGCGAGGCGACCCGCCTGGAGTTCCTCGCCCTCCTCGACGGGCGCGGGCGCGCGTAGCGGTCGCCATGAGCACGGACGCTCCCCTCGAGCGCAGCCCCCTCGCCTCGCCCGCCTGGCCGGCCCTGCTGCGCGCCGAGCTAGCGCGCATCGGCCTGCCCCCCGACGCGGCGGACGAGACGCTGGCCACCGGGCACCCAGCAGTCAGCACGCAGCACTCGCTTCGCTGGGGCGGCCGCACGCTGGCGCTCGGCGTGCGCACGCTCATCATGGGCGTGATCAACGTGACCGACGACTCGCTCTCGGGCGATGGGCTTGGGCGCGACCTGGGCGCCGTGCTGGCGCGCGCCGAGGCGCTGGTCGCGGCGGGCGCCGACATCCTGGACGTGGGCGGCGAGAGCACGCGGCCGGGCGCGCCCGGCGTGGCGGCCGCCGAGGAGCGGGCGCGCGTCGAGCCGGCCATCGCCATCATCGCCCGACGGCTGGCGGTGCCGCTCTCGGTGGACACGCGGAAGGCGGCGGTGGCCGAGGCGGCGCTGGCGGCCGGCGCCGGCGCGGTGAACGACGTGAGCGGCCTACGCCACGACCGGGCTGTCGCGGCCGTGGCGGCGCGTACTGGCGCCGGGCTGATCCTGGGGCACTGGCTGCCTCAGCGGGCGGCGCGGGATGCCACGAGCGGCGAGGGCAACCCCGTCGCGGAGGTCCTCCGGGGGCTGCAGGAGAGCGTGGACTGGGCGCTCGCGGCCGGGTGCGTGCCCGAGCAGCTGGCGGTCGATCCGGGGCTGGGCTTCGGCAAGGCGCCACGCGTCAGCCTGGCGCTCCTGCGCGACCTCGACGCCCTGCGGGCGCTGGGCCGCCCGCTCGTCGTCGGCCCGTCGCGGAAGGGCTTCATCGGCCGCGTGCTGGGCCCCGCCGAGCAGCACGGCTGGGAAGGCACGGCCGCGGCGGTCGCGCTCGCCGTCGCCGGCGGCGCCGACATCGTGCGCGTGCACGACGTGGCGCGCCTCGCCCGCGTCGTGCGCATGGCGGATGCGATCACCCGAGCGCTGAGCACCGAGTAGAGTCCACGCCCCGCCTCCGCGCTGGCAGTGCCCGGCGGCGCGTAGCTGGATAAGCCCATGAGCCCCGAAGGCCAAGGACCGAGCGAGCGCCCGGCAGCGGACGCGGCAGACCGAGTGGCCTCCTCACGGCATCCCACTCAGCACTCAGCACTCAGCACTCAGCACTCCGTCTACCTCGGCCTGGGGAGCAACCTGGGCGACCGGGCGGCGCACCTGGCGGCGGCTCTGCGCGGGTTGGCCGCGGCCGGGGTGGCGCTGCGCCGCTGCTCGCCGCTGTACGAGACGGAGCCGGTGGGAGTGCGCGATCAGCCTTGGTTCCTGAACCTCGTCGTGGAGGCCGAGACGGCGCTAGGCCCGACGGCGCTGCTCGGCGCGGCGAAGGCCATCGAGCGTGCCGTGGGGCGCACGCGCGGCCGGCGCTGGGGGCCCCGCGTCGTGGACGTGGACATTCTCCTGTATGACGACTGGCGGGTGGACACGCAAGAGCCGTGGCTGACGATCCCGCACCCCGAGATGTGGCGGCGGCGCTTCGTGCTGCTCCCCCTGCACGACTTGCGCCCCGACCTGCGCGCCCCGGACGGCACCCCGCTCGCCACCTGGCTGGAGGCGCTGGCGGCCGCCGATGCCGCCGTCGTGCGCCCCTGGCCTGGGGCGCTCGCGTGGTAAGCTGCCGGTCCAGGTTGGTGTGTAGGTTTGGCTTCGCCAAACACGCACACTATCCCTGGCCGAGTGCTTAGGCGCCGCGTCGGATGGCCGCGTCTCGTTAGGATCCACCGCGATGGCCGTCGATCCGGTACAGTATTCTCGGACGTTGCGCCCGGCAAAGGGGGATGGACCATGGCAAAGCTGCTCTACGTGGGCACCTGCGGGACCGAGGACCAGACGAAGGCGACACTCCCGTTCCTGATGGCGAAAGGCGCCATCGACGCCGGCCACGAGACCGGCATCATCCTGATGGGCGAGGCGACGCCGCTGATCAAGGACGCCGTCGCCGCGCAGGTCCACGGCTACGGCACCCCGCCGCTCAAAGAGCTAGTGGACTTCCTGGTGGAGCGGAACGTCCGGATCACCGTCTGAGGGGCGTGCGCCCGGGCCCGTGGGGTCGCGGACACCGACCTGCAAGGCAAGAATAGCGGCTTCGGCACACCGGCGGATGCGGCAAACGCCTACGCCGAGTACGACCGTGTGATCACCTTCTAAGCTGGTGCTGAAGGATCAGGCAGAGGCGCGGGCACGGCGCCCCCTTCCTTGGCCAGCTCTTAGCCGGTCAGAACGTGCGACCGAGTAGCTGGTCCCAGGGCTGGGGCGCCGCCACGCGGATGATCTCGTCTTCCCGATCGCGCACATAGAGGTATAGGTGCGCGAAAAACTCCTCCTCGGGGAGCGGGTACATGGGGTTGATGCACAGGTAGGGCTGCCGCCAGGGGGGGCGCACGCCGGGCGGGCAGAGCACCTCGATACGGCGCCCGACGCGCAGGCGGTAGGTGACGCCCGCGTACCGCTGCGAGGGCAGATCCAGGTAGCCCTGCCGCTCCAGGTCGGCCCACAGGGCGGGGCCGAGCGTCGCGCGCGCCACCTCCCGCGCCCGCGCTCGCGCCTCGGCGTAATCCTGGGCGCTGAAGTCCGACCCCGCGCTGCGCTTGGGCAGGTAGTCCCAGCGCCGGCGCCAGGGCCGCTCGACGGGCAGCGCGGCAAGCGGGTCGTCCTCGACGGCCCCGCCGAGCAACCGCCGCAGAAAGGCTACGACGCCCACGAGCGATCAGGCCCGGGGCCAGGGGGGTGCGGGGCCGCGCCCACCCTGGCCCCGGGCGAATCTCTCAGCCGCCCGCGATGGGGGCGATGATCTGGTACTCCTCGACGTGCGGATCGAAGGGGCCGTCGTCGAGCACGTGCTGCCCGCCAACCTTCTTCGACACGGCGCAGCCCCGCTCCCGCGCCTCCGCCAGGATGCGCTCGGCCGCCGCGATCTGCTCGCGCGCCTCTTCCGTGTCGGTCGTCTCCCACTCGACTACCTGGTGGCCGCGGCGGTTGGCGATGATGATGCGGTGCATGACCTCTCCTCCCCCCGATCGCGACGCGGCGGGTTCTGCGGGTAGCAGGCCCCGTGCCCCGGACCGAGGCGCTCTCGCCTCGCGCGGCCCCGCCGTACGGCGCGCCGCGCCCCTCGCGTATCTTCATGCTAGCCCTTCCCCATGCCTGTCGCAAGCGACCTCCGGCCACGGAGGAAGAGAGGCGAGGTGGCCGCACCTCCTGGCCGTGAAGCATCCCGAGGCCAGGGGGCGATAAGCGCCGCCCAATTCTGGGCGGCGGGGGCGGGTTAGCGGCCGGGGCGGTGCGAGCGACGGGCCGACGGGCGGGCGGCCTTGGCCGTGGGGCGCGCGTCGAGCGCCTCGCGCACTTTGTTGGCGAGCGCCAGCGGCGTGAACGGCTTTTGCAGCAGCGCGCTCTCCGCGTCGAGGACGCCGTGCTGGACGGCGGCATGATCGGCGTAGCCGGAGATGTAGAGCACTGCCACGTCCGGGCGCAGCCCGGCCACGTGCGCCGCTACGTCGCGGCCGCTCATCCCCGGTAAGACGACATCCGTCACCAGCAGGTCGAGCGGCCCGCCGTGCTGCCCGATGACCAACAGAGCCTGGATGCCGTCGCCGGCCTCGAGGACGCGATAGCCGCAGTTTTGCAGCACGCTCACCATCAGCGCCCGCACCTGCTCGTCGTCCTCGACCACCAGGATGGTTTCCGCGCCGCCCGCGGCCGCCGCCGGGGGCACGGGCGCGGCCGGTGGCGCGCTGGCGTCCGCCACGCGCGGCAGATAGATCTTGAATACGGACCCGCGCGCGGGCTCGCTATACACCCAGATGTGGCCCCCGCTGTGCTGGACGATGCCGTAGACCGTGGAGAGCCCCAGGCCGGTGCCTTTGCTCGGCGCTTTGGTCGTGAAGAACGGCTCGAAGATGTGGGCCTGCGTCGCCGCGTCCATGCCGCAGCCGGTGTCGCTGACGGCGAGCATCACGTACGCGCCCGGCGGCACGTCGCCGAAGGTGCGGGGCGCGGGCGCGTCGAGGTCCACGTTCGCCGTCTCGATGGTCAGCCGGCCCCCCTCGGGCATGGCGTCGCGCGCGTTCACGGCCAGGTTCATCAGCACCTGCTGCAGCTGGCCCGGGTCCACCCGCACGCGGCCGATGGCCGGATCGAGCCGCGTGCGGAGCACCACGTCCTCGCCGATCAAGCGGCGGAGGAAGCCCGCGGTTTCGGCGACGACGGCGTTGAGGTTGAGCACCTCGGGGGCCACTCGGTTCTTGCGGCTGAACACGAGTAGCTGCTGCGTGAGCTGGGTGGCGCGCTCCCCCGCTTTGACGATCTCCTGCACATACAGGCGCAGGGGAGCGTCGGGCGCCATCTCGGCCAGCAGCACCTCGCTGTAGCCGTTGATCGCGGTCAGCAAGTTGTTGAAGTCGTGGGCCACGCCGCCGGCCAGGCGTCCGATCGCCTCCATCTTCTGGGCCTGGCGCAACTGCTCTTCCAGGCGGCCGCGCTCGTCGGCGCGGCCGGTCTCGGCGTCCCGTACAGCCTCGGCCTGCCGCGCGTCGCGCAGGCGCTTCAACTGCACCAAGGTGCGAACCCGGGCCGATAGCTCGGCGCGGTCGACCGGCTTCGTCAGGAACTCGTCCGCGCCCGCCTCCAGGCCCCGCAAGCGCGCGGCTCGGTCCTCTAAAGCGGTGAGCAGCACGATGGGAACCGGGGCGGTGCGGGGATCGCCCTTGAGCCGGGTCGTGACCGCGTATCCGTCGACGTCTTTCAGCGTGACGTCGATCAGAATGAGGTCGGGCGGGGCGGCGCGCGCCAGCGCCAGGGCGCTCTCGCTATCAGCCGCCTCGCGCACTTCGCAAGCCAGATCCCCCAGGTAAGCCGCAAGCGGCTCCCGGTTGGCCGCCTGGTGGCCCACGACCAGAATGGTGACCCGATCCGCAGTCACGATGGGACACGGCGGGGCGAGTACCATGGAGCGTCCTCCCGACTTGACGAATCGCCCAGCTGGTGCAGTGACGTCATGCGCGGTCGCCAGCGCACGGCTCGATCATCCCGCCCACGTGTTGTATGTCTCACCTAGCACGGTAGCAATTGCTAGTCCTGCATTCGGTTACGGCGTCTCTGACCTACCGACGCGCGGCATCACCCGATCGGACTAACAATACGTGTCCATTCAGGGATATCAATACGTTGTTAATATACGCTTGGACAGTTCGTCGCGCTTAGGAGTCGGACGAGGAGTAGCGGCGAGCGATGTAGGCCGCGGCCTCGGCACGGCGGCTGAGGTGGAGCTTCTGAAGGATGTTGCTGACGTAGGTCTTGACAGTGTGCTCGCTCAGGTAGAGCTGGGCGGCGATCTCGCGGTTGGTCTTGCCCTCGGCCAGGAGCGGCAGGATCTTGCGCTCCTGGTCCGAGAGGCTGATCAGCGGGTCTGACGGGGCCTGTGTGCCCAAGCGCCGCATCCACTGGAGCACCGTCTGCGTCACGGCGGGATCGAGCAGCGAGCCGCCCCCAGCGACGAGCTCGGTCGCCTCGACCAGGCGCTCGGGATCGGTCTGTTTGAGCAGGTAGCCCGCCGCCCCCGCCATGATCGAGGCCACGACGGCATCCTCGTCGGCGTAGGAGGTGAGCATCAGCACGCGGGTGCGCGGGCGCGCGGAGCGAATCTCTCGACAGGCTTCGACACCGCTGCCATCCGGCAGCCGGATGTCCATCACCACCACGTCAGGCTGGCTGCGGCGGGCCGCCAGCACCGCCTCGGCCACCGTGCCGGCTTCAGCCACCACGTTGAACTGAGGCGCCGTCTCGAACAGCGTGCGCAGTCCAAGCCGCACGACGCGGTGGTCGTCGACCAGCAACAGCTTTATCGCCGTATCGGCCATTCGTCCCCTCCTGGATCGCCCTGCGGAAGCTCCACGCGGACCGTGGTGCCCTGGCCCGGCTCGCTGCGGACGACCAGCCGCCCGCCGAGCAGCCGGGCGCGCTCGGCCATGTTGCGTAGCCCCTGACCGCCCGCGCCCGGCGCATCCTCGGCGCCCTCCGGGGCCGGAGCGAAGCCGCGGCCGTTGTCGCGCACGGTAAGCGCCAGCGCGGGCCCCTCGCGCCGGAGCGTGATCTGCACGGCCGTGGCGCCCGCGTGGCGGATGACGTTGGCGGTCGCCTCGCGGGCAATTTGCAGCAAGTTCGCGGCCGCTTCGGGTGGCAGCCGGTCGGCGGCGGGCTCGACGGTCAGCTCAGGCTGCACTAGGGCGTTGATCCGCAGCTCGGCCGCCAGCACCTCCAGCCCCGCTCGCACGCCGCGCGCCGCCTGCTCGCCTAGCCGCAGGTCGAAGATGTAGTTGCGGATCTCCTGGATGACGGCGTTGAGATGGGCGACCGCCTTGCGCAGGGCTTCGCGGGTCGACTCGACGTTGCCGTCGAGCGCGCGCGCTCGCGCGCCGAGCCCCAGCGCCACCGCGTAGAGCGACTGGATGACGCCGTCGTGCAGGTCCATGGCGATGCGCTCGCGCTCCTGCAAGCGGGCGAGCAGCTTCGCGTCGGTCGCGTCGCGGAGCAGGATCCCGATCCCCGGGCCCTGCTCGCTCAAGTCGGCCACCGGGAAGAATTGCAGGGTGATCTCGCGCGCCAGCGGGCCGACGGTTTTCAGCTCGAAGGTCGGCTGCTCGGCGAGCCGCGCCGCGCCTTGCTCCCAGGCGGCCCAGGCCGCTCGCGGGTCGGCGAAGAGCTGCCGCACGCTAGCGAACGCCGCCTCGACGCTCTGGCCCAGGAGCGACCCGGCGGGCGCGCCGATGAGCGCCCGCGCGCGCTCGTTGTGGTAGCGAATCTGCCCCGTCGCGTCGAGCACGACGAGCCCGTCGCTCATGCTGCTCATGATGGCCGCGAGGGTGGCCCGCTCTAGCTCGACCTCAGCCGCCAGGCGCGTTCGCTCGGCCTCGGCGCGCTTCCACGCGGTAATGTCGATGAAGCTCGAGATGACCTGCACGAGCTGGCCATCCGGGCCACGCACCGGCACCGCGTCGTTCTGGATCCAACGGCGCTGGCCGTTCGGCCGCTGCACGCTCATGATCAACTGTCGCAACGCGGCGCCCGTGCGCAGCACCACGCGGCTCGGGCGCTCGGCGCTGGACAGCTCCCGCTCGTGCTCGTCCGTCACGGCCCACAGCGCGTCGGGCAGCTTCCCGCGCATCTCGGCCAGGGTGTAGCCCAGGATCTCCTCGGCGGCCTCGTTGGCATCGACGATAGCGCCGGTCGCATCCCGCACCAGGACGCCGCACGCCATGCTGCGGTACAGCAGGCGCAGGCGCTCTTCGGAGGCGGCCAGCTCCCGCATGAGCTGGCGCTCGCGCGTGACGTCCGAGAAGACGCCGACCGCGCCGGTGATGCGGCCCGCCTCGTCGCGCAGCGGCACGGCCGAGGACTGCACCCAGGTGTCCGCGTCGGCGCCCGGCCGGCGGAACAGGTACTCGAAGCGGGGGACCGTCTCGCCGGCGAGGGCCCGCCCCAGCGTCGTCTCCCCCGGTGCCAGGACGCGGCCAGTGGCCGCGTCGCGGGGGAGGTAATACGCCGCTAGCTCGGGCACGGGGCGTTCCGGGGCGGGGGGCTGGCCCCACAGCCCCCGGCTAGCCACGTTGTTCAGGCGGACGCGGCCGGCCGCGTCGACGAGCGTCACGCCGCAGGGCAGCTGCTCGAAGACGGCGGCCAGCTCGGCCGCGCGGGCGGCGGCCTCGCGGGCCAGGTGCTCTTCACGCGCGTAGGAGCGCGCGCTGTCGAGGATGGTCGCCGCGTAGCTGGCCAGCGCCTCGGCCAGCCGCACCTGCGCCGGCGTGATGGCGACCTCGGTGCGCCAGCCCAGAACGAGCGCGCCGAGCGCGCCGCGCTGGCCGAACAGGGGGGTGCTTAACACCGTGCGGCCGCCCTCGGCGCGGTGGCGTGGGAACTCGTCGAGCGGCAGGGCGGGGTTCTCGCCCAGCCGTTCGAGCACGACCGTGCGGCCGGTGGCTATCGCGCGCTCCGCGGCGCCCCGGCCGCTGGGCTGGTTCGGCGGCTCGCGCCAGCCGTTGGTCCGGTTGCCGCGGAGGCCGGCCCAGGCATAGGTGCCATCCTCCGCTTCGATGGCCACGGCGGCGTAGTCGGCCTCCAGCAGCCGGCAGGCATGCTCGGTAATGGCGTCGATCACCCGCGCGGGGTCGGGGGCGGCGGCGGCCTGCCGGGCCAGCTCGGCCAGCGCCTCGGCCTCGGCCCGCCGGCGCTCGGACTCCGCATACAGGCGGGCTGCCTCGAGCGCCGGCCCGACCTGCGCGGCCAGGAGCCCCAACATCTGCACGTCCGCGGCGTCGAAGTGGCGGGGCCTGAAAGTGTAGGCGCCGAGCGCGCCGATGGCCCGCTCGCCGACCAGGATGGGGACGGCGGCCGCGGCCCGGAGTTGTATGGCGGTGGCCCAGGCGACGGCGTGCTCCCACGCCGGGTAATCGTCCACCACGACGGGCGCGCCCCGCGCGAAGGCGATGCCCGGGACGCCCTGGCCCGGGCCGAGCGCGGACGGCGCGTGCTGCGGGTAGGGGACATGGCCCGCCAGCCGCCGCAGCACGGCCGCCTCGGCGTCCCACCACCAGAGCGAGACGCTGTCCACGCCCAGGAGATCGCGCGTGCGATCCACGGCGAGCTGCGCGAGCGCGACCGGATCGAGCACGCCGCCGACCGCCACAGCGATCTCGTGCAGCACGCGGAAGGTGCGCGTGCGCGCCTCGGCCTCGCGCAGCAGGCGCTCTTCCTGCGCCTGGCTGGCGCGCACGCGCGCGTGGGCGGCGACGAGCCGCGCGCGCGTGCGGACCCAGACGGCGACCCGGTCGAGCAGGTCGGCCGGCTCGAACGGCTTGGCGACGTAGTCGTCGGCGCCAGCGGCGAAGCCCGCGCGCCGCTCCGCCTCGCCGCTAAGCGCGGTGAGCATCAGGATCGGCAGGTAGCCCTCGTCGGCGGAGCGGGCGCGCAGCTGGCGGCACAGCTCGACGCCGTCGATCTCGGGCAGCACGAGGTCGAGGAGCACCAGGTCCACGCCGCCGGCCGCGACCCGGTCGAGCGCGGCGCGTCCGTTGACGGCGCAGGCGACCGCGTAGCCCGCCCCGACGAGCAGCGCTCGGAGCGTCTCGCGCACGGCCGTATTGTCTTCGACCACCAGGATCAGCGAGCGCGCGGACTGCACGCGGCCCCCTCCCGCGCCGTGGGGCGCCTTGACCCTGGCGCCGTCACGTCTGCCTATTCGTGCTGACACACTGACGCAATTATAGACGTGAGAGGAGGTGGTACCTAGGTCGCCGCCGCGTCTTTACTAAGCCCGCGGCCAGGGATAGTGTGTCGGTTTGGCAAAGCCAAACCGACACACCGACCTGGGCCGGCCGCTTAGCGCCTGGCCCGGCCGGGGCGGAGCCCGCTTAGCGGTAAGGGCCGAGGGTGCGCAGCGCGTAGTCGGCGAAGCGCTTGTCGACGGCCACGTTCAGGTCGGTCGGGTGGTCCGTGAGGCCGCGATCGACGAACCATTGCATGGTCGTACGGAGGTCGTTCTCGTCCAGCGCCAGGTTGGGGTCCATATAGACCCACAACATCCGGTCGTAGAGCGCGCGGTCTTTGAGCGGCGTGTTGCGGATCAGCGTGTCGATTACCGCCTCGCGGTCGCCGCGGCCGGCGATGATCGCGTCGTAGTAGTCGCGCACGCCGCGCAGGTAGGCGACCATGAAGCGCTGGCCGAGGTCCGGGTTGCGGCTCACGTAGCTCGGGCCGTAGAGAATGTTGCTCACCTGCACGCCCGGCGACCACTCGGCGGCCTCGCGCCACTTTACCGCCACGCCCCGGTCGTCGGCGATCGTCGCCTGCGGCTCGGTGAGCAGGCCCGCGTCGATGGCGCCGTTGGCAAACGCGGCGATCTGGTCGCCCGAGCCCAGCTGTACGAGGTTCACGTCGCCGAGGCCGAGCCCCGCCCGCTGCAGCATGCGCTCGGCCAGCATCTCGATCGTGCTGCCCGACGCTAGGATGGCGAGGGTCCGGCCGCGCAGGTCGCCGTAGTCGCGCACGGCGCCGCTGTCGATGAGGTCCTTCCGCACGTCGAGGAGCGACTGGCTGTAGCCGCGCTCGTAGCGCGAGAGCGGTGCCACGAGCCGCACCTCCACGCCGCGGTTGATGAGGTTGAACAGCGCGGCGCTGACCGCGCCACTCGCCACGTCCAGCTCGCCGGTGCTGAGCGGCGCGACGGCGAACGCCGCCGAGTCGAAGCGCGTGAAGTCCGGGCTCAGCCCCTGCTCGGCGAAGTAGCCGCGCTCGTTCGCCAGGTGGATGCCCACCTCCGAGGAGGTGGCCACGATGCCGAGGCGCACCGGCTGGAGCTGCGGCAGCGCCGCGGGCGCCACCCGGCCCGGCGCGGCGCCCGCGGCCGCCGGGGCCGCCGCGGCGCCTGCGGCTCGGGCGCCCGGCCTCCCCGGCGCGCCACCGAGCCCCAGCGCTCCCAGCAGGAGCAGTCCCACCGCTACCCGACGTGCCCAGCGTCCCCGGCGCATCGTTCTCTCCCCGCGCGAGAATGCCGCTGGCCGCGCACAACTGGCGCGGCGGCCCACGGCTGGCGGCTCGCCTGGCGCCCATTATACGCCCGCGCGCCCGGAGCGGCGTGCGCCGCCCGCGCGCGTCGGTGCGTCGTGGCCGCAACTGCCCCGGGACGAATGACGACCGAATCACGCTCGCGCTCGGGCGCGTAGCGTACCTAGCCAAGAGCGCCGGCCGCCCCGTAGCCTGATGAGAGAAACGGTGGCCGCGCCGTGTGGGGACTCGGGCGGGGCCGCGACACGGTCAGGAGGGCTGATGATCATACCGGAGGGGGACCCGCAGCTCCACGATGCCACGCTCCACCTGCTGCACACGGCGGCGACGCAGTTCGCGCGCGTGGCGGCGGCCGTGGCGACGGGCGATGCCACCCCGGAGCTGCTGGAAGCGCGCCAGCAGGAGCTGCAAGTGGCGGCCTGCGCCTTCGCCGAAGTGTTGCAGGGCGGCGTGCTCGACGATCCTGCCGCGGCGGTGCCGGCCGAGCTGCTGCCGCCCGAGCTGAGCCCAGCCCTCCGCGGACGCGTGCTCCGCCTCATGCGCCGCTTGTCGTGGCTGGACGCGCAGGAAGTGCTCGCCATCGTGGGGACCGTCCAGGACGAGGCGACGACGACCGCGCTCACGGAAGAAGCGCGCGTTTGGCGAGCGGTGGCTCGCCACTTGCCCGGCTACGCGGGCATTTTGGAGAGCATCCGCGCGCACGTGGACGGCTTCGACGAGCAGGATCACTGCCCGCGGTGCGAGCCGCCGCGGCCGCGGCCGCGCGGGGCGCCTCACGCATAGTCGTGCGAGGCGGCGGTGGGTAGCCCGCGCGTCACGTCGAGGGGCTGCACCTGCTGCGCGAGCAGGTTCAGCACGCCCTGCTGGTGCTGCACGGCGCCGGCCACCAGCACCA
>Ga0209062_1001433_pt1 | contig 42209 bp, 18 predicted proteins | sample Coa_R2_2_FD_187158 | JGI IMG/M metagenome (GOLD analysis project Ga0209062, IMG submission 187158) | Surface soil microbial communities from Centralia Pennsylvania, which are recovering from an underground coalmine fire - Coalmine... | ecosystem: Environmental > Terrestrial > Soil > Unclassified...
GGGATTGGCAACAGGAATAGAGCAACACACGACAGGGACATCCTACAAGGAGTGAACGGCATCAGAGAATAGTGCCGTAACTCAAGAGTAATCATACCAGAAGAAAAAGCTGTTAGTCAAGAGAAAAAGTGAAGATTTATTTTAGGGGCAATGCAATTGAAAGGTGTTATTGCGTGGAAAAATGATGCAGAAGAGAAAAAAGAATGCTTCGTGCGAGTGGATGACAAACAAGAAGCGTACTCAGATGCTTGATAAAGCCACTATTCTTAACCACTCTTTTTGCCATAGTCTATGACACAATGAAAAGGTCAGCCATGATCCAAGCCGTGTTGAGGCGGCCTAGTCCACGCTCCATTTTTCCGATAGTAAGGTCATACCTTGTTCCTCTATTAGGAAATGATAGAGGACCATAGAGGATCACTTCTTGCGACTACGCCAAGCCGCTCTACATCCCTTTTTTCCAGGACTCAATGAACGCGGCTGCTACAACACAGCAAGTTGGGCTCTCTAGTTAGTATCCTGACGGTGCGAACAGGTTTGCAGATCATACTAGAGGCATTCCACTTAGAAGAGACCACTACCATTAATTCAGCTTATTTAGTGCGTCTACATATGACAATAAATTTCGGCTCTATCCAATTGTGAGCCACGCAAATACCAGCCACCTTATAAGGCCATATTCTATGCAAGAAACACAGCCTTATGTAATATAACGTAGCGAAACAGGGAATCTCCAAAATAGCTTTTACCTTGCTAGCTACACATCGGTTTGCGTATAATCAGTAATGAATGCAGATTTCTTCACAGTTTACTTCGTCGCAATACAGCGGAACAAAGAGGTTTCGAACTGTCAGCACCGGAAGGAGCAGGCTTACTTCAAAACGTTCCGCGTTCCAACGCTTTCGGACGCGATCAATCGGGTCCCTACAGGGCAACCGCAAGGAATTGCCCCTACGGAACGCGGAATCGAAGTACTCCTGCGCCTGCCCTTTACGGATCGCTACCTGTTCCTTCAACCTCCTTGCATCTTTTAGCTGTACCTGGCCTGAGCGCCGGTAAGAGATGATACAGAAGGAGATATCCATGCCAGAAGATTTCATGCCGATCCAGAATTTCGATTACCTGGAATTCTACGTCGGTGATGCTAAACAATCAGCATATTACTTCAGCAACGCCTGGGGCTTCACGCCAATCGCCTATGCCGGACTGGAAACGGGCGTGCGTGACCATAGCAGCTATGTGCTCGAACAGGGCAATATCCGCCTGGTTATCACATCTCCACTCGGGCCGGAAGGAGCGATGGCGGAGCACATCAAACTCCACGGCGACGGCGTCAAAGTGATTGCGCTGCGCGTAGAAGACGCAGAGCGGGCGTACCGCGAAGCAACCTCCCGCGGCGCGCATGGCGCGATGGAGCCGACCAGCCTGAAAGATGAGAATGGCACTGTCAAACTCTCATCGATAGCGACGTATGGCGATACGATCCATACCTTCGTCGAACGACATGCCTATAAAGGGGCTTTCCTGCCCGGTTATCGCGCGCTCTCCGCCAACGTGCCACGCCGCGCCAGGCCAGCCGGACTTGCCGCCATTGATCACGTTGTGGGCAATGTCGAGCTGGGCAAGATGAACGAGTGGGTCAGCTTTTACGAGCGCGTGATGGGCTTTACGCAACTGATCCACTTCGACGATAGAGCCATCAGCACCGAATATTCCGCGCTCATGTCCAAAGTGATGCAAAACGGCAGCGGGCGCATCAAATTTCCCATCAACGAGCCTGCGCAGGGACGGCGTAAATCACAGATCGAGGAATACCTGGACTTTTATCGCGGCCCCGGCGTGCAGCATCTCGCGCTCAACACCGATGATATCATCGCGACCGTACGTAACCTGACGGAGCGCGGCGTCGATTTTCTCTCCACGCCCACTACCTACTACGAGGATGTGCTGGACCGCGTTGGCAAGATCGACGAGGATCTCCAGCAACTGGCGGAACTGGGCATCTTGATCGACCACGACGACGAAGGCTACCTGCTGCAAATCTTCTCCAAACCCGTGGTGAACCGCCCGACCGTCTTCTTCGAGGTGATTGAGCGCAAGGGCGCAAAGGGATTCGGCGAAGGCAACTTCAAAGCCTTGTTTGAGGCACTGGAGCGTGAGCAGGCGCTGAGAGGGAACCTCTGATGAAACTGGCGACATTCCGCACCAGCGGAGGTGCAACCCACGCAGGCGTTATCCGCGACGATACGGTGATCGCGCTCAAGTATCCAACGCTGCTGGAACTCCTGCGCGATCCTGAAGGGCTGGAGCACGCGCGAGTAGCCCAATCATCGCATGGTCATGCCCACTCCCTGCATGAGGTGGCCCTGCTCGCGCCCATACCGGACCCGCCCACCATGCGCGACTTCTACGCCTTCGAGCAGCATGTCAAGAGCGCACGTACCAAACGCGGCCTGGATATGATTCCCGAGTGGTACGAGATACCCACCTTCTACTTCACCAATACCAGCGAAGTCTACGGTCAGGATGCGCCCGTTCCCTATCCGGTCGGCTGCCACGAACTTGACTTCGAGCTGGAGATCGCCTGCGTGATTGGACGCGAGGGCAAGGATATTGCGGTAGAAGAGGCGGAAGACTATATTGCCGGCTATACCATCATGAACGACTGGAGCGCCCGCGATTTTCAGCGCAAGGATATGAAGCTGAATCTGGGTCCGGGCAAAGGGAAAGATTTCGCCACCTCGCTCGGTCCCTGGCTGGTGACGCCTGACGAGTTGGCAAACCGGCGCACTGGCAGCGGCGCAAGCGAACGCTATACTATGCCTATGCTGGCGCGCATCAATGGGCGGGAAATATCGCGCGGAAACTTCAACGAGATTTACTACAGCTTCCCCCAGATGATCGCCTGGGCCTCGCGCAACGTCCGCCTGCGCGTTGGCGACGTGCTGGGTTCGGGAACCGTGGGCACGGGCTGCATTCTGGAGTTGGGGACGGACGTTCATCCCTGGCTGCAACGAGGAGATATGATAGAGCTGGAAATCGAAGGTATCGGCGTATTGCGGAACAAGTTAGTGTAGAAGCACAGGAGATACATATGCCAAACTACCATCGTTTAGGTGAAATTCCGCCGAAACGGCATACGCAGTTTCGCAAGCCGGATGGAACGCTCTACTCGGAAGAGGTCTTCGGCACCGAAGGCTTTTCGGGCAATTACTCCATCCTGTACTACCATTATCCCCCTACACGCGTCAAAAAGGTCGAGCAGTTCATGCACGAACAATTCCCGCATGAAGTATGGCACGAGGGGGTACAGCGTCACCACCATCTTAAAACGACGAAGCTCTCGCGCGGCGGCGATGCTGTATTGGGACGCCAGACGCTGATGTTCAACAATGATGTTGTCATCGCAGTGGCAAAACCAACTATGGACATGGATTACTTCTACCGCGACGGCGATTCCGATCTGCTCTACTTCGTTCACGAGGGCCACGGCGTGCTCGAAAGCAACTTCGGCCTGCTACCCTATCACGGAGGCGACTATATCGTGATTCCTCGCGGCACCACGTTCCGCTTCGACATTGCCGTCGATAGCCCTGACACGACTCTGCTAGCGATAGAGGCGCGTGGCTCAATCGAGCCGCCGCGGCGCTATCTCAACAGTTATGGGCAATTCCTGGAGCATTCGCCCTACTATGACCGCGATATTCGCCGCCCGCAAGAGCTGGCGACGCATACCGAGCGCGGCAACTTTGAGGTACGCGTCAAAGTTGGCACACTCATTACCAGCTACTGGTACGACTTCCATCCCTTTAACGTCGTCGGCTGGGACGGCTACGAGTATCCCTGGATTCTCAATATTGCCGATTTTGAGCCGATCACGGGCCGTATCCACCAGCCGCCGCCGGTCCATCAGACCTTCCAGGGACCTAATTTCGTCGTCTGCTCATTCGTTCCACGTAAACTGGACTATCACCCGCAGTCGATCCCGGTGCCGTACAACCACAGCAACATCGATAGCGAGGAAATGATCTACTACGTCAACGGCAACTTTGGCAGTCGGCGCGGCATCGAACGCGCTTCGATCACGCTGCACCCGCGCGGCATCCCCCACGGGCCGCACCCTGGAGCCGTCGAAAAGAGCCTGGGAGCCGAGCGCACCGAAGAAATGGCCGTGATGGTCGATACCTTCCACCCTTTGAAACTGACCACCATCTCCCATACCGTCGATGACCCGAACTATCCTTATAGCTGGCTGGAGTGATAGACGTTTGGTAGAGAAGGGCATGGTGCGTGTGTGCCATGCCCTCACTGATAGGGCCTCTTGACAACTCAGCGAAAATATAAGCAGCTTTCTAAAAAATACGAGTACCTGAAGCAACATATTGTTTATGTGAACAGGGGAGATGGTCGTGAGTCAGAGTCCAAAACACCCGCTAGCAGAAGTATTTGGCTTCCCAACCAGTAATTTCTTTCCAGAAGCAGAACGATACAAGCAGAACAGGCTTTGTCCGTTCAATAACAAAGTGCCAAATTGTACTAAAGATAAAGCTGAGAACCCTCTTGGGGTATGTAGCGTCTTTGAGGGGAATCATATAGTAATTACCTGTCCAATACGTTTCCGCCAGGATTGGCTCATTGCTGAAAATGCTGCAAAATTTTTCTTTCCTCCCGGCTCCTCATGGACTTCGCTGACAGAAGTACGTATTAATGACAAACAGGGACGTTCAGCAGGCAACATTGATGTTGTCCTTGTTGCATATGATAACACTGGCAGAATTTTGGACTTCGGTTCACTTGAAGTCCAGGCAGTTTACATTTCCGGGAATATTCGCAAAGCTTTTGAGCAATATATGCAAGCACCAGCCAAAAATGCGAATATGGATTGGAGCAGTCAACGCTACTATCCTCGCCCCGATTACCTTTCTTCATCACGAAAACACCTTGCGCCACAACTCATATATAAAGGAGGTATCCTTTCTGCCTGGCAGAAGAAGATGGCAGTAGCCGTCGATAGCAATTTCTTTCGCACACTCCCCATAATAGATGAAGTTGCTATCGAGCAAGCAGAAATGGCATGGCTAATCTATGATCTTGAACACGATGCTCACCAGAACCGCTACTACATAAAACACCACAGGACAGTGTATACTCAATTTCAGGCGGCGCTTAGCAAGATTACCACTGCGGAACCCGGTGACATTCAAGATTTTATGGATATTTTGCAAGCCAAACTGGACGAGAAATTGGAAAATGGGATCTCTCCAGATGCCCCTACACTGTTGGATGCGCTTGGAGAAAATTTTTAGATGAAGTCACACTAAAAGTATGCATTTGTAGGTAATCTATGCAGTTAGCATTATTTGACAATCTGGAACACAGGCATATTGTTAACGTTGCTTCCGTTCCTCAACGTAGCCCATTCCGCTATCCAGGCGGAAAAACCTGGATTGTCCCGCGAATACGGCTGTGGCTGTCTCCTCTGGTGAGGCGCGCTTTTGGCCTTACACCTATTCGTCCCTCACTCTTACTGGAACCATTTGTTGGCGGAGGCAGTGTAAGTCTGGCTGCTGCAACAGAGCATCTGGTAGACCATACCATCATGGTAGAACTTGATCAAGATGTTGCCGCTGTCTGGCAAACTATTCTAGACGAGAAACAGTGGCAATGGTTAGCTCATAAGATAGAAACGTTTGACCTTACAACTGAAAATGTTAAAACATATTTCGCAAGAACAAATCTTTCTTTACAAGAGCGAGCTTTTAAAACCATTCTTAGAAATCGTGTCAATCGGGGAGGGATTATCGCCCCAGGCGCGGGTCTTCTCAAAGCAGGAGAGAACGGCAAAGGGCTAAAATCGCGCTGGTATCCATTAACTTTGAAAAAAAGGATTCAGCATATTGCGGAAATACGAGAGCGCATCACCTTTATTCAGGGCGATGGCATCGCATTTTTACGCCAATATGCCCGGCGTCCCGATACTATATTCTTTATCGATCCACCTTACACCTTCGCAGGTAAAAAGGCCGGAAGTCGGCTTTATACACATTCAGAGATTGATCATGAAAAATTGTTTGAGGTAGTAAACACACTGCAAGGCGATTTTTTAATGACGTATGACAACGTTGAAGATATCCGGCAAATTGCAAGACAATATAATTTTGATATGCAAGCCATTCCAATGAAGAATACCCACCATACTGAGATGACAGAGTTACTCATTAGTCGGAATTTAGAATGGCTGCGCCAACCTATACGGCTCCCCAATCTCAGTTGAACTACTGCTTGCACATCATTCTTGATGCTGCGTATAATTTTTGGTAGTGATTGATTTTCTGTCTGAAAAGTCGAAACAAAGGAGTTTCGGATCGCAGCTTGCTGAAAGTGCAAAGATAATCGATAGCGGCGTTTGATGCAGCAAGCTTGATGTCCTCCTCTCCTGACATCTGTTGTATTGATTGCGCAGGGTAGCGCAATGAAGGATGCATAGTAAAAGGAGTGATTTGCGATGGCAACTGAACCACGCATTATCAAGTTTTTTGAAACCACGCTCCGCGACGGCGAACAAACGCCCGGAGTGAACTATTTCCCCGAAGAGAAGCTGGCAATAGCGCAGGCCCTGGCCGATATGGGTTTCGATACCCTCGATTGCGGCTTCGCCATCTCCTCTCCCAGCGAGTTCGAGTCTATCCGCATGATCGCGCAAAAGGTGCGCAACGCCGAAATCTGCTCAATCGCACGCACCCACCTGGGCGATATCGACCGGGCCTGGGAGGCGGTCAAGGACGCGGAACGACCGGTGATCCATCCATTCGTCAGCACATCGCCGCTGCACCGCCAGGTCAAGCTGGGCAAGTCGCGCGAGGAAGTGCTCGAAATGGCCCGCACCGCCGTCGCCCACGCCCGCAGCTATACTGAGAGAGTTGACTTCGCGCTGGAAGATTCGACCCGTACCGAGCACGATTTTATCCTGGAGGTCTGCGGGGCTATTATCAAGGAGGGCGTGCGCTTCATCGCCATCTGCGATACCGTCGGCTTCGCGCTCCCCTGGGAATTCGGCCAGTTGGTCGCCGACGTCAAGCGCGAATTTCCGCAGGCGCGCATCTCCGCCCACTGCCATGACGACCTGGGCCTCGGCGTCGCCAATGCCATAGCGGGATTACGCAACGGGGCCGAGCGTGTTGATACCAGCTTCAACGGCCTGGGCGAGCGAGCAGGCAACGCCGCCACCGAAGAACTGGTCATGGCACTGCGCACCCGTTCCGCCGATCTGGGCATGGATGTCAGGGTCGATACGACGAAGATCATACCCACCAGCAGACTGATCGCCAGGCTATCAGGCATGCAGCCACAATGGACAAAGGCAATTACCGGGGCCAACGCCTTTGCTCACGGCGGAGGTATTCACCAGGACGGCGTCTTGAAAGATGCCCGCACCTATGAGATCATGACGCCCGAATCCATTGGCCTGACCGCATCTGATCGCCGCATGCACATGGGCAAACTCTCCGGTCGCGCCGCCCTGGATGCACAGTTGCGCGAACTGGGCTACACGCTGGAGAAAGAGCAGCTCAACAAAGCCTTCGAGATGGCAAAAATCCTGCTCGGCAAAAAGAAGGCGCTGGAGGAGATGGACCTGCGCTACGTTGCTGAAGCTGCATCGAGCAAAGCAGGTACAATGGCAGAGACACGTAATACATAATTGTCCAGGAAATTGAAGATATGCTCCTCAGCCAGAATAGCTGGGGAGCATATACTATCTATCACAAGATGTAAAGAAGCAACGCTCCTCGCCTTACAGCGTGTTTCAAGAAGCCAGAATCGCACTATAGACGAAATAATTATTGCAGCTTTAAACTCCCTATAATGCCGCTTTATTGCTCTTGAGTTTCTAGCAAACGTTGTGCCCGATCCACCAGCATACGAAATTGCTCAAAGCTCAGGCTAACAGCAGTTATTGGCAGAGTATGAGCCAGCCATTCAGAATATAAACGCCTGTAATCTATTTCGTTCTTCCTGGCAACATGAAGATACTGCACAACATAGCGATAAGGAGCTGCACGCATTGCCTGAAGGATAAAATTGATCGCTTGCTGCTCTGTAGCCTGTTTTATGCTATCAGAGGATGTTGACACGTTTAAGGACTTACGACAGTGCAATACAAGATCATATCCAACAGCATTTTCCGAAACAAATTGCTTGAAAGTGCCATGCTTCTTGTCGAAAGTCTGGCTACCTCTAATAACAAAACCGGCTGAGAACAGAGCCTTTTGTAGAGCATTCCACACCTGGGCAGATGAATTATGAAAAATAACTGTTAACCAGGCATTGTCTTTCATAACTCGCCTTACTTCAGAAAAAGATTGAGTGAGCAATTGCTCATATTGTTTCAGTCCTTTTTCCTGAGTTTTGTTAATGATAGCCTCTTCGGTAATGTTCGTATAAGTGCCTAGCTAACTCTCCCATAGGAAATTCATCTCCGAGTAATTAATGTTACCTCCAAAAGGTGGATCTGTAAAAACATAGTCTACAGACTTATCGGGTAGTTGAGTTAAATGGCAGGCTGACTGAGTACTTACTCGCACCTGTCGATTGACGTCTGGAGCATCCCTGAAGTACCACCTGATCGTCTCAGCTTTACGTTGAAAAGTCTTAAATATATTCTGTTCATTCATGATAGCGGGCACATTATAATTTGCGGTGTTGCTACTTCCCCCCCAAAAGCGAAATTCCGAGAAAACCGTTACTCTTTGATAAAGAGAGGTAAATGTAAAAAGTAACTTCGCCCTTATCTCTGGATCAGGCCATTGACAAATCAACGCCCATAAATGGGCCATCGCCCATAAAGCACGTCGGGTATACATTTTATTTACTGTTGTGATACCCGCATTGATAGGTTGGCTGGTATTCACCCCTTTAGGCAGCGAAGCGGTTGGATACCACAAATTTTGAGGGATCTCTGTCTGTTCAAGCACAGCAAGCGTTGTTAAATCGTATTCATCAGGGGAAGCTGTTTCTTCTTTTGGTCCCTTACTGCAACATTTATATCCCACTAAAACAGGATAACGCTTCGTCCTTTTTAGCTCCCTCTTCTTGAGATGTTTATTACAATAGGGGCAGTCAAACTCCTGTTTAATTTTGCTTTCACGCACTGATTCCCGCTCATCTCTGGCAACATCCCACAGAACAAACTCGCGTTTACATCCTGTACACAAAGCCCCATAGCTCCATACCATATAAAGCATAGGCGTGAGTTTATGGCAACTACGGCATTGAGTATGATAGAGCTGCTGCTCAAGCTCTTTAGTGGATTGTAAAACGCAGTTAACTGCTTCTATATAAGAAAACGATGAAACAGGGACAGTCAAGTTGTAAGCTATAAATGCCGCAGCGGGCGATATATCACAAAGGATGGCTTTCCGCTCTCTCTCTACTGCCGCAACCCCGGTCATGCCAGAGCCACAAAACGGGTCAAGAACTACATCACCGGGCCGTGTATAGTAGTCAATCAACAGACCAATACCTTGTGGCGGAACTTTGGTATGATATGTATGAGCATCATAGGCATAAGTATTCTTGCCACAGGAGATATCCTGGCAATAATGCTCGCTCACAGGCTTAGGAGGCTTCGACTGGTCAACGAAGTCAGCAAGATATGGATTCGGGGACAGGTAAAATTCCGGCTCAATGTTTTCTGCTTTGCCTTGTTCCCTGGCACGGGGCATTAAAACCACCGGCCCGGGAGTAGCAATATCGAAAAAGGGTAACGTCTCTTGCATATCGGACTTTATTCCGCTCTTCCCATACATTTTTCTTGAAAATGATGTCACCTGTGCCTCCAAATAGATAAGCAATCTCGTTGCATAGTATGTACGCAAAGAAGCATCTTGTCAATTCTTAGAAAGTGGTATATAGAAACATACTAAAACTGTGGTATGGTTTGTAACCAGTCGCTGCAAACCATACCACAGTTTTATTTATTTTTGATCTTGAAGGCATAACCACCAGACGACGCATATCGGACTACGAGAGAAACTCCCGCAAGGGGAAGGCGCGGCGTGAGCGCGGAGGAACCAGGAAGTTCTGCCGCCGCGTGGCTGTCAGGAAACGCTCCAGGCCATTATCTTCAGGAGCAACCGGACCGGTCGGCTGCTGGAAGCTGAGCGCGCCCTGGTTTTTACGCATAGTCGCGAAGAAGTCGGCAGTGGGCACGAAGACGGTGAACTGGAGCTTTGCCTGATTGGAACCATCTGGCACATCCATGTTGTCAAAACCAGGGCCATCCATCCTGATATGCACCGGCGTGCCATCTTTGGCCCGTGAGGATATCTGGAGCGCAGATAGGTGACCCATACGATTCTGCCCCTGGAAGGTGTTGATCGCCGCCGCGTTATTAGCAGCATCCTGCGTGCCCAGGTTCAGATTGGTGAAGTAGGATGGTCCGCCGCCATTCGTGAACTGATCCGCGTTACCGGTCGAAGGAATGGGGTCCGAGCGGAACATATACTGCACGCGTTCGGTGTACGGCTCATCGTCGGCGTAGAACTGCGGCAGATCTTCAATCACATGCGAAAGGTGCTGGATCGAACCGTTGGCGAAGTAACTGCTGGAACTGGCGTTGGTGAAAACGGCAGAACTGTTGCCCTGGAAGGTGCAGATTGAGGCGGGGCCGCTGCCGTTGACCTGCTGATCAAGGAAGCCCATCCACATCGGCGAGTCCGGGTTGATCCTGCCGGCAAAGGGAAGATTATTCGAGTTGGCGACTTTGCGCGGCATGCCAATTTGCGTAAACTGAACGCGGGTCGAGGTAAACTTGAACAGGCCATTGAAGGCTGGCGAAGGTAATGCAAACCCGTTCAGGCTGTTGCTACCCTGCAACCAGGCAACTACATCGTTCAGGTTACTCAGAGAATCGCTGCGCAAGGTGACCAGCACATCGTTGTTCTCAATCTTGACCGGCACGTTGAAGGTTTGCTTGGTGATGCCGGGATTGCCTGGCGATACGTCGGTTGGGCTGGGAACCGCCTCTTCCAGAGCGAAACGCGTATTGTTCGAGAGCAGTCGAGGCATGTTGGCGCTTACCAGGCTGCTGGGCAAGCGGTTGAAATAGGGCAGGCCATAGGAGACAATGGTAAAGACGCCGCTGGGACTGAAGGGATAGACCGATTCGATGCGCTCCAGAGCATCGTGCCAGGTCTGGAAGTCTGTCAACGAAGGGAAACGCGTGAGTTGCATCGTCAGAAACAACGTAAAGACCGGGCCGAATTGCACCAGGACGTCGCCTCCTCCATCGTTCAACGTCTTGGCCGGAGCGATAAAAGCGCCGAGATCAAACTGAATTTCGGGCAAATTTGCCAGAGGCGCTGCACGGGCCACGCGCACAGGTTGCCAGGCCAGGGCTTCCAGCATCCCCAGAGTAGATACTGAGACCAGGCCAGCGCTACCAACTTTAAGTATTTGCCGACGATTCAACCGTGGGACCTTAGATTCCATGTCATGTTCCTTTCTCAATTAAGCTCTCATCCGAGTACCTGCAAAAACAAAAGGGCTCAACGTAAAAGCAACCTTTACGATACTAATCACCTCCTTTCTCCAGACAAAGGCCGTTTTCATATTGCCTATATGTCTATACATAAAGTCATAAAGTAAACTATACCAGTTCTGCCACAAAAACATTCCGCCCAGAGTGAGTTCTCTGAAGAGGAAGTTCTCAGGAAAGAAACGGGCACATCAAACAACGAGCACAGGTACTATGTTCATCCAGGTATTGGTCAGTTCATGGGAATGCGAAGAAACATGCAACGGCACATGCGATAGCCGTCTATCGTTCCAACAGCTATCAAGGTAGAAAGAGTTTTTGCACGTTATAATGCGAATATAAGCTAAAAATCTGGAAATGTCAAGTATTGCCCAACAGCTTTTCAGGGTTCTCAAAAGTCCGAGAACGATCAAAGAAGCCAATCAAGGGCTTCATACGGCAACACCCTGCGCTGAGGCGATGAGCACGCCCATGCGGACTGACGTTAATAGGACTGCTGAGCGAAAGCAATACATATGTTGAACAAGTGTGTTATAATAGAGTAGCCAATCAATAGCAAGAGCAAGGTGAACGGTTTTCCAGGATAATCCTACCGGGCGACTTTGACGGTGCCCGGTTTTTTATGTGTGCAGGAGCAGTGACCCAACATTATGCATATGATAGATACTATGACGCAGAAAAATCAGCAAACGAGCAATATGATGCAGCGCACAGACCTGCGCAATGTGGCGATTATCGCCCATGTCGATCATGGGAAGACCACCCTGGTCGATGGCTTGCTCAAGCAAAGCCACATTTTCCGCGAAAATCAGCAGGTGGGCGAGCTGATTATGGATTCGAATGACCAGGAGCGTGAGCGTGGCATTACGATTCTCGCCAAAAATACGGCTATTACGTATCGAGATGTCAAAATTAATATTATCGACACCCCCGGACACGCGGACTTCGGCGGTGAGGTGGAGCGCGTGCTCAATATGGCCGATGGCTGCATCCTGCTGATCGACGCGGTTGAAGGACCGATGCCCCAGACGCGTTTTGTGCTGCAAAAAGCCCTGGAGCTGAACTTGCAGCCTATCGTGGTGATCAATAAAATTGACCGGCGTGACGCCCGCATCGAGCAGGTAGTGGAATGGACGCAGGATCTCTTCCTGGAGCTGGCAACCAGGGATGAGCATCTGAACTTCCCGATCCTTTATGCCATTGGGCGCGACGGCGTAGCCATGTACCACCCGGACGACGAGCGCAACAACCTGGAGCCGCTTTTTGAAACCATCCTCAATAGCGTGCCAGCTCCCCGCGTCGACGCAGACGCACCGTTGCAGATGCTGGTCGCGGCCTTGGACTACGATGATTACAAGGGGAAGTACGCCATTGGGCGCATTGTACGCGGGCGCATGACGCCAAATAGCGTGGTGGCGCGCATCAATCGTGACGGTGAAGTATCGCGCCAGAAGATTAGCCTGGTGCTGACCTACAAAGGCTTGCAGCGCGTCGAAGTGACTGAGGCGCGGGCGGGTGATATTGTCGCGTTGACAGGCATCGCCGATGCCAACATTGGCGAGACGATTGCCGATGTCGATGTCCCGGAGGCGTTACCGACCATTGCCATCTCCGAGCCAACGCTCAAAATGACCTTTGGCGTCAATACCAGCCCATTCGCGGGTCGTGAGAGCAGGTACCCGACCTCGCGTCAGTTGCGTGCGCGCCTCTATCGCGAGCTAGAGACCAATGTGAGCTTGCGCGTCGAGGATGGCAGTACCCCCGACGAGTTTATTGTTTCGGGACGAGGCGAGCTGCACCTCTCGGTCCTGATCGAAACGATGCGGCGCGAAGGCTACGAGTTCCAGGTCTCCCGTCCTGAAGTGATTACGCGTGAAGATGAGCATGGACATATACTAGAGCCCGTCGAGCATCTAGTTCTTGATGTAAAAGATACGAGTATAGGGGTACTCACCGAGAACCTGGCGGCTCGCAAAGCGCAGCTTGCCAATATGATCAGCGATGGCAATGGTAATGTGCGTATAGAGTATCGCATTCCCACGCGTGGTCTGATCGGCTTCCGTAATGCCTTCCTGACGCTCACTCAAGGCAACGGGGCAATGAGCAGCCTCCTGATTGGTTTCGAGCCGTGGCAGGGCAAGATCGGCACTACCCGCATGGGCGCACTCATCGCCTCAGAGCAGGGCATCGCCGTCACCTATGGACTCAATAACGCCCAGCAACGCGGCGATACCTTTATCGAGCCTGGCACCCCCGTTTATGAGGGTATGATCGTCGGCTTGAATTCGCGTCCGGCTGATCTGGTCGTCAATGTCTGCAAGGAGAAGCAGAAGACCAATATCCGCTCCTCCACCGCTGAAATCGCCGTACGTCTGACGCCTCCCATCATCCTGAGCCTGGAGCAAGCTCTCGACTTCATCAATAACGATGAGCTCGTCGAGGTCACTCCCCAGAATATTCGCTTGAGGAAACGCTTCCTCACCCAGAACGAGCGCGCGCGCAATCGTGAGCAGGAGTAGCAGATAATCGACGCTTTCTTTCTGGTTGCAGATGGTTCACCCCTCCATAGTTGCCCCCCTCACTTATTCTATCGGTGAGGGGGAAATTCGGTTGTTTCAAGCTGGTTATTGCTTGCCCCAGGTGACTGCCAGCCAGAGATCGTTCATGGCGTTGTTATCCAGGTACAGTGTAAATTTGCCGAGAGGCGTCGGCAAGGGAATGTTTGCTAGCTTGCCAACCTGGAGATTGAGCGTGCGATCAAGGGACAGCGCATCCTTGTTGCCGGTGCCATCGGGTTTATCGTTGATATTAACGGCGCTGGCGGTTTGCGCGAAACAGTCCATCTCTTTGAGCACGTTCAAAATGCCCTGGCTCCAGAAGGGATAGTGTTCCGGTCGCAGGGTCAGCGACAGCTCGGCGAAACCGGTCGCGCCGCCCAGTTGTACATTCTTAAACCTGGCCCACTCGGTCGGGAACTCGTGCCGAATAGAGAAGAGCCGAACCGAGCCAACCGCCTGAGCACTCTCGATGGCTGTCTTGAGGTTTGCCACAGCGCCTTTACGCAGCAACGCTCCACCCTGGCGCGCAGTATAGCGCACATGCAGGATGACGTCGGCGATGGTCTCGTAGTCGAACTGACGCAGGTCGGCGGGTAATTCCAGTTGCCACGCGCTGATCGCGCCCGATCCCTCGAAGGGCAGATAACGCTCATCGTGCAGATTGGCCTCGAAGAGCCCGCTATCGTTCTGCCCCGTACTGGTGACAATCGATTCCAGGCTGCTGAAGTAGTCGCTGAAGCGGGGATCGTCCGCGCCTGTGCGAGCATAATCGCCGTCGCTGACGATGCGGATCGAGCTTTTCAGCAGGGTCAGCGTGCAGGGAACGCTGGTATAGGGGCCGACAACGCAGGGGATACTGACAGCGACGGTTTTGATGCGGCGGAAGTAATGCCCCGGCGTGTCCAGATCGAACAGTTCCTCAGGCAGAGTAAAGGTACAGCGCCCGGTGGCCCGGAGCTGGAGCAGCGCCACAGGATCGAGCTGGAGCAGACTCACATTTTTCGTCAGCTCATACTCGCGCCGATTGAGGTCGTGATAGGCCATCTCCATGCGTTTGATATCCTGGTAAAGCCGTTCGCCCGCCAGCAGTCCTTCTTTGCCAGCGAGATAGCCCGTCTGGAGGAAGGTCAGGCTCTGATCGCCCAGTTCGTGTTGCAGGGCGCGCTCGGCCTTCCTGGCGACATCGAAGGCAAACTGGAAACACTGTCCATACAGGCCCTTGACTTCGCGCTTCATCCAGAGATAGAAATCCTTGTTCGTCTCCTTGCCAACCTTCTCATCGGTAAGGAACTGCTCAATCTCTTTGGCATGCTCGATCTGTTTCTGATGGTTATGCCATTCGCGCTCAGTGATGCTTTCGCGGATCTGAGCGGCGCGCAGTTGCTTGAAGATCTGGGTAATCTCGCCCGCCGCGAGGTTGCTCTGGTAGGTCCACTCCAACTGGCGACGATCATAGGTCGCCGTTTTACCTGCTTTAGTGGCCTCGTAGCTAAATTGATCTCCGGCAACTTTTGCATGATCGGCTAACATGGACATCATCTTGGCAAGTTGCACGCCGCCAAAACCCGCCGCCACGCCCACGCCCAGGGGCGTGCCGTGAATGTTAAACTGTGGGATCATGCTCAGTCCTGTGCCGACCATATTCAGAACTGTCGCTGTAATTTGCATGTCGTGCGCTAGATTTAGTTTGTCGAGCTCCTCCTTTTCAAAAGAGCTCATCAGTTTGCCGCTGGCCCCACTCAGGTCCTGAGCAATATCGACGGTGATAGTTCGGGTTGCCATATTCGGCTCGGTCTGCGAAAAATTCATCGTTTCCAGGCCATTGGCATCGACGCCATCCAGGCTAGGAATGGCGTTGGCGATATCGCTGCTCTGTTTGCCCAACTGCATTTCGTAGTAGGTATAGCGTTGCACGGCGTTGGCAAGCGACTTCTCCAGCCCTTCGCGGCTCTTAACGGCCTCCTGCCACTGTTGGTACTTGACCGTCTCCGAGATTTCCAGGATCTCGCGCTCATGCTGCGCCCGCAGAATAGCCAGGGACTCGTTATCCCCTTTCTCCATCGCTGAAAGCAGGCCGCCGCCCAGCGATTTGACCTCCTGGCAAACTTCCGTGGCTTTTTGCAAGAGCAGATTGAAGCGAATCAACGGCAACGGCTGATTCAAGCCGCTGACAATCGCGCCCACGTCCAGCCCGGCAGCGGCAGCCCTGGCGAGCAGCGCGGGATCGATAGGCGGCTGGAAAAGGGGCAGTTGGCGGAAGATACCCTGGAAGTTCAGGCTATTATGGATTTTGAACAGACGATCTGCGACGGTATCCCAATAACCAAGCAGATTATCGTTGCGCGGCACGCAGAAGTAGAGCACATTGCCCGCGCTGCGCAGCGAGTCAAGCGGCTCCTGCCTGGCAGAAGAGCTGGGATGAGGTGCGAGATCAAAGGGAATGGCAGTTTCCAGTTCGCGCAAGGCGTTGCCGAAAGCATCCAGATCGTTGCGCAGGCTGGCGTAGGTCTGAGTACGAACGGTTCCTTTTTGCGGCACCTCCTGCGGACGCGGACCGAGGATATTGGCGGCGAGCACGTAGAGCTGCGTGGCCTCGTTGATGCTTTCACCCGTATCCTGCTGGAAGAGGGTATCGCCCCAGGCAATCAGATTATCGAGGTAAGCCATCACCGCCTTGAACATAAAGGCCGTCTGGCGATAACGAGCTACCAGGAAGGGACGAAATGGAGCGTCTTTCCACGCGTCGATACTCTTGATCGTATCATGGTAAAGCTGCTTATCAACCGTCGTCGAAAGATTGAGCAGAATATCCTCAATCATCTTAACGTCGTTATACTGGAACGGCCTGACCTTCCAGAAACGCTCCGGGGCCGGGCCGTCGCTATTGTCGGTGGGATCGAAGATGTAATGGAACCACTTCTGCGCATCCTCGAAGTGCTGGTTTTTGCTCAAGTGAATAGCAATTTCCAGCGGGATGTGATAGAACAGCTCCCAGTTATAGACCGAATAGGCCCCACTGGAGGTGAAGTCGAGATCTTTCACCGGATAGGGCTGCTGCACCATATCCGAGGGGTTATAGTTGTTGGATGTGAATAGCTCATCGTAGAGCGTTGGGCGTGGCTTGCCATCGGGCAGCGTCACAAAACTGCCATCAGGATTTTTCTGATAATCGGTATCCGCATCCTGCAAGCCCTCGATATCCGTTTCAATCAGCCGCCTGACCAGCTCTCCCACATAAGGATGGAAATGGGGAAAGAACTGGTAATTCAGCGATCTCTCCTCGGTAGTAATATGTCTGACGATGACTCTTGTCCAGCCCAGACCCGGTCGAAATGTCTGGTAGGGCCGCGTCCTGTTATCATAATAGCCATGAAATGACTGTAAGCTTGTTTTCTCCATCATATTCCTCTCTCAACTGGGCAATCACAGGGCAACCGGTAGCTCCCCGATTCATCGTGGGAATGCCCCTACAGACCAAACCTACTGCGTATTGATTGTAGCTCCCCGATTCATCGTGGGAGTACGATTCACGCCGTTTAGATGTTGCTCAAGCTGCACATTTGTCAGTGCTCCCCTGGTCAGGCCCGTGGCATCGATAAGATTGAGGCTACCACCACCGACATGCACAACGCCGCCATTGAGCGACCTTGCACCATTGACGATTGGGGTACCGGTAATCCCCGGGACAATAGGTATCAACCGCAATCCTGTGCCTGGTGTGTTGATGGGAGTGCCCAGCGGCTGTTTAAGGACGGTCAGCCCGCCGCTCTGGCCCACTAAGTGATCTCCGTAGTGCAGCACCGTCGATTGATTGGTGGCCCAGTCCTGGAGCGGCTTGAAATGATAGAGCGATGTTGCATCAATGACGTCAATCGGTGGCATACGAAAAGTGGTGGGCACCGCTGCCTGCAGTACCAGATTACTCCACCACTGATCGCCATTGAGGTGTGCATAGGGCCAGGGATACCGAATCACCCACCAGTCCCATTCCTCGATCTTCGTCTCGGTCATCGTAGGCTCAACAAAAAATGTGTTCTCAGCATCTTGATAGAAGAATGGGCGTGTCAGAGTTTCGATCAAAAACGGCGAATCGAACCAATCGAGCCAGTTCATCGCTATCCGGTCCCTATTCAGCATAGGAGCTGGCGGCGGATTGCTGGCAAAGAGCAACTTATAGTCGCTTCCCTGCTGGAGAATGGCTTTGTTGACACTTACAACTTTGGGGAAGTTGCTCATGCTGGAAACTTCGATACTCTGTGTATAACTTACACTTAGCTCGCCTGTATCTGTATACTTTGTTGCTTCGTGACCGTTCGACGAGTATGGCTCGTACGGCAGGTTCGAATACTGGTAGTTATGCTGTGGCAAGCTATTTTTATTCACGACTCTAAAGGTCTGATTAATGGGATTGCTCAGGTAGATGTTGACAGCGCCCTCCACGCCGTTATTGTATTCGACAGAGACGTGAATATAGACATCGCCGCTATGGAATATATCGCTGCCCAGACCTGCCAGATTATCCAGCGTACCAAAGTCGCTGCTCTGGCGCGGAGTCCAGGAACCCTGGAAGTATTCGCACCAGTTGAGCTGGACATCGACCTGCTTTGGCGGCAAGCTGACATTGTCGTTATTGCCCATTTTCTGGTAGGTCTCGTTCGAGCTGGTCATAGCATTCTGCTGGGCCTTCTCCATAAACGTCACCCAGAAGATGTGCAGGCGTTGTCGCCAGACCACCACAGCGATATGATTGCCATCGATATCGGTCGTCACGGGAATCCAGGGCGTCCACATCTGATGGGCGCAGGTGCGGTAAAAGTACTTGTGCGGTGAATTGTGGCTGCGCCCGATCACATGCAAGACGTTATCTGCCGGATTCGACTGTTCTTCGCAGTACATCGAGACGATATCCAGGCGCGCCAGCGCCTCCAGACCCTTGAGGTAATTGTAAAAGGCATCGCTCGCCAGGTCGTCAGAGACGTCGCCTTGCAGCAGCGAGCTCTCAAGGTCGAGGAAGAGATTGGTCTTGTCGTCACGGAACTCCGGTTCGAGCCAGTTTTCGGGGAAGAGGAAGATCTTGCGATTGGCCTCCCAGACGCGATAACGCTTCATCCACTGCCACTGTTTGGCATTGATAGCTAGCGGGTTAACCTTAGGTTCAAGGTTGAGCAGACAGCGCTGGATAAAGAGCTGCACAGAAGAGATTGCCAGGACCATACGCGAGGTCTGAACGACGGGCTCCATGCCGGGATCGATCAGGAAGTACTCAAAGAGCTGCTCCGGCATCTCAAAGCCTTGCTGCTGCATAATATAAGCCACCAATGCATCGCGCTGCTGCTGACGCAGTTTGTCAAAAATGGGCTGAGCGATGCGCTGCCAGACATCCGGGCCATAGTGAGCCTTGATGGTATTGCGCAGATCGCGAGCCACAGCAAAATTCGGGGCGGGCTGCAACCAGCGCGTAAGTTCATCCATTGAAACGCCCAGTGTGCCGATGGCTTGTAACACATTCCAGAGGCGCTGCACTCCCTGCTCCTGCGTAAAATCAGGGGCGGTAATCAAGATCTGATCGATGCCGAGCGGTGTAACGCTGGTGGTGAAGCCCAGAGCCGTTGCTACCGCCTTGACCGTTGGCGCATCTCTACGCGTGAGATTCGCGACCCGCTGACAGAGATCATCGAAGAGTGCGGCCTGCCTTTGCGCCGCATTAGCAGTCACCGGAAAGCTGAGACGAGCATGGGTGAAAAGATCGATCAGGTCGTCCGTATTGCTTGCCAGTGTGCCTTTCAAGCTGGCATACGTGGCAAGGCGCAAAAATTGTCCAAAGAGGGTCGTGGCTCCGGCAGGCGTATCGTCCGCGGCCTGTGTGGGCAGCTTGCTCAGATTGAGATTGGCAAAATCACTGGCGTGCGTTAACAGGTAACGCACCTCAACTTCGCTAAAGCCAAAGCCGCCGATGAGCTGCAAAGTTTTCGCTATCAGAACCTGAGTGCGCGTCACCCGATCAATGGCGTTCTGGCTATAGAGCGTCAGGCGGTCAAGCGAGCCTTTGGGCAGATTCTCGCCCTGAACGAGCAGCGAGGCGTCGCCTCCTCCCAACGCGTGGACGTCAAAGGTGAAGTGATAGGGGATGCCCGCCTTCAGTTCGGTAAACTGGCTGCTCTCGCTATTATCGCTGCCGGCCATCACGCGCAACAGTGGATCGGGCAGCACCGTCAGACGAAACTCGGCGCTGGCGTTTTGCTTGCCCAGTTCGACATAAAAACGATAGGCGCCATTAGTCGGAACCTCGATGTATCCCTCAAAATGGGCGCTATTGGTGCCATTGGGTTTGCTGGCAGTATTAACATTTGCGACCAGGGAAGGCGCCTGTAAAGTTGCTCCGCTGCCATCTTGCGCGGCAAAGAAGCTGGCCGTCACGCCACGATCCGCGCTGGAGGCAAAGGCATCAAGCAGCGCATTGCCGGGTTGGCCCGGAGCCGGCGGATTAGTGGGATCGCTCAGCAAGCTGGAATCGGTTAAAAGATCCTCTATCAATACGGGGTCCGCACTGAGCTCCGTTGCCAGCGTCGCCACTACAAACTGCCGTGTGAGCTTCTGCTGTAAGTAGGGCAGGAACGCCTGTGCCAGTTGCAGCCGCCTGGCCTGCATCTGCGTTTGCTGATCAGCATCAGACAGACCAGCCGCCAGGGGAGTAAAGAGTTGGGTGAACGCGCCGGCTGAAAGGAACGGTAGCAGGTAGCTGGAGAAGAACCTGGCCGCCTGACCCTGCACCTGATTGAGCAGCGCCGCCAGCACAGGCGAGGTATGCGCGGTCTCAATCTGCATTCTCTGCGCATCCAGCAACACGCCGCGGAATGTGAGCTGTTGCGCCTGACGCACGCTATCATAGCTCACCTGAATTTCCGGTTCCTGAGCAAAATCCGCCGCCTTGAGCTGATCGGCAGGCAAGACGTTATTTTGCGTCGCGCTATAGAGGACGGCGCCACTCCACATGGCAAAGAAGGTATCGACGACATTGGAGGGCAACGCCAGCGCCAGCTTCTGCCGCAGGAAATCGTCGGTCAGGCTGCTTGCCGTCGTCGGCACTGCGCAGTCATTACTAATGCCACGAATTCCGGCTGCCAGCGTCTTCAGTAAAGCCAGGCTAGCATTGGGATCGGGCCGGTATTTTCCGACCGGATCAAAGCGGTGACGCAGGAGGTAGTTCAAATCTTCAACCGTGAAGCTGCTGCCCTTGACTGCCGTCACGATTTCGACAAAGCGCAGCGTCTGAGTGAGCGGGTAGTCATCGGTCAGTTGCGTCAATGGGTCCAGGCCGAGCGGCTTCAACGGGTCCAGGCCGGAGAGGCCCTTTAAAGCGATCAGATCGCGCACGCTTAATCCCAATCCCTTCGCCAGCAGGCCGTAGCGATAGAGCAGCGAGAGCGTAGCCAGCGTCAGGGGTTCGCTCTCCAGCGTCCTGCCCAGGTCTGTCAAGACCTGCCCGATTTCATCGGCTGAGAGACCAAGCGCGGCCTGCACAGAGCTGAGATGGCTTTTCAGTGGAACATTGCCCGTTTTGGGGTCCTCTGCTTTGGTGCTATCCCAATGGAACGGTTGGTACTGCTTGCTCGTAGTATCGAAGTAGGTCAGGTAGAGGCCCAACGGGTGATCGAACACGAGGTCATTCTGCAAGATGCTACGCTTGAGGAAAAGCTGAGCGTAGAGCGGCGCATTCCCCGTTGTGGCAAGATCGGACCAGAGGGTGAGCAGTTGCAAACGTTCGTTCTGGCCCGCTTTACACTGTCCGGCAAGCATGCCGAGATGAGCAATGTAGAGCAGAGCCGCCGTAAAGGCCGGGCCGAGATTCGCGCCGGTCAGGGGACTGGCATGCCGGGGCATAAAGACCTGGAGCGCGCGATCAGTCTCCTCAATGCTCCAACCCAGGCGTTTCCATAAGCGCACAAACAGATTGATCTTCAGGAAAACCAGGTTTTCCGCCGCGTTCCCGTTGGCGTAGCGCAAGGTCGTTAAGTCGAAATTGCCTTCGGTATTGGGATCGTAAAGCACAAGGATCGAGTTGAAGTCGCCATTTTGCCAGGCCGAGTCAAGCCAGGCGCTGGCATCAAAGCCAACGGTCGTGCTGCTAAAGCTTGCGCTCAGATCATCCAGCTTCTTTTTAAAGGCGGCCTGTTCTTCAGCGGTGAAAGCTGGATAACCCGCCTGTCCTTTGTAGCTAAACACATCCTCGGCGCTCACTCCCAGCTTATAGAGAATGCCAAGCGTGTGCAGTTGCGGATTGATAAAGCTGGTGCTTACCAGGGCGATCAACTCTTTATAGCTGACGCCCAGACGCTGCGAGAGCGTCTTTGCCGATGATAGAGCTGTCAGAGCATCGTTCTCGGCAGCATAGCCATAGAGTGTATACCAGTTAGTCAGCGGGTTTGTGCTGGTGAAAAGCGCGTATTCTGCTGGCGTGATGCCGAGATACTCGCTAAAGATGGCTGAGCGATAATAACTCTTTGGATTGGTCTGGGGAGCAAACAGTTCATCGGAGGGACGAAACGCGTCCAGCACCTGCCAGAAGGGCATCTGATAGTAGTTGAAGAAGCCACGCACCGTCTCCAGCCAGAGATCAAACGGGAGGGAAAGCGGGTAGTGAGCATTTTTTAGCGTATCATAGGCGCTGGCAAGGATATTCTGCGGCTCTGCCAGCAACTCCGGCGTGGTGGCCGAGCCGGTATCGTGAACGGCATTCTGGTCCAGGCTGCCATGCGCGATAAAGTATTCCAGGATCTCGTTGACGATATCGATATAGGGCATAGCTGTGTTAGTATTTTCGCAGGTCAGCGGCAGGTATGGCAGATCGGGACGGCGCTCAATCAACACGCTATAGGGCGTTTGCTGCGGATCTGGATCGGGAGCGCCCGGATGCGCGGTATGCCACTGGTTGAGAAAACCGGTCCACGACGCCTGATCGACGAAGGGATAAGGCGCGTTATTATGTTGCTGCTTCCAGGTAGTAAGGAAGCCGGTCCAGGCATTGGCGCGTGGATCAAGGAACTGGAGCAGATCCACAAAGTACGCGGCGGGGCTCAGCACCGAATGGCAGTGCTCGCACTCGCAGAAGTCAAGCGAGCCAAAGAGCGTCTCCATCGTCGGGTACTGCTTAATCAGGGTATCCCTGGCCTGCTGTCGCCGCTCACGCGAGGCGGAGACGGCAAACATTGGCGGGGTCGCGGTAATCTGCTGGGCAGCCGAGAAAAAGTTATAGGTGACAGTCGTGATTTGTTGCGATTTGCGATAGACCAGGTTCGCCTCTTCCTGTGAAGGGAACAGGCCGCCATAACGCGCCACAAAATCGCCTTGAGAGAAGGCTACAACATCGTGAGCCGAAGTGAAGCCCTGATCGAGCATGACCTTGAGCGACTCGTTCGTTGGCGTGATCTGATAAAGCCGTTGCAGAGTTTTCACGTTCTGCACTGTAGCGTTGATCTGGTCCTGGGTCGCGCCTGGAAAAAGCGCATTTTTATTGGCGCTGACAAAGCTATCGAGGTTGGCCTGGCTCAGGGTAAAACCGAGAGGCGTGGCATTTTGCAAAAACGTCTGCACACCCTGATTATCTTTGCCCTGGTTAATTTGCAGCTCGTTATTTGCCAGCATGCGCCCGACGACCTGGGTCGGATAGCTGATGCGAACCTTGCGGGCGAGATCGGCGGCGTAGGCATCGAGGTTATCGGAGAGCTGCGCATTGTCGGCGATGAAAGCGGAAGGGATCAGCGCCTGCAACTTCTGATTGTCATTGCCCGCGAGCGTGGTTAGCTGCGCTTTCCAGGTTTCGGGCTTATAGAAATCTTTGTTCGCCAACTGCTCAAGACTGCTCCCGACTGCCTGTTGGAGCGAGGCTGCCAGATCAGCATTGTTGAGGGTCAGATAGGCTAGCTTACCCTGAGTGCGCAGGGCGTCCAGCTTCTCCTGAGCAATACCTTTGGCCTGCGCCTGCTGCCAGAGATCAGCGCTCGTGCTCGGATGGGAGAAGTAAAGGTCGGCAAACACCGTCTGCTCATTGGCTACCAGGTTCGATTTGCTCAGCAGTTCGCCAAAGGTCGAAGCTGTACCGGGGGACTGCGTGGCGAGGCGCAACGGACGCGCAAAATCGTTGAAGGCCGATTGAGCCGCAGCAACCTGCTGATCGTTAAAATTACTAATGCCAGCTTGATTGGTCGCGCCAAGCGCCTTAGGGATCGCCGCGGCATCGACCCAGGCGAGTTGCTGCGGATCGGTAGGGAGTCCGGCGCGGAAGAGCGCGTAGAGCGTATCCTGCCCCAGATTGGTGGTCGCGCTCAGCTTGTTCGCGGTCGCAGCAAGAGAGACCAGGCGGGGGTCCCAGCCGGTAGTTGCCGCCAGATACGTTAAATCCTGACGTGTGCTATCTTCCTGAGCGTCGCCCAATTTGCTCGCCGGACCAAGCTGGACGCTAAGATCGCTATTTAAACGCTGATATTCAGGCGTCAGCGGCTGGACAGAGGCGGGGGCGACCAGGTTGAGTACTTTTTGCTGCGGAGGATTGTACTGAGGAGCGGTGATCGAGACTTCTTTGCCATCGGCTCCGACGACGCGCACATCCAGATTCGCGACCTGATTGCCTGTGCTATATGAAAAGTTATAGGCTCCTTGCCCATCCGTTCTTGTTTCGCCGAGCAGGGTATCGGCGCCGCCAAAGCCGCGATTATAGAGGCGAACAGCCACGCCATTAGCAGCTAGCCCATGATCGAGATAGATAGTCCCCTGAAGACTATTTGGCAGCGGAGCAGGGGGCACCGGGCCACCAGGTCCCACTGGCGGCGGATGGAGCGGCGGAACTACTGGCGGCGGCGGAGGCACGACCACCCCTCCTGGCGGTACAGCCGGGGGCGGAGGCACTGTCGGCGGCTGTACTGGAGGAGGCGGGGGCACAAACACTCCGCCGGGTGGCACCCCTGGATGAACAGGAGGTGGTGGTGCGACCGGAACGCCTGGATGCAGTTGAACAAAAGGAGAAACGGGCTGCACAGGCTGCGCAGGCAAGGGCGGAGGCGTCGATCCCCTGACAACCTCTATCGATGGTTGGCCTGATACAGCCCCTGTCATTCCTGGAGCGCCTGCCGGTCGTATTGGAGCGGCGATATGAGGCGTTCCCTCTGTTCCCGGTTGTGGCGCGGGAGGAGGCTGGAAAGGCTGCTGGATGGAGATAGCGGGCCGGATGATTGTTTTATCCGCCTCAAACCGGTTCACCAGCGCCTGCGCGGTAGCCGTATCGACCACGCCTGTGGGGGGCAACCCTTCCTGTTGCTGGAACAGCACCACGGCCCGGTACGTGCTTTCACCAAAAAATTCGTTCAGAATCTCCGACGTGGCAATAGTATAGCCAATGTTAATCAGCCGGCTGTGCAGCAGGACCACGTCTTTGCCCTGCTGGTTCAGCGACAGGTTCGGGTTCTGTTGTGTCATAGGTACGCCTCTCCTGATCTTTATTTGAACACGTATTTTATCAATGCATACTAGAACGGCCTGGTATAGGTTAAAACTAGCATTTTCTCTCCATAGGAGCGGGCATAGTGAGCGGCACGTCCAGCGTTTGTCGTCAGGTCAACCAGTATGCCGTGGAAAACGCCACGACCGATCCAGTCTGGCCTGCCGCGACCAGCCACAATGCCACGCAGGTTTGCCACATAGCGGAATAACCGGCTCAACATAGGACTGGAAGTGATGCTACGCTGCATTAGTTTTTCCATTGCCTGCCCATAAACGGCTGCTCTGATAGGCGACGAAGGATTAAGCAAGTGACTGATTTGTTTGGCAGACAGACCCGCTCTGCGCAGGAAAGCAACATCTTTCTGCAAGATAGCCTGAGCCAGACGTTCGCTTTGCCTCGTCGTCGCCTTTTGCAACGCGTCTACCGCGGCCACACGCAGTCCAGATTCACCAAGATGGGCCGCGGCTCGGGGCGCGGCATGAGCCGCCACATTGGGGGCAGCATGGGCTGCGGCATTGGGCGCAACGTGAGCTGCTACATTGGGAGTGGCATGAGCGGCAGCATTAGGAGCAGCGTGGGCTGCGGCATTGGGCGCCGCATGAGTGGCGGTCTGCGCCGCTGCGGTTGGCGCCGTGTGGGTCGCGGCTTGCGTGGCCGCATCGGGAGCTGCATGGGTCGCCGTCTGTGTAGCCACATCGGGAGCTGCATGGGTCGCTGTTTGAGTTGCTACATCCGGGGCCGCGTGAGTCGCTGTCTGTGCTGCTACATCGGGCGCTGCATGAGTTGCCAGTTGGGTGCCACCTTCCGTCAAGCTTTTTACTGCTGCCGCTTTCGCCAGACCTACGCCCATGCTGGGTACAACGCCAACCACGAAGTCAGTGCCCGCCCCGATATATCCTGCCGTTTTGTCGCTCGCCCCCAAACCTTTTGCGGCTGCCGTCACTGCTTGCTCGGTATAGGTTTTCTGGACTTCGCCCGTCCAGATTGTTCTCAACCCGGCCCAGGCTGTATCACCTCCATGAGCAATTGCCACAACGCCCAATACCTGGGTCACGCCGGTTGGTAAAGCCTCCCCTCCTACTCCGACCGCGATCTCTAAACCGCCTCCTACGACTTGCAAAACACCAATGCCTCGATTGATCCAGGTTCGCTTGTCTTTCCCGTTGGGATCATAGAGGTTGACAGGATTCCCTCCCACGTAAACATAGACATTCATGCCATCAGCTATACTGGCGGGATCTGCTGCGGTCCAGCGCCCTAACCACGGCGCATAATAGCGAGCGCCATGATAATATAGAGCATTTTCCTCATCGCGCTCTTTGCCTGTATAGCGATAGCGTTTGGGCGTCTCAGTCTGGCCGCGCACCGCCTGGTACGAGGTGCTACCGTAGGGATAATATTCTTCATACGTGATTATTTGCCCCTGGTCGTCTAGCTCCAGACTGGCCGAGCCGAGGTGATTGCTGAACTGATAGCGGATAAGCTGCTGTGGGGATGGATCGCTGCCCTGAGTACGTGTCTCGATTAAGGCAACGCGCTGATGCCCATCTACCAGGGCCAGCGTCTCACGCTCCAGAGCAACGGTGCTGCCATCCCCACCATATTCACGATAGACTTCAAAATCGCCCAGATAGATACGCTCTTTCAGCCGGCTTGGCACCTGCCCCTGAGCGGCCTGACGCTCGGTAACTTTGCGCACACGTTGCCCATTGGCGTTATAGACGTAGTAGGTTGTTTCAGGCACTCCCCCATTGTTTACCACCTGCTGCGCTGTTGCCTGGAGCCGGTCTTTATAATCCCATTGCATCAACGGCAGATGAGGCATGGTCACCATACTGCCGTGGACATCGTAAGTATAGGGCAAAGCCGGACCATTACTGATTTGCGTACTGCTCAGGCGGTTACAGAGTTTGCCTGCTTCAAGCAGGCTCGGCTCATTATAGGTGTAAACGCAAGTCCAACCGGGCTGGGCAGGATCGGTTCCGCTATGGAGCATTTGTAGAAGGTTGCCAACTTCGTCATATGTATACTGCTGAAGGTAGCGACCCATCGCGTTGCCATCGCCGGGTTGTAATAGATGCATACGTGATCCATCATCAAAGGTCAGGGGAAGCGGCGTCAATGAACCACCACCCCCAATCTGACCAAGATGTTCACGTCCGCTCGCTTCAATCAAGCGATAGACGGCGTCATAGGTGTAATCGGCGCTCGGCTCAACTCGGCGATTCTGGAAATAGATCGTCTGCTGAGCGTTATCCTGGATATGCGTAATATTGCCCGTCGGGTCATACGTATAGTGAAGGTTTTGCACGCCCGAGGGTGGAGAAGATGGGTCGCTCCCATCACCTGGGAACGATGCGCCTCGCGTGGTATAGAGACTGGTCATGCGGAACGTAAGCGGGTCATATTTGTATTGTGTACCTGTACCATTGCCATACGCAATCAGGACGCGCTGGCGCCTGGCGTCGTAATCAATATTTGTAACAAAGCTGGTTGTACTGGACGTACCGCGTATATTCCCCATCAGGCTCTCCAACAAACCAGCTTCGTTATAGGCCATATGAATTACTGTATTGTCTGGCGTGACCCGGACTATCTCTCGATTGAGAGCGTCATACGTTGTGGAACTGCTATAGGCCGACGCCTCCAGCGCCACGGATGTGGACCAATCCAGCGTTTGCTTATAGTTACTGGCAAGCTGGCGCGTCATGCTAAGAAGGTTGCCTTTAAAGTCATAAACGCCATTGGTAGTCATGCCTGAACAGTCAAAGACCTGATAGGATTTACCTCTCAAGTTCTTTGCCTCAGGCGTAGGCTGGCTTTCGCCGAAGACAGTGCGACCCACCAGCAACTCCGGCCCTCCGCTTACGTTCAAATGTACCTCGACTGGACGACGCAAAACGTCGTATACGGTGCGCAGCGTATGCCCACGACTATCCCAACCGCGCACAGGATTACCAATGACATCATCCAGCATCCAGCGTTCGCCCGCCTCCATACTGGCCTGATGAATGGGTTTGCCGAGCATTTCATAGTCATAACGCATGACCATACGATTATGAGCATCGCTGACCACACGTTTGTATCCTTGAATGTCAAGCACGAAGCGAGTTGCATAGTACTCATCAACAGGAGCTTGATTACGCAGAAAGCGATTATGGGCAACCGTCACAAAGGGGCGCCCCTGCGCATCCAGATAGGCCAGTGTGGGGGTACCAGCGTGGACGGCGGTTTTTTGGGCGGCAGCCTGCTCTTGCGCTCCCAGCCCACCGCTCTGACGCTGATCATACCATGTCGGCAGGTAATCGGAGTCAGGTAAACGCAGAAAAAAATCGCTTACATCAAGATCGGCTTTGGGGGCAAGCAGCGCTGTATCGTTGACATCCCACGTCGTCTGCTTCCAGGGTTCGAAAAGGACCTTCTCGTAGGTATGGTTGGGATGCAGCGTGGCTACCACACGATCCATTGCATCATAGAAAACAGTCGAGCTGACCCCTGTAATCACAGCAAATTCAAAGTGGTGGGTTGCACTGAAAAACGGCTCATACTTGCGCACGGGGTTGCCCTTATTATTGAAAATGGTCCAGCCGCTACCCACCCAACGGGTGCTAATTACTGGCCCCCCTTCAACCAGCGGCCCTGGCTCTGCCTGGACCTTCTTCTGAATTTCGCGCCCAAAGCCATCGGAATACGAAAAGCTATGCTGCACCTTCGTCTGTTGGCCCTGTGTCAGTTCCGCATTATGGGTCTCGCGCATCACAGTATAGACGACTGGGGACTGCGGCTGCGCATCGTTCTGTGTGCGCTGATAGGCAAACAAGTCATACATGATACGCGTAGTTGCGCCCTGTAGCGGACCGGTGGGATCGAGTAACGGGTTTTGCAGATGTGTACTAATAACTGCATCCGTCAGGTCTGCAACGAAACCATCCAGGATATCGCCCAGGTTTTCCTCGGGCTTCCCCATCACTGCCGTTCCTACCACCATCCCTAATACATCGAATGCCACCCCCGAACGATTGCGGTTGGCATCCATCATCAACGTAGGATGGAGCACCCGATAATCGTTGCTCTTACCGGTCAGATTGCCGTTGGGATCACGCGTTCCAGCAGTGATACGATTGCCCAGCGAGTCCTGCGTCTCCTGGAGCAAAAGATCGTACGTATCGTACGTGACGACGGTCGTATCCCCAAAGGGATCACGGAAGCGGTGCGCCAGGAAGAAGTGCTGGCTGGCGTAAGCGAGTTCCTGAGCAAAGGCATCAGTGAGATTGGGCGAGTAGAAAACCTGCCCGGAGGGCGCCCACCAATGATCGTCTGAATCGTTGCCAGGGAAACGCCCATCGGCTTTGAGGTCGTTGCTATGCAGATAGCTGCCCTCTTTGCCAAGCACGCCTGCCGGGTCGGGCAGCAATGCCTCCGTTACGCTACCGTTTTTGCGTTGATAAATGCCAGCGAGCAACCCCGGTGTGAAAGCCAGCTTGTAGCTTTCAAACGGCAATCCCATTGGCTGCACCTGACCCAATGGCAGCACTGCACTCATGTCATCCCTACGATAGAGGGTGCGATCTCGTTCGAGCAAACGGCGATAGGGCGCGCTGGTCGTTGCTCCTGCCGCATCAATATCCTCGTAGGGCAGCTCGTGCTGCCCGTCGCCAGCCATTTGCACTTTTCCTATTACTTCCTCAAAGCGGAAAAGGTTGGTTACCTGAGGCTGATTGGCCGCGGGCGTCATATTGATGAGCTCATAGAGATTTGTCTCGCAAAGGAGCGGCGTCCGATAGACGTCATCCTGCTGAATAGCATTAGTATAGTGATCTTCTCTATACATCAATGAGAGGCGTCTCTGCTGCTTGCGGTCATCGGCGGAAAGTTTTGGATCAGGGTCATCGTAACGACGGCCATAAGCGACCATCACCGTTTGCAAGACGTTGCCAAAGTTGTCCACCGTCAGCGTTAATGTATGATTGACTCGTGGATCGGCAAACTGCTGGTCGTTTACAGGATAGAGCATGCGCTCGTAATGAAAATCAAGGGATTCGCGAGCGTGTGTGAAGAAGACGGCATGCCGGTTAACGCCCTGAGGCTGAAGCAGTTCAATTGTGTAGTTATGCTCTGAGACGCTATAGGGGCGATTCTGGGCATCTGTGCCATCCAGGGCATAGATTTCCTGGCGCAATAGCGATCCTTTGAGTGCGCGACAGGCTTCCTGCGCCTCTTCGCCCGAGAGGTCAAAGAGCGGGCGCGTGCCATCGGGCAGACGTATTGTGGTCGGCAGGATGCTGTCATCGAGCAGCATCACCTCTAACTGCGCAGCGCTCAGATCGGACTCACGGTAATATTCGTCCTCGTGCTGGCGGCTGATATGGCGATGATCGATAAAAACTCCGGTATGGTACCACGTACGCGTCAATACCGGTGGCACATAGGAACTCTGGTCGATATTGGTGGCAGCCGGCAGCGTGCCGGAAGCGGTCAACGCTGCCAGCTCCTCAGTATCCCACTGCTCGACCATGCCGAAGCCGCGAAACTCGCGCTCGAAACCATCATAATAGCCATGATGATAGGCATAACGGGTAGTGAAGCGGTTGCCGCTGATGCGGTCGAGCGTTTCCACCCGCTCAACCACATGAACCGGGAAGGCCAGACGCGTGATCCAGGGCTTACCCGCCAACTTATCGGCCAGGTAAAATTTGCTGGAGGAGGCGTACTGGATCGCCGTTTCCGCGCCCAGATTGTTTTTGAGCGAGAGCAGCAGATGGGGCTTCTGCCCGCCCATCAGGTCAATATAGCGCACAGGACTACGCGTATCGCCTGGCAGCGAGGAAGACCAGACCAGACACGCGGTTCCATTGCCCAGCAGATCCACCGTCATCACCGACGAAAGTCTGTCGAGATGGGGTAGAGGGCTGAGCTCCTGCACCTGGCTCCAACTGTTGCCGGACTGGTTGAAGTACACCTGGATGGCATCCGCGCCTAGATAGATGAGATCGGCTGTGCCGGAGCCGTCGATATCAGCCAGCCGCACACGCTGCTGATCGAACAGCTCTGTCGTCGTAAACCAGGGGGCGGCGTCCATTGTGACCTTGCTGCCGAAATGCCCATAGCCCTGGTTGGGCCAGTAACAAATTTCGCCGTTGCGCACGCGCACCAGATCGGTCAGGCCGTCGCCGCACATATCGGCGAGATAGATCGACTGCGTGCCATCGGCGAAAACAAGCTGCGGACCGCGCTCCTCATCCTGTGGCTTGCTGGCCTGCTGAGCTGGAGCAAAGCCAGCCTCTCCCAGCGAGGCGTACCAGGTAAATACCTCATGTTCGGTAATCAAAACATCTGCCAGACCGTCTCCGTCCAGATCGACGAAGCGCAAATTAGCATCCTGCCAGGCAATATCCGGCAACGTGGTAAAGGTGGCGAAATTCTCCCACTGCTGATCCTCTGTGCGTTTGAAAAAGCCGGGGGCCGCACCTGAAAAATCGACCAGAGCGAGCTTGCCATCGCCGGCAAGGCTCAATAGCTGTTGCCGACCATCATGCAATGCGGTCAGTGTGGGCTTCTGCGCAACGGTCTCCAGAGGGCCAAACTGTCCATCGCCGAGATTGGGCTTATAGAACCACACGCCCGCTTGCTCCGTTAAGATGCCGGAAACGCCCTCTCCATCCAGATCCACCCAGCGGTAAGACCTTCCATCCAGCCCCGCAGGGAGATTCTCCAGGCTGGCTGCGTCAAGTTCCTGCACATCCGCGCTGATAATAGGCTGACTATAAGCAAATTCAAGCGGTGGCAGAGATTTTTTGAGATAGCTGCCATCCTGCTGGCGTTTGTAACCATTTTGCGTGACAGAAGCAATAAACGAAGCAAGCGGATGACCTTTCTTGAGGTCATCAGGATTATTGCGTATGTTTTGATAGGTAAAATCGGTGGAGCGCACCAGGCAATCCTGTCCGACGCCGGGCTCATTCGGAAAGTGATGGAACATCAGCGCACGCTGACACAGGCGATACGTGCGCACCTCGAAGCAAGAGCGATACCCAGAAAAGGGATCGTTGCGACAGAGCCAGGGCTGCGCCTCAGCAGGCGTCGGAGCTAGCAAATCGTGTTCGCCATAATCCAAGACCAGCTCGAACAGCCAGTCGGTTTTTGCAAGATCGGGCTGGACCAGATGGGAGGTAACATTCCCATACTTCACGCGCTTTAAGTAGCGTTGAGCGCAACGACTGGATGGGGTGCGATTGCTCTCGTTGGCCTGCGCAAGATCGATATTCTCCGAGTTCTCCGCCTTATACTCGTAGACAATGGCATTGCCCTTGTCATCGAAGCTGGCGCAGATCAGCCAGGTAAAGATGCGTTGGGAATGGGTCACGTCAGCCGGATCAAAGACTTCCTGGCCGAGCGACTGAGCGCTAGCTAGCTGTGAAGCAGCGTTGTCGCTCGGAATTTCAAAGATGCGCGAATTGTTGTCCTTGCCATAGAGCGTGGTGATGTTCTCCTTCGTGATCGACCGCCAGTGGATTTCGCCCGTTGCCAGCTCGGTCCAGCGTTCAATGCGCGAAAAAAGCCCTTCGATACGCGGTCGATATCCCTGAACACGATAGGCGATCCCATCTACCGTGCGTGTCGCCACCGCGCGCTGCCACTGGCCGCCAGCCTGTACCAGAATCGGCACCAGGTCTTCGGCCCCTGAGAGGAGAAAGACATCGGATTCCTCGCCATCGCGGTACTGCGGCAGCCCTCTGTCCGTTCTGCGCGTGATAGATGGGAGCATCAGATGCCAGCCAAAGCCAAACGGCCCATTGCCTGAACCGGAGTCATAAGAGAGGGAGAGCTGCGGGCCAAAGCCGGAGCGGCCAGGGCTGGTGGTGATTGGCACCGTCATAGAGCCAGTACCGGTAACAGGATTGGCGGCAAACTTCTCGCCGATGCCGCGAATGGCTCCCCCGCCCTTTGGCAGCGAGATCGATGGCGCGCTGATCTGGCCCTTATCAGAGGAGCCCTGCTGGTCCTGCTTCACATTTTTAGGGGTTTCAGCTAGCATATGACAATCCTTTTATCGCAAATAGACGCCATAGTAGAACGCAGGCAATGTGCTGTTAACGGGAAAGGAACGATCGTTGTGTATTAGAGATGCGATAGGATATAAAATGCGGTACAGATATTGAGACGATAGCCACCATTTTCCCTCCTCCAAACGCGTGGACGCAGATTATGCATCTGTAGATCAGTATACCAGAGCAGATACATGATCCGCTCTGATACTTATTCTAGCAATGTAGACGATAAAGGAGGTGGTTTTTTGTGGGGGAGTTTATCGATTGGCATCCTGATTAGAGTGCCACCATACGACCAGCCCCGTCTTGCTTCGCTCGCTGATAAACCAGGCTCGCAGCCGCCATATCTTCGCAGGCGTGGCCCATCGCTTTGTAGATGGTAATTTGATCGTTTGACTGTCGTCCTGGCTTCTTGTCCAGCAAAACTGCGCCGAGTTCTGTGCCTATGCTCGGGTCCAGACCGGTCAGCTCGCCACAGCCCGCTGGAGGTGGCTCGAAGGCCAGGCGCGTCTCCACAAAGAGGCGGCCTCGCTTGATTGCTCTGCGGTCCAGTTCTCCGCCTGGCGGGCTGTAGCCAACGGAGGTGATGTGCATGCCGGGCGCGAGCCAGTCCGCGCTGATCACCGGATCGGATGCGTCGGTGCAGAGACAAACCACGTCAGCTCCTCGCACCGCCTCTTCAGCACTTACAACGGCTCGCGCCCTATCATCGCTTGCTGCGAGTTGTTCAGCGTGGGCGAGGTTGCGGGAGGCGATGCGGATCTCGGAGAATGGGCGCACGCGTGGCAGCATCGTCAGATGCGCGTGGCCCTGGACGCCCGCGCCAATAATCGCCAGCACCCGCGTATCCGTAGGGGCCAGCAGTCGGGTCGAGAGGGCTGCCGCGCCAGCCGTACGCAGCGCCGTAATATGCGTCCCATCCATGAACGCGAGAGGAGCGCCCGTCTGGGGATCGAACAGGCAGATAAGGGCCTGGTGCGTGGGCATGCCCAGCCGTAGATTGTCATGAAAGACGGAGACCAGTTTGATGGCGATCTCGCGGCCCGGCTGATAGGCAGGCATGGAGAGTAGAAATCCCTTGTCGGGAACGGAGACGTTGATGCGATTGGGCGCATCCACCTGCCCGCTACTGAGCGCCTTGAAGCTTTCGGCTAGCGCATCCAGCAGCGCGTCAGGGTCCAGCAGCTGCTGAACCTCTGTTTTATCCAGCATCAAGATATCCATTTGCGGTCTCCTCTCTTGTCTTCGCCTATTCTATTCGACTACCCCAGTATACTCCCGGTGTCTACTTCGTAGGGACCCGATTGATCGCGTCCGATTGATCGCCTGTCCTTCACTGACCATGCTACATCCCGCACATCACATCCATGATAAAGCCGCACATTGCAATGAAACTTGTTGGTGGCATTCCCTCTCGTGATTGCATTAGTGGGAAGCGATGGCGGTAACCGCCATACCCTTCAAATAGGGGCAAATGCAAGCTCAGTTTAGTTGATTCTAACTGAGCTGTATACGCTTAGGTTCTCTTTCATTGAACGGTATGGCGGTAAACCGGACGCGCTAAAGCTGGTCCCTACCGAGGGGCGCGTCTTTTTTCTCTCAAACACTTTGCTCTCTCCCCGAGAGCTCAGTATATCATCAGTTTATCATGAAATAAAGAACAGGAGCGCCAGGGAGACAACAACGTAGAGCACAGGAGCGCCAACGACCAGCGCCCATCTGGTGCTGCGCGAAATCTCCGAGCGGCCAAACAGGAAGTAGGCGATGGGTCCCAGGATCGGGATCAGCAGCACTACAGCCATCCAGCCGAGACGTGTTCCGTCTTTTAGCTGGGCGCGGCGCACAATATCCCACATGGCGATGCTAACCCAGGCCGCATAGAGGGCCAGCGGCAGGTAGTAGGCATAGAAGGCGGTGAGCACCTCGAAAAAGGGATTGGCGAGGCCGATACCGGCCAGCGTCATTGTTGGGGCATAAGCAGCGGCAGCAGGCGTCATATTTAATGATGTCCCTTCTATTGAAGTGAAGATTCCTTGCGGTGTACTATTGGGATCTGGCATCCCTGGCTGGTTAATATCGGCGGGTACGGGTCGCGTCTTCCAATCGGGAGAGACATAGCGATTCTGCGCCACCTGCATAAAGTGAACAAAGGTGGAGGCCACTGCACCCGGATCGCCGGCTCCGGCATGCGCCATCAGAGAACCGCAAGCGTGCGTAAACTGCAACAAAGGTGGTGATGTGCGAGCCACTTTATTATCGGAGAAGCAGTTATTGCCGCCTGAGAGTGCTGCGAGAGCCAGATCGGCCACGCCTGAATTCGTTACATAGTTGCCCTTGACCGTATTGCCGCTCGGTACCCAGAAGCTTTTATCGATGTTAGGCACAATCAGGATGCCGTAGTAGCGGTGTCCATTGATACGATTATTGGCAACCAGATTGTTGTTGCCGCCCGCCAGCACAATCCCATTACCAATCGATGGATACTCCTGACCTTTGGTGGGAACATTTTCGTTATTATTGTTCTCAATCAGGTTATTGATAATGGCAGCGCCATCCTGCGGCGGATTCGGCTCGGAATCGAGCGTATTGGGAACAATGCCGGAGATATTGTCGCGCCATATCGAGTCGCGCAGCGTCAAATCGCCGCCCGCGTTCGTCCCCGAATAGCCCAGAGCGTTGTCTTCCGAGATCACGTTGGTAATGACCGCGTGACAGGGATGGCAGTCGCCAATGTAGAAGCCGGAGTCGGGCTGGCCCGCCGCCAACGAATGGTCAAACTGGCCGGTATTGGAATTGTAAGCGTAGACGCCATAATCGCCGTTGGTATAGGCCGTCAGGTAGCTGCCGCGAAAGCCCGTCACGCCCGTCCAGTAGAAGCCGTTGCTGACATAGTGGCGCGCCGTCATATTCTCGATCACCACATTGTTCGCCACCACCTCAAAGGCATTGCTCAGCTTAAAATCGCCCTCCATAATTACGCCGTTGCGGTCTCGACCGCGAATAGTAATATCGGGTGTCTTGACGATCAGCGCCTCGTGATACGTCCCGGGAGCAATCGAGATCATATCGCCGGATTTGGCGGCAGTGAGCGCGTCATTAATCGTCGGGAAATCTTCCGGCACGCGCAACGTGGCACCGGAAAATTTGCGCGCCGTGCGTTGCAGGCTATTTGCATGCTGATAATCATATCTACTGCTATTGGCAGGTGGATCGACAATAATCACGCCCGCCATCCCGACTCCCCCGGCGGCGCCATGCAAAGCGCAATAGTACGCATAAGTTCCGGGCTCGGTAAAGGTGTGAGAATAGGTTTTGCCGGCATCGATATTGCCCGAATCGAATTTGTGGTCATCGGCAGTCACTGTATGAGCCACCTGCCCATTATTCATCCAGGTGATGGTATCGCCAGCATTGATGTGGATCTGTTTGGGACTGAACTCGTTATCCAGCATCGTGACCCTCGGCCCGCTCGGCGCTGAACCGCCTGCACCACCGCAGGCCGCCAGCATTGCCAGCAGGAGAATGGTGAGCAGCGCAAATCCTGACCAGGCAAATAATGCGGGAGTTTTGCTCCTCTTGGGGGGAAAATGGAAATGTTGCCATGAGAGCAGCATAATCGTGCTCCTTCGTTCAAAGATAGGCGATAAACACGTAGGGACTGGGCTTTTCCCCGCCCTATTGCTAAGTATAGCTAGCAAGGGAAGCAAAAGCAAGTAGGGGCTGGGCTTGCCCCTGCCCTGCTCATCCTTGCCCCTGCCCTGCTCGTCCTTGCCCCTGTCCTGCTCATCCTTGCCCCTGCCCTGCTCATCCTTACCCCTGCCCCGCTCATCCTTGCCCCTGCCTCTACGGGTAAAAATATGGTATGATACCAATAATACAAGTGGTGATATTTGGAGTAAGATCCTTGAGTGACTACCAGGCGGCAGGCGGGCCGCAAGTGAAATTTTATACCAAAGCCGGGTGTCATTTATGCGAAGATGCCCGCGATATGCTCGATGATATCGCAGCCCTGACGCCTTTTGATCTCACGGAGATCGACATTCGCAGCGATCTCGCAATTTTTGAGCTATACCGTTACCGCATCCCGGTCATTATCGTTGATGAAACTATCGTGATTGAAGGCCGTATAGAATATGAAGATCTTGCAAAGGCTTTTCATGTCTGATTTTGCAAGCCTATGAGGAAAGAATAGTATGGCAACACAACAATTACCCGGGCCTATTCCTAATCGATCAATTTCACCCGCTCAAGCGGCATTCGCTTCCAAACAGCCGGGCGCACTGGACCGGCTGATGAACGGGTTGGGACAATTTTTGCTCAATCAATGGGCGAACATGATTACTGCTGTGCTTGGCCTCCTGGTATTGATTGCGATCAGTATCCCTTTCCTCTCCTACTTTGGCCTGGATGCCATCGCCAAGCCGCTCTTTTACGCGCTCCATTACGTTTGCGCGCAGATACCGTCGCATTCCTTCTACATTTTCGGGCACCAGCTCGGCCTGTGCGCCCGCAACTTTTCCATCTACACCTCAATGTTCCTGGGCAGCCTCATCTTTGTGCTGACCAAGAAACGCCTGCCGGGCATCCCCTGGTGGCTCTGGGTCCTGATGTGCCTGCCGATAGCTGCCGATGGCTTCACGCAGATGTTCGGCCTGCGCGAAAGCGACTGGGTGCTGCGCATGATCACAGGGACAATTTTCGGCCTGGGCAATGTCTGGTTCGCGCTACCGATGATGCAAAAAGCGATCCTCGAAGATACGGCTGCGATGTCTCGCATGGCTGTTTTAAGGCAACGCCATTGAGTATAGACATTATCCCCAATTAATCACAAGAAACGCGCTAACAGGGATGTTATTGGATAGGCCATCCTCCATGCGCCTCTATGGCCTCATCGATCTGCCCCATCAGGGTGATTGTTTCAGTAAGGGCTGCTACCACGCGCTGGTAATGCTGAAGATCGGAAAACGTGAGTTGTCTTCCCTTCCGATCCTTCAGCCACTTCTCACAGACCTGATAGCCACCGACACGAAAATCCCACACGTCAGGTCGAACGCCTTCAACATATTGCGTTTTGTTGATCCACACACATCCTTTTTCCGGCTCTTTCAGGTCGCAGGCATAGCTTACCTTTTCGATGATATCATTACCGTTTATGGGGAAGCGTGTTGTGATTTTTCCAAATTTCTCCAGCAAATGCAGCTCGACCAGTCTGGCGCCTGATTTACATAACGTGCGAAACAGATCAGCATTGGAAGTCAGGGGCAGACGCGGGAAGTCAACTTTGAGAAATTCAGCGTACCGTTCGCGGTAGGTCGGAGCATTCAGTATTGCATAAATATAATTAAAGACATCTTCCGGCCCAAAGGTATCTTGTAGATCGCCTCTGCCATCAAAAATAAAGCGCATTTTGAGCTTGCTTGAAAAATTCTCGATAAAAGTAGGCGCGAGATTGGGTTGATGACTATTAGAAGATGAAAGTGATTCGCCAGCGTTGAAAAGGCCATTGTTTTGTCGCCCATCAGGATAGAGATAGAGAGGAAAAACATAATTTCCTTCTTTACGAGTCGCTGCATGATGGACTGCAAGTGTATTCCCAACAAGGACATGTTCAAACCTGTCAATTTCATAGCCGCGTGATGCCATTAAATTACGTGAACATTGTTTTGCATGATGCATTACATAACGGCTACCGCCTCCTCTACCAATTTCCATCAAATCGGGCTCATAGTAAATTACTCTCCAATCGAATGGACGGTAATAAACCGGCAGAATTTTTTCTTCCCATTGTGACTTTCGAACTTTTTCTCTTTCACGCTCGGTATTCCAGTATGGACCATCTTTAACAGGTAATGTATTCAGGACCATTTCATTAGAGATAGCTTTATCAGCCAACATTCGAATACGATTATAAACTTCTGTTTTTGTGAAGCCAACATGCAAGAGGTCATTATGAGTACATATCCCTAACCCATAATGCTTACCTGCATCTATTTTGGGGTTGCCAGTTCCAAAAATATCGGTCAAACTGGGAGCCTCTTTGTATTCTTCCCCGAGTTTCGTACCTCTGGACTCAAATAAATAAAATGGAGGTTCAGGTTCAAACGTTGTCCAATCCGTTGTTGTAATATCGTGCATGGCAAGCCAGTGATATTTGCCGCCAACTAGCTTCCGTTCATTTCCCTGCCGCTCATATACCTCGCGAGGACCCCAAAGGTGAGCATGATGGACTATGCTTGTTACATTGGATGAACTAACTTTCTTCTGCCGCTTGACAAAAATACCTACGGCGACCCCTTGCTTAATGTCAAATACATTCCCATCTTTACTACCATTCGGCGAACGTTCTTTTTTATTACTATTCCCATGTAAATCAAGGATATAGATATCATCAAAGGTACTCATCAAACTCTGGCGCATCCCCCTGAAAGTCAGGTTATCAAGATAGCCATGATTGGTAATGAACGCGAGAATGCCATATCCGGTCTGTTCAATACGCCATTGTGCGAAGCGAATGAACTTTACGTAGTCGTCATTGAGCCACTTGGGGTTGCGCTCTCTCAGTGGCTGACCATCGACTTTAAAGTAGTTTGCGGTGGATGCTCCGGTTTGTGAGTCTTTACCCCGTAATAAATCAGTAATCCATTGTCCTTTATTCGCAGAATGCCCTGCATAGGGAGGATTGCCCAGCACCACCATCACAGGATACCCCCGCTTCACCTTCGCCGCCTCATTGGCCTCGTCAGAAATGTAACGCCCAAACATCAGTTGCGAACGCCTCAAAGCCTCATCCAGCGTATTTGTCAGGTAGATACCCAGGCGCTCATCTGCCTGAAAGTCATAAGCCCAGGTCGCCCTCTCACTTGCTGGCAGGTCTATCGCAGCGAGCAGCATCCCCAGCTTCAGATGGGCCATTGCGTAAGGGGCCATCAATAACTCAAAACCGAAGAGGCGCGGGAGAAGATGCTCACGCACATAGCTCGACCACATGCCTGCATTGCCTGCCTGACGATAGTTTTCGCGAATGTGGGCAATGACGTGGTAGAGGAATGTAGCGGTACCTGTTGCAGGATCAAGGATGAGGACGCGCGGAGTTTGCTCTGTATGCTTTTCGCCTTCTTCATCAGTAAATGAGTAGGGGATAGTTTCAGTATCTGCCAGGCCATCAGGGCAATCAAAGTGCGTTCGTAACAAAGAATCGATAGAACGCACGATATATGATACCACCGGCTCGGGCGTGTAATATACGCCTCGCAACTCCTTAATTTCAGGATCATACTGCGCCAGAAACGTTTCATAGAAGTATACAATAGGATCTTCCTGACGTGTCTTCTTGCCGAAATCCGCCATTACCTCATCTATATCCGTGTACGCCAGGACTTGCGCCAGCTCATCTACAAAACCGACAAACGGCTCGTCATCAAGAGCCGGACCAGCAATTGAGCCGAAGAGCCTGCGTAAAAAGGGATTAGTGCGCGGTATTTCTTTTGCAGCATCACTGCGGCTGAATGGCTTTTTCCCTTTATGGTTGTAGCGAGCAGCAAACAGGCCATAGACCAGCGTTTGGGCAAACATATCCGCAAAAGCGGCCTGGGTAAGGTCTGGCAACAACACTTCCTGAAAAGCTGCGTAAAGATCGCGTAGATCGTGTGAAACTTCTTTTGCGGTGAAAGCGTTGATAATGATATCGCGAATCATGCAAGTGAGGCGAGCCATCCGTCTGGCTAGCTCCTGGGGTTTGCGGATAGGTTCGGCGCAATGTTCTAAAAAGCTTTTGAGCAGATCTTCAACCTGCTTGATTCCTTCTTTGTCCAGAGCAAGATTTTTCCCTTTATCGATGACACCCAGGCTGACCGTCATTCGTCGCTCGCCCCCAATGTACCAGCGAAATTCCAGATAGTCAGTCAGGATAAGATTATCAAGAGCATTTCGATAGCGATGAAGCTGCTCATCCTGCTCGATTTTATCCAGGGAGAGGCCAATATCTTTTGCTTCGATATAACCGATGGTGAGATTATTGCGCTCCACAACATAATCGGGCGCCCCGCACTTCTCACGTTTCGGCTCGTTCGTTGCAGTAATATTGCTATCAAGCGACTCCAGGAGTCCCTGTAATGTGGCTCGATAGGTATGCTCCGTAGCTTTTCCAGCTTTGTAATACTTTTCAATTGCGTTAAAATAGTGACGCAACGCCGTTTCGCTCATGGCTCCCCCTCAATCCCTTTCGCTATAGAAATATGATGTAGCTCTTGCTCATATTAGCAGGTTCTGTGGTTTATAAGTTTAGCTTATAGAGAAAGATATGACAAGATATCTAAAGATATGACAACATACCCACATCTTTAGAAAGCTATACACCAGGGCTATTTAATTCTTCTTTTTTTGCCCCCTTCGGGGGCGAGGGAGGGGAAGAATGAGCGGAGACACCCCGCACCCCGCAAGGGGCACAGCCCCATAGGTGCGAACGTAAGCAAAAAAGTACCTGAACAACGGAAGAAAGAGACAAGGCATGGTTTTTTCTGCGACAGTCAACGTATTACACCATCGTTTGACAGAAAGCGAGAACCCCCATGCCT
>Ga0209062_1001436_pt1 | contig 42141 bp, 38 predicted proteins | sample Coa_R2_2_FD_187158 | JGI IMG/M metagenome (GOLD analysis project Ga0209062, IMG submission 187158) | Surface soil microbial communities from Centralia Pennsylvania, which are recovering from an underground coalmine fire - Coalmine... | ecosystem: Environmental > Terrestrial > Soil > Unclassified...
AGGACCCGCCGCCCTGCAGCGACTTCGGCGATGGCCGCCGCGGCCCGTACCCCAATCTCTCGAATTGCCCCTACGAGGAAGAGATCTTCGCCTGCCCCTACCAGTCCGAACTGCGGGAGCAGGAGGCACGCGCCCGCGCCGAGGCGGAAGCCCGCGCCGGGTCCCTCGAATCCGGCTAAGCTAAAGCGCCTCTTCCAGCTTCCGCCGCAGCTCCGCCGCCAGCCGCGGACTTTCACCGCCCGTCGACACCGCGATCTGCACCGGCCCCCGCTGCACCCGCGCCGGCACCACGAAATCGCATTCCTCGGCGGAATCCGCGATGTTCGCGAAGATCCCGCGCCCCTTCGCCGCCACGCCCACGCGATGGTTCGCCAGCCGGTCGTCGGTCGCCGCAAACACCAGCATCGCCCCGGCCAGGTCGCTCGCCCGGAAGCGCCGCGCGATCCGCCGCACCGGCAGGTCCTCGAATTCCGGCTCCCATTCCGGCGCCACCACCGTCACGCGCGCGCCCGCTTCGAGCAGCCCCCGCGTCTTGCGCAGCGCCACCTTTCCGGCGCCCACCACCAGCACCGGGCGGTCTTTCAGATCGAGGAAGATCGGGTAGTGTTTCATTCGCACCTGCTATGATGGAAACGCATGCCGTATGCCAGACCCACAGTGGTCATTGTGGGCAGGCCCAACGTAGGAAAGTCCACACTATTTAATCGCATTACAGGACAGCGGCGCGCAATCGTCGGCGATGAGCCGGGGATCACGCGGGACCGCATCCACGGGTTTGCCGAGCACGATGGCCGCCGCTTCGAAGTCATCGACACCGGCGGCATTGTCGTCGATGACCGCGAATACATCCCCGGCCAGATCCTGCGGCAGGCGCAAGTCGCGCTCGAAAGCGCCACCCACATCATTTTTCTGGTCGATGGCCGCGCCGAAATCACCGCCGCGGACCGCGACCTCGCGGCCATGCTGCGCAAGCTGGGCAAGCCCGTCTCGCTCGCGGTCAATAAGGCCGATACCGGATCGCGCCAGGACCTCGCGCACCAGTTCTACGAGCTCGGCATCCCCGACGTGTTCCCCATCTCCGGCGAGCACGGCACCGGCGTCGACGCCCTGCTCGATCGCGTCCTCGCCGACACTCCCGCGGAAATTCCCGGCGCCGCCGCCGGCCCGAACGCGCCGCCGGATCACATTAAGGTCGCGATCATTGGCCGCCCCAACGTCGGCAAATCGACCCTGCTCAACGCGCTCACCGGCGCCGAGCGGGCCATCGTCTCCCCCATCGCCGGAACCACCCGCGATGCCGTGGATGAAACCGTCACACGCGACGGCGTCGAGTACGTCTTCATCGACACCGCGGGCATCCGCCGCAAGGGCAAGACCAAAGCCATGGCCGAAAAGCTGAGCGTGGTCATGGCCCGCCGGCACATCCGCATGGCCCACGTGGTGCTGCTGGTGCTCGATGCCACCGAGGGCGTCGTCGGCCTCGATGCCACCATCGCGGGCTACGCTCACGAAGGCGGCCGCGGCATCGTCGTCTGCGTCAATAAATGGGATGAAGTAGAAGGACACAAAGGGCAGAAACGGAATGAGTTCGAGCGCAAGATCCGCGACCAGTTCAAGTTTCTGGAGTACGCCCCGGTGGCGTTCCTCTCCGCCAAAACCGGCGCCGGCGTCGAGCGCCTGTTTCCGCTCATCCGCGAGGTCTACGAATCGGCCTCGCGGCGCATTCCAACCGGCGAGCTCAACCGCTTCGTCGAACAACTGCGCTTTGAGGAGCGCAAGATCTACTACATGACCCAGGCGTCCATCCGGCCGCCGGAATTTGTCGCGTTCACCGATCGGGGTGGCCCCCTGCATTTCAGCCACGAGCGTTATCTGGTCAACCAGATCCGCCGCCGGTTCGGCTTCCGGGGCACGCCGATCGTATTCAAAACAAGAGCCAAAGGCGCGGAGCAGGAACGCTGATGCACTTCCTCTGCGTTCCCGTTTGCGTTTTGCCGAGTATCCCCTTTAGACTATGAGGAGCGGTATCATGACTGTGCTTTTACAGAGTATCGGAGGGCGGCGAGATGTGGAATAAGCAACGCCGGGAGGAAGAACCGGCCAGAACTTTCGCACCATCGAATCCTGCACCGTCCCCCTCGGCGGCGGCGCCCGCCGAAGCGAAGAAGGAGGCTTTCACAGTGTCCACCCCTACCAGGAGCTTCGAGCCCGATACGCGAGGCGGCTCCGCCACCATTGGCAAGGCCGTGCGCATCAACGGCCAGATCAACAGCAAGGAGGACCTGTACGTCGATGGCGACGTGGAGGGCATCCTGGAAGCGCCCGAGCATAAGCTGACGATCGGCCCCAACGGCAGCGTGAAGGCCACCGTCAAGGCGCGCGAAGTGGTGGCGCTCGGCTCCATCCAGGGCAACGTGGAAGCTGCCGACCGCATCGAGATCCGCAAGGACGCCAAACTCGTCGGCGATATCCGCACCGCGCGAATCGTCATCGAAGACGGCGCGTATTTCAAGGGCAGCATCGATATCGTGAAGCCCGAGCCGGCCAAGGCTGCGCCGCGTCCGGCCCAGACCGCCGCTCCCGCGCCCGCCTCCGCGCCTGCGGCTCATACTCCGGCGCCTGCCGGGGCTCCCGAAAAGCGGTAAACTTCAGAGAACCGATGCTCCTGCCCGGACCGCTGAAGAATCTGCTACGGGGCGGCCGGGGAGACGCCGCCCCGAACGGCCAGCCCGCGCCCCGTCCCGGCCGCCCGGCTTCGACTGCCAAAGGTCCGAATGCCGAGGTGGTCGCGACGCGTCCCAGCCGCGGACTCGAAGAGTTCTTTACCTATATCCGCGGCCAGTCCGGCCTGACCATTCTCGATCTCGGCGGCGCCACGCAGCAGAACGTCAGCTTCATCACGAACCTCGGCCACCGGCTCTACTCCGAGGATTTCCTGAGCATTCTGCACGAGACGTTCGGGGACGACACCGAGCAGCAGTCCAATCCGGGGCAGATCGAATATTTCCTGCGGCAGGCGCTCGATTATCCGGAAGGCCACTTCGATGGCGTGCTGGTCTGGGACGTCCTCGAGTACCTCTCGCCTGCGCTCCTCACCGCCGTGATCGAGCGCCTGTATAAGATCGTGCGCCCCAAGAGCTACCTGCTCGCGTTCTTTCACTCCGACGACAAGCAGGAGTCCGTGCCGTACTACACCTTCCGCATCCAGGAGGTCAACGCGCTGCAGGTGGCGCAGTCCGGCAGCCGCCGCCCGGCGCAGTTGTTCAACAACCGCAGCCTGGAAAAGCTGTTCACGCGTTACGAATCCGTGAAGTTCTTCCTCACGCGCGAGCGCCTGCGGGAAGTGATTGTGAAAGTCTGAAAAGCGGGGATTGGGGATTAGGGATTGGGGAGCGAGGCCGTGCGGCTCGGGTAACGCACGCATCGCACTCCGAAGCTTACGGCCGAGTCCCCAAGCCCCAACCCCCAATCCCCGGCTTTGGATTGACCCCCGGTTATAATTGAATTTCCCACTTAGGAGACCCATTTGTCCCTGGAAGACGATCTTCTAAAACAGCGCCTGGCGCGCGTCCGTGAAATCGAAGCGCTCGGATACCGGCCCTACGGCCGCCGCTTCGATTTCACCCACACCATTCCGCAGATCCTGAGCCAGTACAGCGCCAAAACCGCCGAAGAGCTGGAACCCGGCCCCCGCGTTCGCATGGCCGGCCGCGTGATGACCGTGCGGCACATGGGCAAGGCCGGCTTCGCTCATCTCCAGCAGGAGGGCGAGCGCCTGCAGATCTACGTCAAAAAGGATGCCGTCGGCGATCGCGACTTCCAGCTCTTCAAGATGCTCGACATCGGCGACACCATCGGCGTCGAGGGCTACCTTTTCCGCACCCGCACCGGCGAGCTGAGTGTGCACGCCGAAAAGATCGAGTTCCTTTCCAAAACGCTGCTCTCGCTGCCCGAGAAGTGGCACGGCCTCGAAGATGTCGAAACGCGCTACCGCCAGCGCTATCTCGACCTCATCGCCAACCCGGAATCGCGCCGCGTCTTCGTCACGCGCGCGAAGGTCATCAGCTCGCTGCGGCGGCAGCTCGAAGCCGCCGGTTTCATCGAGGTCGAAACCCCGATGATGCAGCCGCTCTATGGCGGCGCGGCGGCGCGGCCGTTCATTACGCACCACAACACGCTCGATATCGACCTCTACCTCCGCATCGCGCCGGAGCTGTATCTCAAGCGCCTCACCGTGGGCGGCCTCGACCGCGTGTACGAGATCAACCGCAATTTCCGCAATGAGGGCCTCTCCACACAGCACAACCCGGAATTCACGATGCTCGAGTTCTACCAGGCCTACACGGATTTCCGCGGCCTGATCGAATTCTCCGAGCAGCTTCTGCGGCAGGCCGCGCTCGATGCCGTGGGCACCACCGAAATCGACTACTGCGGCCACAAGCTCGATTTTTCGCATCTCGCGCGCTACACCATGCGCGAGGCAGTCCTGCACTTCTGGGAAGGCGAAGGCCGGCCCACGCCGGAGGACCTGCGCAACCCCGAGTGGCTGCTGCGCCATTCCGAGAAGCGCACGCCCGGCGAGGCGCTCGCCGACATCTTCGAGCGGCACGTCGAGGACAAGCTGATCCAGCCCACCGTCATTTACGAATATCCGGTCGAGACCTCGCCGTTATCCAAAAACAACGAGGACGATCCGGCCTTCGTCGACCGCTTCGAGATCTACGCCGCCGGCATGGAAATCGGCAACGCCTACACCGAGCTGAACGATCCCCAGGAGCAGCGGCGCCGCTTCGAAATGCAGCTCGCCATGCGCGAGCGCGGCGACGAAGAGGCGCACCAGATGGATGAGGACTACATCCGCGCCCTCGCCTACGGTATGCCGCCCACGGGCGGCGAAGGAATCGGCATCGATCGCCTGACCATGATCTTCACCGGCAGCCGCTCGATCCGCGATGTGATCCTGTTCCCGCTGCTGCGTCCCGAAGGCCCCATCGAGCTGGTCGGGAAGCTGCGCGAGCTGGACTGTAAGTAGAAGGGAATTGGCCTGCACGTGATGGCCGCTACGAATTTTGAGCTTTTCATCGCGAAGCGCTACCTGCGCGCCCACCGCAAAGAGAAGGTAATCTCGGTCATCACCGCGATTTCGGTGCTCGGGGTCGCGGCCGGGGTCATGGCGCTGGTGATCGCGCTCGGCGTCAACAACGGCTTCCGCGATACCATGCAGCGCAACCTGCTGGGCGCCATGGCGCACATCAACGTCATCCCCAAGCAGCCGGGCGACGGCATCGCCAACTGGCGGGAGATGATGGCAAAGATCGGGAGCCTGCCGCACGTGCGCGCGGTTTCGCCCGCGCTCTACGGCGAGGTGTTCCTCAGCGGGCCTCTGCAATCGACCGGCGCGCTGCTCAAGGGCATCGACGTGGATGACGAGCTCAAGGTATCGAGCGCGCTGCGCAAGCTGAAAGCCGGCTCGCTCGATCGCCTGCGCGATCCCAAGGCCAGCCCGCCGTGCATCCTGCTCGGCAAAGATATGGCCGAAGAGACCGGCATGACACTGAACTCGATCGTCAACGTCATCACGCCGCAGGGCGAGCTCACCCCGCTCGGACCCCGCGCCACCACCACGCGGTTCAAAGTCTGCGGCATCTTCGAGAGCGGTTTCTACGAAGTGGACGACAAGTGGGCGTTCACCTCGATCCCCGCCGAGCAGCGCATCCTTTCGACCGGCGATCAGGTCAACCAGCTCGAGATCAACGTCGACGATCTGAGCCGCGCGCCCGAGATCGCAAAGGAAATCGAGCAGGCCGTGGGCCCGAAGAAATTCACCACCACCACCTGGCAGGAGCGCAACAAGCAGTTGCTCAGCGCGCTCAAAATGGAGCGCGTGGTGACGATTATTACGATCGGGCTGATCGAGCTCGTGGCCGCACTGAACATCTTGATCACGCTCGTCATGATGGTCATGGAGAAGTACCGCGACATCGCAGTGCTGATGTCGATGGGCGCGCGGCGCCGGCAGGTGCGCCGCATCTTCATGCTGCAGGGCGTGTTGATCGGCATCGTGGGCAGCGCGATCGGACTGGTCGTGGGATACGGCCTTTGCCACTACGCAAACCTCTACCACTGGGTGCCGCTCGATCCATCGGTGTATTCGATGAGCTTCGTGCCGTTCGAGCCGCGCTGGGTCGATGGAATCTGGATCGCGGCGGCCGCGATCGGCGTCAGCTTTCTCGCGACGCTTTACCCGGCGCGTAACGCAACAAAGATCGCTCCCGCAGAAGTGCTCCGCTACGAGTGATTCACGGCTATACTGCCAAGAGGAGGTTTCATTTGGCAACCAAAAAATCGTCCTCGTCCGTGAGTAAGAAGAGCGCATCGAAGAAGACTGCGAAGAGCGCAACCAAGAAGGCGGCGAAGAAAGCGCCCGCGAAGAAGTCCGCCGCGAAGAAGTCGCCCGCAAAGAAGGGAGCGGCGAAGAAGAAGTCGGCCGCGCGCAAGCGGGCCTGAGGCATGGCGCTCGACCGGCTGTTTCTCGATTGCTCCGTGTCCCAGCTTCGGAAGTACACGGAACGCATCGCGGTCTGCCTCGGCAAGCTCGATGAGGAACAGATCTGGATGCGCGGCGGCGAGGGGGAAAACGCCGCCGGCAATCTGGTGTTGCACCTCTGCGGCAACGTGCGGCAGTGGATCGTCTCGGGTGTAGGCGCGCAGCCGGACACGCGCGACCGCGATGCGGAGTTCGCGGCGCGCAGCGGCCTCGCGCCCGGCGATCTCGCCGCGAAGCTGCGCGCCACGGTGGAAGAGGCGTGCTCGGTCATCGAGCGGGTGACACCGGAGCGGCTGGCCGAGCGCATCGTGGTGCAGGGCTACGGGGTCACGGTGCTCGAAGCGATCTATCACGTGGTGGAACATTTTTCGCACCACACCGGGCAGATCATTTTCCTGACCAAGGCGCTCACCGGCGAAGACCTCGGCTTCTACCGTCACCTGAGCGGCCGCGGCGCCGCCGCGCCCGGCGAGAAAGCGCCGTGATGAACCACGCCTCTTCGAGCCGGGCCGGGCGTGGCCCAAGGCAACGCCGGACGGCGGCGCGATTCCGGGCTGTGCTAGCCTGAGCGCTTGAAGTCCGCGAAGCCGCGCAAACAGCTCGGGCTGTTCGATGCCGTCATGATCGTCATGGGCGGCATCGTTGGCGCCGGCATCTTCATGAATCCGTCGGAGGTGGCGCACCGCGTGCACACGCCGGGGCTGATCCTCGGAGTCTGGGCGTTGGGCGGCGTGGTCGCGCTGTGCGGCGCGTTCATCTGGGCGGAGCTGGCGACGCGGTTGCCGGGCGCGGGCGGACAATATCTCTACCTGCGCGAGGCCTACCATCCCGCGGTCGCGTTCCTCTATGGATGGGTCCTGCTGCTGGTGACCCAGACCGGCGGCATGGCGGCCGTCGCGGTGACGTTCGCCGCGTACTACCGGCGGCTCGCCGGCGTCCAATGGAGCGAGAGCGCCATCGCGGCCGCGGTGCTGCTGGGATTGACGGCGATCAACTGCCTCGGCGCGCGCGCCGGCAGCAACGTGCAGAGCGCGCTGATGCTGCTGAAAACGGCGGCGATCGCAGGGCTGGTCGCCGTCGGGTTCGCATTCGGCGGCCACGCGGCGGAAGCGCCCCGCGCGATGCCTTCCGGGTTCGGCCTGCTGCGGTCGATCGGCGCCGCGATGGTGCCGATCGCGTTCGCCTACGGCGGCTGGCAGACCGCGACGTTCGTCGCGGGAGAAATGCGCGATGCGCGGCGCGATCTCTCGCGCGGGATTCTCGCGGGCGTGGCGGCGGTGGTGGTGCTGTATCTCGCGGTGAACTTCGTGTGCCTGCGGGTGCTCGGCGCCGAAGGCTTGGACCGCACCTCGACGCCGGCGTCGGAGGTCGTACGGATCGCGCTCGGCGAACGCGGCGCGCAGTGGATCGCGGTGGGGATTGCCATTTCGACGCTCGGATTTCTCAGCCAGGGGATGCTGACCGGGCCGCGCGTGTACTACGCGATGGCGCGGGACGGGCTGTTCTTCGAACGCGTCGGGCGGCTGGGGGCGCGCTCGGGCGCACCGGTGACCGCGATCGTGCTGCAGGGCGTGCTGGCCGCGGCGATCGCCTGCTCGGGCAAGTACGGGGAGATTCTGAATTTCGAGGTCACGGTCGATTTCATCTCGTTCGGCATGACCGCGGCTGCGCTGTTTGTGCTGCGGCGGCGCGAGTCCGCCGGCGAAGGCGCCGGACTTTACCGGGCGCCGGGCCATCCGGTTACGACCGGCATCTTCGTGCTCGCCTGTGCGGGGATCGTGGCAAGCGCCATCGCGTCATCGCCGGCGAACAGCGCGACCGCGCTTGCGATTCTGGCGGCGGGCGTGCCGGTGTATTGGTATTGGTCGCGGCGTTGAGACAGAGTGGACATGAGACACAGGCAATCGGAGTACATGCACTGGGCGAAGACGCAGAGCCGGGCGCGGTTCAACCTGGCAACCAGCGGAGTGGGCGCGTTCCCGCTGCGGGAGCTGCCGTTCGATTGGACGCGGCTCGAAATCAACGGCGAGAACGCTTACGGCTACCGGCCGCTGATGGAGGCGATCGCGGCGCGGCACGGCGTGGATCCCGAGTGCGTGGTCGAGGCGGCCGGGACCTCGATGGCCAATCATCTGGCGATGGCGGCGATCGTCGAAGACGGCGATGAAGTGCTGATCGAGCATCCGGCGTACGGGCCGCTGGTCGATGCGGCGCTGTATCTGGGGGCGAGGGTGACGCGCTTCGCGCGGCGCGAAGAGGATGGCTACGCGGTGGACCCGGCGGCAGTGCGGCGCGCGCTGACGCCGCGGACGCGGTTAATCGTAATCACTAACCTGCACAATCCCTCGAGCGCGCTGACGCCGGAGCCGGTGCTGCGCGAGCTCGGCGAGCTGGCGCGCAGCGTGGGCGCGCGGGTGCTGGTGGATGAAGTCTACCTCGACGCGGTGTACGAGAACACGCCGCGCACGGCGTTTCACTTAGGCCCGGAGTTCGTGGTGACGAGCAGCCTGACCAAGGTATACGGCGTGAGCGGCATCCGCTGCGGGTGGATTCTGGCCGAGCCGGAGCTGGCGTGGCGCATGCGGCGGCTGAACGATGTGTTCGGCGCGACGCCGGTGCATCCGGGAGAGATCCTGAGCGTGGCGGCGTTTGAGAATCTCGAGCTGCTGCGCGTGCGGGCGCGCCGCGTGGTGGAGCACGACCGGGCAACGCTGGCCGAATTTCTGCGCCGGCAGGACGCGCTCTGCGCGCCGCAAACGGAATGGGGGACGACGTGTTTCCTGCGGCTGCGGCAGGGCAGCGCGGACGAATTCCTGGAGCGGCTGCGGCGCGAGCAGGAGACCTCGGCCGTGCCGGGCCGGTTCTTCGAGATGCCGGGACATATTCGAGTGGGGATGGGCGTGAACTCGGAGATGTTCGCCGAAGGGCTGCGGAGGATCGGGTGCGCGCTCGGGGCTGGCGCCTAGCGGTCCAGATCCGGAGGAAGGAGACGGCGGCATGGGAGGCGCTACTCATTTCGCATGCTTCGCGGCAGCAGCGATTACCTGGCCGGGCGCCCGCAGTCACCCCGCCGTCTCGGGTCTCACGGCGTTAAGAATCTCGTTTGCGAGCGTGGTGATCAGCTGTTCGCGCTGATTAATGAGAGCGGTGAGTGCGTCGGCATCTGCCGCGGACAGGTTCTTCTTACCGGAAACGATTGCCTGAGATTGCCGCCGCAACTGCTTCAGCAAGGCGTTCAGCCGCTGCCCCTGTCCGTGAAGGAATCCTGATTCCTGAGAATTCAGGCCGAACTGTTTGACCAGCGATGCCTCATACGCGGCGACAGCGTCCGGGTGGTGGTCGATGCTTCCGATGTTCATCAGCATGAAGCGGAAGAACTGCAATTCATCCGCAGTGACGGGCGGTTGCGAGGATTGCGCGTGGCAGGCGCACGCGAGCAGGAGCAGGAGAACGAAAGATTTCATGAGCGATCCTCATTCCACGGCGATTGTGACGCCGCCGCCCACGGCGGCCGGGCTCGAAGGGCTGTTCACGGACCCATCCTGGTTGAGAGCCGCCGCCTGGCCCGTGCCGCCGCGGGCCGTGAATACCGCGGGCGCTACGGGGACGACCCCAGGTGTCCGACTTGCAGATTGCCGGAAACCACCTGGACGGTCGCGGTGCCGCTCTGGCCGATTTCATAGGGCACGATGGCGTTGATCTGGCTCGCAGAGGTATAGAGCAGCGGAGCGGGCTGGCCGTTGATCAGGACTTGGGTGCCGTTCAGCATCGCCGGCAGCTTTCCCGCTGAATCCAAGGTAAACTCCGACGGTATGGCTCCGAGGTTCATACCGAAGATACTGTTCTCTGGATTACCCGACGGATCCACGCTGATCATGGAGGCCGCCCCCAGGCGCGCGCTGGCCAGCACGGGGATTGACACGACGAACACGGGCGCTTCCGGCAGCTGGCCGATGCTTCCAGACGACGACCAGAATTGCGCGTCCACATGTGTACCACTGCCCTGCACTCCGACGATACCCAAGTGCGCGTATCCCGTTGCATCTCCGGCTGCGCTGAGAACTGCAGCTCTCTCGAAATTTCCGAAGACGGATGGGTCAAAGTCCATGGTGATCGCGCCGGATGCAAGCTGCACCGGGTGAGGTATCCTCCGCAACCATTCTGAGCACCACGCCGGATTCCGCCCGGGCCACCTGCGCCAGGGGCAGCGAGAGGAGCAGCGCGGTGAATGCGGCGCAACAGCGGGAGAAGTGGCCCGCGGGCTCCGGGCACCGTGTTTTGAGTAGCTCTCTCACGCGATCACCACTTCCAGCAGGGGACGGCCTGACTCCCGCAGGGAATACCGGACCGCGCCGGGGCGGGCAGGCTCGGCCATGGTGTCGCCGGGCAGGCGCTGCCCGGGTAGGCAGTATTGGGATCGGCAACTGACTGGTAACTGTAGAACCCGTCTGGGGTCAGATTGTGCTGATCGTCGGTTGGCGTGAGGGCAGCCGGCGGTTGGTAGATGAAGGAAGCAGATGGGAGAGTCGGCGTTACGATAACGACGTCGCCGGGTTTTCCCATCGGATCGTGATTTCAGCCAGGCACGCATTGTTGCAGAAACCGTGGTAGGGGCGGATTCCGGAAGCTCGGTTGCTCATATTCGTCGCCACTTCAGTGTGTCAGTTTAGCCTTGTTTGCTATCCACCACGACTTCCAGAACTGCAGAGATTCGGGGTCACTCGCCTGATCCGGTCGTATGCCACCCAGGCAGTGCCGATCGGTCTCTGCTGTCCTGTACGGAGTTGGGCCTTGCGGGATGTTTGCCCTGCCGTTCGGGACATTGTAGGGGGTCTCAATCGGAAGATTATTGACGAAGCCGCATAGCCCGATCAGCGCGAGAAGCCGCGTCTGTGGGCGGGGGCTGTCCAAGAGCGAAACCAGGAAAGGCAGGCTATCACGAGTATGGATCCCCCGAAGCACGTCGCCGCCCGTGTACTGAAGGTCAGGATCCTGCGAGGAAGCAAACTTCCCGAAAGTCTGTATGGCCTCTGGAGTTGAGTCCCGACGGGACTCGACTGCGGAAAGCACCATCGGGCGAATTGCCAGGCCCGGAATCAGGTTGAGGTTGTTTGCGATCTCCGGGAGGGCTGTCGGGTCGCTAAGCCTTAGCATACCCGTAAGTCCCGTAAATTTGAGCTCGGGGTCCGGGTCGGCCCGCAAGACCCCATAAAGAGCCCTGACGAAAGGAGTAGCGTCCGCGGCGAGGAACATCTGGCCAAGAGCGGCGATCTGGGAGCGATCCGGGTGGGCGTGCAGCGCCGCGAACATCTCCGCAGCGATTTGGTCGCCCACGGTCGCCGGCTGAGCAGCGACTCCGGCGGGAAGCGCAATTGCGGACGGGGAACTGGTTTTCGAAATCGGCAGGTACTGAATACCATTGAAAGGCTGCACCAGATTAAATTGACCTGGCCCCGCTTGGCGCAGAAACCACATCCCATAGGCCCCTTTGAAGTCACCCCCGGACCGATAGGGGATGGTCCACGAGACGTTCGCATGATCATTCGGGAGGAGGCTACCTTTGATGGTCCGGCTAACCAAAAGAACGTAATTCGCTGAGTTACCAGCCGTCTGGCCTGAGACAACCTCACCCACGAACACGGCGTCAACATCGTCGGCTATCTTGTCGGCGCCGCGCGCTTGCGCCTCTAACTTGAGGGAAAAAACTCCAGACAAAAGGAGGCACGCCACAACTAGTCTGTCTATTGTGGATCCCAAAATCGGTTGTAATGCTCTGGCAGGCCGATCCACACCGTGTTCTTTGACCGTGCATGCGTCGCTCCGGTTAGGTGTGGGGCGCGCCGAGTCAGGCCGCCGCAATATAGAAACAAATCGACTGCTCGCTATTGTGGGCATATCCATGTCCCAAGTTCGTCTCGTCCATGGTCCGTATAGCGGACCTGTCTGTCTGCTTGCACTTTTATGTATCGGCCCAGCGGGTTGGTAGTCTGGGAGCCTACCACGATATACTGATCGCTCCAGGCGTTGGCCTGTTGCGATAACCCCTGGGCAGGTACCTTCTGGCTTCCAGGTATATCGGATGACGGGGAGCAGTTGCCCGCGGCGCCGGGGCAGCCGTACCCCACGGTATCGGGCGCTGGTCCCGCGACATTACCGAGGGTCCCATCGTCCAGGGTCACCCAGCTTCCCCATGCCTTTGTCGGGTCAGGGGCGGTCTGTGGGATCGGATCTGTCCAGCCAACGCTTTTCCCGCATGAGCTCCAACTGTCGGGCGAAGGGAACTCCTCGTGGACGGGCATGTAGAACATCGGTCTACCGCCCGCCGAGAAGAGTTGCAGGTAGTTGTCGGACTGGTATGCAGGGTACCCCGGGTCCGCCCAAATCCTGTCCACGGTTCGAGTTACAACAACATACCCTGGGTAGTCAAAGCCGACCTGAAATGTGGCACTGGCGATCCCGCCGAGCGTTGCCTGCACACTCACAGTGCCGACAAATGCTCCGTTGGGTTTGACTGTTATCCGGCTGCAGGCGGGGGCGTCCTGGCAATTCCACGCTACCAGTTGGGCTGGCTGATTTGTAGCGGCGTCGGTAAATGACCACGTTACTGGCGAGCCAGCAGAGGGAGGCGAGGCACCTGCTCCAGGTGTCAACGTCACTGTCACCCATGTCCAGTAACAAGCCGCGTCGCCGTTTGCAAAGATTTGCCGGTTTGGATCGCACCCATCGTTGGCGTCGGGGGCTCCTGTCCCAAGCCACCAGATCCCCGCGCTGTCGGGTACCGCCTGCTGAGTCTGTGGATATTGCCCGGTTAATGTACCCGGCCCCGGCACGAGAGTCAGGGTAGCCGTTGCCCTCACCGTGGTACCACCGGGAGTCAAAGTGACCGTGTACCGGCCGGGTTGTGCAGTGGCCGGAACGCTGAAGAAGCCGGTGACCTGGGAGTTATCGTAGCTCTGAATGGTGTACGTGATGCCGGAACTGCCAAAATCCAGGGACGGAGGGCCGGAGCCTAAAAGATTCGTGCCTTGAATCGTGAGCATATATCCTTGGACGCCAATCGACGCCTGCGTTGGCAAGAAGGTCATCGTTGGCACGACAATCGTGATCGGCTCGCGGTTGCTCTCCGGTTGCGTTCCGTTCCGCGCTAGGAATGCCGTGCCGCCATAGGTGGATACGCCTGTAGAATTTATGACGAGGTCGTACGTCCCCGAAGCGCTCGCGGACGGGGTCACGAGTGCCTTTACCTGCGTGTTGTTCCAGGAGTCTAGCGGGGCGCTAGCTGGTTGCGACTGCCAATAAGGCGACGGCTGGGTGATCGTGAGGTCGCTGGTCGGCGTGCTGCCGCAGGGCGGCGCTGGACTCGCGGTGGTGTGCGCGCAAGGGACGACGGTGCCGGGCGCCGTCCCGAAATACTTGCCGGTGAGCGTGACGTAGAACGAGCCGTTAACCATCGGAGCGTCTTGCGCAATGCTGGTAATGACCGGCGTGGCATCGTAGACCATCAAGGCGTTTGCCAGCGAAAGCTTTTGGCCGTTGTACGTGCAAGTCAATGTGTGCGCGCCGTGCCATGCCGTGCGATCGGCCGTGAATTGAAGCTCGAATTCGTATTTTACGCCGTTTGGCTTCGCGATCATGCCGGTCACGGTCACGCCGCCGCCGAGGATCGAGCAGGAACTGATTCCTGCCGCGTCGAAGCCTCCATCGATACACTGCGTCTGTGAGGTGCTGACGCAATAGGTCCAGTAGCTGCTTTGTGACCCATCGTTCGGTACGCTGTAGCCTCCCAGTGATGCAATTGTGGTTGTAGCGTACTGGGCGGTGTAGGAGGCGATCGAAGAGGTTGCCGTTATGGGGTGGGTCAAGTCCCCTGCGTCCGACCACGCGGAGAAGAAGTACTGGGCACCGCTCGAATCCTGTTGAGCACCGGGTGCGGCAAGCGTGTGGCTCGTACCCGACGGCCACGTGAAGGTCTGGGCGGTAGTGTAGGTAGTTCCGTCTACCGAAAAGGATAGACCAGGTCGTGATGTCGATATTGTTTGGGTGGTGGTCGACAATGTTGTGAAATTCGCTGTGACGGTCCGGTTGTTGCTGACGGTGACGTAGGCTGTGGCGCCGTTGCTGGAATCTACGCCTGTCCAGCCGGTGAATTGGTAGCCGTTAGCTGCTGTGGCTGTGATCTGAACAGACGACCCAGAAGGGTAAGAGCAGCCGCTTGGGCAGGACGGGCTGACGGACCCGCCGTTGGAAGGGTTGGCGGCTGTGACGAGGTAGTACTGCTGGGGTGGGGGCGGGCCGGGAACCGCCCATGTGCCCATGGGCTGCCAGCCGGTGGTCGTACCGGAGCTATCGAGGGCGTAGAGGTACTCGTTTTTCGTCCCGGCAAAGGTGGTATGAAAGGTGACTGTCAGGGTCAGGGCGAGCTGCGTGCCGGCGCTCGAGGGGTTCGACGAGGAGCCCGTGCCAGCGATCGTGCACTGGGAATTGGCCGCGCTCGCGGCGCTCGAAGGGGCAAAGCCGCCGAGCCAGGTGGCGCCCGCGTTGTCGGCAAGGTAGACCAGGTTGGAAGATGCATCGTAATGGATGTAGCAGGCGTTGGCGGTTGAGGCGGACGTGGTATTGAAGAGGGCGAAAACGTGGGACAGATTGCTGTGTCCGGCCGGGCTCGCGACGGTCCACGTGAAAGATTGACTGAGGGGCGGGTTCGCCGGCGGTGATGACGGCGAGAACGATACTGCAGTTGGGGCCATGTCCACCCATGCATGAAAGGTGGTCGGCACGGTGGCGCCGATGGCGTTTGCGTGAAAGCCGACGCCGCCCTGGGGGTTGCTCTTGAGGTCGATACAGTTGCCCGCCACGAATGTTGCGGTCGCGCCTCCGCTGATAGAGAGGTTGGAAGCAGATAGCGCGTTGGGATCGACCTGGCTGTAGTCGCCGGACGTGTAGGTTCCGGCGGGGACCGCGGTAACGGGACTTGGGCACTGCGCCGACAAGGCTGCAGCGAGCAGGTTGCAGGCGCAGAACCAGAGCGGCAGGCGGATCAGGGCGATCGAGAGGCTTCGCTGTTTCGACGCACTCATTCAGGGCTCCTTATTTAGCCACAGCCGGCTTGGAAGCGGCCGCTGCGCCGTTTTCCAGCCGTGAGAGCCGGGCCCGGAGTTCCTGATTCTCTTTCGCTTGTTGATTCATTCGGTCGCGCAGTTCGCGATTTTCCTTCTCCTGCTGGATGATGTGGAGCGTGAGTTCCTCGACCTTGGCGAGCACTCTCGACTCCATGTCGCCGACGCCCATGCCCTTTGCCTTGACCTCGTCGGCGGAGGGGATGCCGGGCAGGTGGTGGTTGGCCTCGATGTAGCTGGCGACTTCGCTGAGCGGTTGGAGGCGGTAGCCGGGCTCAAACACGTAGTCCGCGCCGGTGGAGCTTACCAACACTTCTTGAGCAGTGATCGTGCCTTGGACGCCGAGCGTGCCGGCGACTTCGAGGGTGTGGGCGGGGTTCGTGGTGCCGATGGCGAAGGAGGCGGTGGCATAAGAAAAAGACGCACGCAAGAGCAAACGTGAGCCCGCGACCGCCTGGGCCTTCTCAGTGCCTTCGTGCGAAGGGAGGTTTTGGGAGGGTGGAACTGCTCGGCGCTATTTCTTGCCAGTCACCGTGAGCATGACGACGCCTGGCGTCGTGCCCGCTGGCGCGTTAATGGTAGTGCCTTGTGCAGCGAAAGATTTGCCCGACTGATCATTCACCGTATAGTGAGCGGACAAGACGCGGAGGTTTACGGGTGTGCCAAACGGTATCGTAATCGCATGATCTCGTGCGACCGCCGTGCTCGACTGAAGCGGGGCGCTATAGTGTAGTCCTTTGGGCGTGACGACATGGATCTGAAAATCGAGGTCTATCGTACCCGTCACAGGCTTCAGCAGTTGCTGAGGATCATCCACATGGACATGCAGGACAGAACCTTTAGCCATGATGATGCTGACGCCGGACGTCGTCTGGCCCGCACTCACGGTGAATGCCGGAGCGGAATTTGCCCAATGGCACGGGTCGAGATAGCCGGGAGACGCTGTTTCAGCACAAGCAATATACTGGCCGGGCGCTAGACCGTCGGCATGGAACGCGCCATTGCCATCTGCTGCGACCGTTGTAGCTAGGGGGCCTGTAATAACAGGCGGGGCGGTTATGGCCGTTCTTATTGAAGGAGCATAACTGATCAGCACATGGGCGCTCGGCACTGCGCGACCACTATCGTCCACAACTGATCCGGCGACACTGCCGCTCGCAGCCAAAAGGGCCTGCGTGCCGACGCCTGCTAGGGTCACCAGATACAACCACCGCCTGCGGATGCACTGCGCGCCGGTTCGGCCGCAGACCGTTGGTGCGTTGAGCTTCGGCGGCAATACCACAAGATGTCTCATAAACTCTCTGTTCCTCCGCGCCGGGCACGTGGCTATTTACCTTTTATCGTTTTACGAGTCGGTTTCTCGACAACGCGATTCTCGCGAGTCGCAGGCTTAAAGCTGTCAAGTCGAAGCTGCAACGTTATTGGCGTACAGCCCGCGGACTGGACCTTTAGGAGAATCGGAAGGTCCGTCCCCTGTCGAGGACCAAACTCAACCAAGGGTTGAGCTTGCTTGCTCCTGGCGGTAGCCTCCTCACCCTTGCATCCCAGAGGGCTGTAAGGATAGATGGATGCCGTAGTGGCGCCTTTGCCATCAATGGCGATCAGCACGAGATCAGGCTTATCTTCGCGGAGCATATCGGCGAACACGATCGCTCTACTATCCGGGGACCAGAAGAATGGGGAAATATGGCTGTGCCGCTGATCCTCCGGCGCGCCAATGTTGTCGCCTGGCTCGTTTTTCCAGCCAAGGGGGTAAATCGGGGTACCCACATCCGTGTCGAGTCGGTCCATCGAAAACGGTTCGGATGGTCGATTCTGCGTGGGGCTTTTGAGCAGATCGTATAAAAGATACTCGTCCGACGCGGGGAGGTCCGTCTGACGTGGGAAGAATTTCCGATAGACTAGCCATCTCTTGTCCGGGGAGAGAACAGGGTCGTACACCAAAAATGTGTCCACCAGTGCTCCCTTTTCTGTATCTATGATGCTGACATTCGTGCCATACGCTCCAGAGCTTCCGAAAACCGCGATTCGATGATCGGGCAGTTCGCAAACCTGATCTATTACTTCATCCATGTCGAGGCGAACCGGTGACGCGCCATCCCGGACGAAGAAGTCGGAGTATCCCTTTTCAGAATACGAAACCGCCGAGACGTTTCGTGGCAGCGGAATCAAAGCACCAGGCGTTCCGCAAAAATCAGGGCGGCGCTGAAGCAATTGTCCCGTCGCAGTTCCAGAGAACAACACAGCAAACAAGAAGATAAACAGAGTTTTCATCACGGCTACCTCAGCCTTATGGTAACGAAAGGAGCACCATTGTTATAGTCAGAGCCAGTCCCGCAGCTTTGTCGCGAGCTATACACATCGACATGGGCTACAGCGGGTGACGAAAAGCTACCGGGGCCGCACCCTGGGCAATAGTCTTCCGCTGAACGCGGACCAAGTCGGTCATTGGCGTCGTTCTGGTCAATCAAGAGCAGTTGATCTCCGAATACGAACGGAAAAGCTGGTGCCGTTGGCTTGGTGGAACTATTGGGTAGGACAGCTATACTACCGGCCGCTGGGTTGTTGTTGTTAAACGAGTTCACGGTTCCAGTGGCGTCGGACAGCACCGAGTTGTGGCTGCCTTTAATTTTCGTGATGGGATTGCCACCAGAATCTACCGAGAAGAACGAATTGCTCGCGCTGCCGCCAGTCGGAATATCGCAGACATTTCGGGCCCCTGCGTTATATGCTTTCACAATCTCATTCGTCCCGATTACGCCGGTGCCATTAGTAATGACTTGGGTCACAAACTGTCTTCCAAGTTGAACTACTTTCCAATAGCAATAACCATCAGCAGCCTTGTCAATCTTGTTAATCACATACGCAGTTTGCGGATTGTCATGACAGTTCTGCTCATAAGGGGTATTGTACTGGGTGAGCCTGGTGTTACCAACAACATAGAAGGCCACCGGTACAGTCACACTTGTAGTATCCCATGCCGCGACGACATTGCCGTACTGCCCCACCGGCAAGCTCAGACGAAAGCTATCATTGAAGGAATTCCCGCTCTGGGCTGAGGCATGGGCTGGCAACGGTGTCTGTTGGCCTTGTGAGCTATTTACGGTAATCGCAAGATTCCCAGCCTTGTTCTGTCCGCTTAGCTGAGTCGATATCTTTCCCGCCATAACATCTACAGTCATTGAGATGCCTGGTGGGTTCGAAGTTCTAGTCCAACTCGTTGTGGCAGCATTCGCCAAAGGCAACGCTTGTGCGCGGAATGTCGGGTTGGTGCCCGTCGATCCGCTACCGGAGACCTGAGCCGTTGAGCAACTCGAGATTGTGACGGTTACTGTCGCGGTGATCGGCCCCACTGTGTTGCCACAAGCGTCCGTCGAGGGACCGTAATCAGTGAGCGTAAAGACGCCGTCTCCCGTAGCTTGCCCTTGAACCTGCCAAGTGACTGGGGTAGGACAGTATGGGTCCGGCTCGGTAATTGTTCCGGTCACGGATTGGCCAGACTGGCTATAGGAAAATGTATTTGCGCCGTCTGTCCAGGTTCCGCTGATGTCGTTGCAGTTAGTAGTCGATCCGGAGACTGCCGGGGGCGATACCGGTACTGGAGCCGGGTCGGGAGGGGGCTCATCTGTGGGCGTGCTGAGGACGGGTTCCCTCGCTGGGTCTATGGTCAATGTTCCCAATGCCTGCCAGGGACCGGCTGGTCCTGAACCGTAGTTGATTTGGGTCAACACGCTGTACGTGCCATCCGTTCCCGGATTGAACGTAAAGTTCAGAACGACGGTTACTTCTGTTGGGTCGGTTGGCGAGTTTGTGATAGAGGCCAGCGAAACAGAGCAGAAGGTATCGCTCTGGGTAATTCCGAAGCCCGATGTGGCCCCGGTATCCCCGTCGTATAGATCGAGCGCATTAGGCCGTCCCCAATCCCCGTAACAATGGGCGCCCCCGGAACCGTCCGCAAGATAGAACTGCGCCCAACCGATGTCATTAGCACCAGCCTGGTCGTAGAGATTAAATGCCATTGACACATTGGTAGATGGTGCAACCTCAGCGGTACTTCCCCCGCCATTGATGCTCAGCGTCGGCGTAGCCGTGAAGCTGGCGGTCTGATTCGAGCCGAGGTTGTTGAACGTTTGGGCAGCGCTGAGAAGGTAGCCGCTCTTTGAGGCCGTAACGGTATAGCTGCCGCCCGCCGCCAAGGCGGGCAGCGTATACATGCCGTTTGCGTCCGTCGTTGCGCTAGCGTTCTGCGATCCGCTGGCATAAATGCTCACGCCGCTAACGCCCCCGCCTCCGGAAAGGGTTACCTGACCGCTGATAGTATAGCCTGCAACGAAATTTGCCGTGATGGTTCCGGCCCCGGTCAGGTTTATGGTAAGCGGGTTCGTGGTCCCACTGTACGTCCCGGTGAAACTGGAGAACGCGTAGCCGCTATTCGGGTTGGCCGTTATTATGACGGAACCCACGTTGTACAAGCCGCTGGCAGGGCTGATTGTTCCAGTTCCTGATGGGCTGACGTTCGTCGTGAGCTGGTACTGAGTGGCGATCTGGCTGAACGTAGCTGTGATGCTCCGATTGCCGTTCATGGTCACGTACCCTGTTGTGCCGTTGCTCGAATCGACGCCGCTCCATCCGCTGAACTGGTAGCCGCTGGCCGCACTCGCAGTTATCGTGACCTGTGTTCCCGCGTTATATGTGCAGCATGACGGGTTGAAACTCAGGCTCCCGCTGCCCGAAGGGCTCACGTTCGTGGTGAGTTGGTATTGGGTCGTGGTCTGACTGAAATTAGCAGTGACGTTGCGGTTGGAATTCATCGTCACGTACCCTGTCGGACCACTACTCGAATCGACACCCGTCCATCCGCTGAACTGATAGCCGCTGGCTGGTGTAGCCGAGATCGTAACGTAGCTCCCACTATTGTACCAGCCGCTTCCGGGCGAGATGTAGCCACCGGCTGACGGGCTGACTGCCGTCGTGAGGTAGTACTGCTGCTGTGATTGCCCGACGTAGAGGTACAGATTGAGCTGGTGAGATTTGCCTCCGCCCGTTGCCGTCACCGTCGTCCAGTAGCCATTTTGAAGCGTTTCGTAGCAGGACATTGTGGCCGTGCTTGTCCATGGAGCGCCCGTTACCAAGCCTGGGTTAAACGTGGGATTCGAGCAGCCATACATGGGCCAAGACATGCTGAACGACACCGGGCTGTTGAAGCCATTCTGCGGCGTGACGATCAGCGTGTACGATGGGGTTGAGGAACCCATCGGCACGTAGTAGTTGGTCGAGGTGGCGGTCAGCGTAAAGTCGGGCGCGGGCGGCGCGGGCACCGTCCACGTCCCCATGGGCTGCCACCCGGTATACACACCGGAGCCGTCGAGAGCGTATAAGTACTCGTTCTGGGTTCCCGAAAACGACGCAGCGTTAAAGGTGACATTCAGCGTCAAGCCGAGTTGTGTGCCCGAACTAGTCGGATTAGGCGAGGACCCCGTTCCAAAGACCGTGCATTGAGAGTTGCCGATACTCCCCGAACTCGACGGAGCAAACCCGCCCAACCATGTGGTACTCGTGTTGTCGGCCAGATAGACGAGATTCGAAGAAGCGTCGTAATGGATATAGCAGGCGTTTGCGGTCGAATTGGACGTGCCGTTAAATAGTGCGAAGACATGAGAGAGATTGCTGTGTCCGCTAGGGCTCGACACGGTCCACGTAAAGGATTGACTGAGAGGTGGGTTTTGGGGCGGCGAATTCGGCACAACCGATACTGCCGTTGGCGCGATGTCCACCCACGCGTGAAACGTGGTCGGCACCGTCGCGCCGATGGCGTTCGCGTGAAATCCCGGATTTAGTTGGATGCAGTTGCCTGCACTAAACGTTGCCGATGCGCCTCCACTGACGACGAAGTTGGTTGCCGAAAGCGCGTTGTTATTGACTTGGCTGTGGTCGCCTGATGTGTAAGTGCCGTCGGGCACCTGGGTCGGATTCGTGCACTGCGCCGACAGGGAGGCGGCCAGCAGGTTGCAGGCGCAGAACCAGAGCGCCGGCCGGATCAGGGCACTGGGCACCCTTCGTTGTTTCGACGCTCTCATTGGGCGCTCCCTTACCTGGCCACCGCTGGTGTGGAATCGGTCGCCGGGCCCTTCGCCAGGCGCTCGCGGAGATCCTGGATTTCCATCGTTTGCTGGTTCATCTTGTCGCGCAACTCCCGGTTATCCTTTTCCTGCTGGATCATGTGCAGGGTGAGTTCCTCGACCTTGGCCAGCAGCTTGGCCTGCATGTCGCCGATGCCGACGCCTTTCTCCTTGACCTCGGCTTCGGTGGGGATGTCCGGCAGATGCCCGTTCGCCTGAATGTACTGGCTGATCTCGCTCAGTGGGCGCAGCCGGTAGTCCGGCCGGAACACGTAATCCGACCAGCCGCTCGGAGGGATGACAATGACCTCCTGGGCGCCGATTGTGCCCTTGACGGAGAGCAGATATTGCGGGGTAGTCGTCCCTATGCCGACGTTGCCGTTGTTGTAATAGATATTAGAGCCGCTCGTCTGCCACTGTCCCCAGGCCGGGCTCGGCTCCAAGGCCAGGCAAAAAAGGGCAAGAGCGCCGATCCAGATTGCCCGGTGACCATTCCGATACGATGAGTATCTACGAATCATTGCGGTTTTCCTCTCAACTCGATGTCACTGCAAGAAGCCCAACACGGAAAATGTGAAACCCTTAGGGTTGTTGTCGCCTGTGGCGTGCTGGAAGGCCTGCTGGTTGGCATTGGCCGGAAGGGCCGCGCCATTGGCATCGCCCAGCTTGAGGTCGCGGCTGGAAATGTGGAGTTTGAGCGTTGTGTCCAGCGGGATAGCTACACGATAGGTATATGTGGCCGCTCCAGCCGGGGCCGCTCCTGCCGTGGCTGGACCACCCGCGAGGCGAGCCGGATAATAGAAGCCGCGCGGTCCCCAGACACCGAGGGTCAGGTCCGGATGGCGGCCGTCTTTGGTCAATTGGCTCAAACCCTTTTGCGTATCCAGCACCTGCATGTTGAGGATGGAGGCGGGCGCCAGCGCGATCTTGAGTCCGGTTGCGGCCTGGCGGACGCGAGAACAACTCCGACGGCGGCGCTCCACTGGCATGGGTCCAGATACCGGTCGCCGGTAACCTGCACGCAGATGGAGTAATTGCCGGGCGTGAGTCCCTGAATCCGAAAGACGCCATCGCCGCCGGACTTGGTGTTCCGGGAAAACGGCGGGGCGGTGGCGCGGCTGGCGACGACCAAGGCGGCGGGAACCGGCTTCTGCGTCTTGCCATCTACGATCGTGCCGGCGATGCTGGCGGTTCCGGTCTGGCCGATGGCTACAGAGCTAATCAGCAATAAGATCGGGATGTATTTCACTGGTTGTCCTTGCTATGGATGGGCAATGAGAGAGGCCTTGGGGACCGGGCGCGGAAAGCGGTTACGCGGGTGAGGGCGGGGTGCGGGACTGAATCGGCGGCAGGTACGAACATGAGCAGGTACGGCTCCAGCTTCCACAAGATATGAAACACAACGGCATGCCGTGCTCATGCCACTGCCAGGCCCTAACTCCGGCTGCACATTCCTTCGGCGGCTATCTGCCAGAGCTACTTCAAATCTGTTGTGGAGTATCCTACTATGCGGTTCGAGATAATACAAGAAATAATTTGAATATTTTTGCGGGTTACCGGTGTAGCCGATTTGCTTGCGCGGCGTCCCGGCGGGCGGCGCCAGCCGCAGGGCGCGCGGTGCTCAGCGCTGCGGGGGCGTCCCTCTGCGCCGGGCGTGGGCGCGGTCAGCTCGGGGCCGGCGGTGCTACGCGATCAGCGGCGCGACCGGGTGTTGCGCAGGAGGCGGTGGGCGGAGAAGGACACGATCCCGAAGAAGACGGCGAAGCTGAGGGCGACGATCGTCAACTGGCGGGCGGGCGGGAGTTCCGTGACGGCCGGGCCGGGGCGGGCGAAGTCGAGAGCGACGCGGATGTGGACGGTGGCGGGAGTGCGGGCGCCGTTGTCGATGACCACGACGTACTCGCCGGGGGCCGCGGCGGCGTAGTGGAGCTCGCCGCGCGGACCTGCGGGGGTCGACTCGACGATGCCGTGGGGGATGCCGTCGATGCGCTTCTGCAGGTCCTCGCGGCGGAGGAGGGCGATGCGGATGCCGTCGGCGGGAGGATCGGTTTCGTAGCGGGCGGTGATGAGGGCGGGCTGCTGCTTGAGCGCGATGACGGCGTCGGGGAAGCGCCAGTCCTGCGCGGGGATGCGGTAGACGTCGTCTACCAGTTCGACGCGCGAGGCGGCCAGAAGCATGAGGAGCAGGGCAAGCAAGCGAAACGGCGGCCCGCGGAAATCTTACAATGGGGCCATGACCAGTATGGCACAGGCCCGCGCGCAGGTTGTGGCGCGCGCGCCGGCACGGTGGAAGACGGCGGCAAGCTGGGCGGCGGCGCTGGCTCTCGCGGCGCTCTTTTTGAGCTCGGGGTTGTGGAAGGCAGCGGAGCCGCAGGACTGGGCGGTGCGGCTGACGCAGGCGCGGGTGCCGCAGGGGTTGAGCGTGGCCGGGGCCATCGCGTTCGGAGTGGCGGAGACGGTGGCGGGAGTGCTGCTGGCAGTGCCCCGGCTACGGCGGTGGGGGGCGGCGCTGGCGGCGGCGCTGCTCGCGGCGTTCATGGTGTGGTTCGCATGGCATTATGCGGAGCTGCGCGGGGCGGATTGCAGTTGCTTTCCGTGGATCAAGCGCGTGGTGGGGCCGGGGTTCTTCGCGGGCGATGCGGCGATGCTGGTATTGGCGGCAGTGGCGGCGATGTGGGCGCCGCGGCCGCGGGGGCGGCGCGCGGTGGCGCTGATTGCGGGCGCGGTGACGGTATTCGCGCTGGTGTCCTATGGGGTGGAGGCGGCGCGCGAGGCCGGGGTGAAGGCGCCGGCGGCGATCACGGTGGACGGGCGGCCGTATGCGATCGGCCGCGGGCGGTTCTTCCTTTTCTTCTTCAACCCGATGTGCATGCACTGCATGGACGCGGCGCAGCGGATGGCGCGGCTGGACTGGGGCGATACCAGGGTGGTGGCGATTCCGGTCGAGCAGCCGCAGTTTGCGCGGCAGTTTCTGGCGGAATCGGGGCTGAAGGCGGTGGTGTCGACGGATTTCGAGACGCTGGCGCGGGTGTTCGGGTATCGGACGTATCCGTTCGGGGTGGCGGTGGTGGACGGGCGGGAGAAGGCGGCGGTGCGTGCGTTCGAGGGGGATGAGCTGGCAAAGGAGCTGCGGGCGGCGGGGATGGTGCGGTGAGGGCATAAATTCACCGCCGAGACGCCGAGGCGCCGAGAAATTGCGAAAGACGGCGCGAGGATTCCGGGCGCGAAGCGCTGTGGTAAGATTCCGGCGGAACGGGGGACAACATGCGCACGTTGGCGATGATCGCGGTGTTTGCGCTGGCTGCGTTCGGGCAGCGGCATAAGTTGGACGAGGTCGATGCGGGCAAGCCGGAGGGGCAGTTGTTGCAGCAGTGCCTGCAGGAGAACGATCCGATCAAGAAGGCGGGCTTGATGGAGCAGTTCGTGGGGCAGTATCCGAAGACGCCGCAAACGGTTTGGGTGCTGGAGCAGTTGCAGCAATACTACGCGAAGGCGGGGCAGGCGGAGCAGGCGATGGCGGCGGGGGAGAAGCTGCTCGCGCTGGACCCGGAGGACCCGGAAGCGGCGTTGCAGTGCCTGAAGGCGGCGGAGGCGGAGAAGAATGTCGCGCTGATCGAGAAATATTCGGAGCTGACGTTCGCCAACGCGCGCAAGGATGCGGCGGCGCCGCAGCCGCAGGACGCGGACAAGGTGGAGGACTGGAAGCGCGAAGTGGATTATGCGAAGCAGGTCGCCATTTACGCGGATTATGCGCTGTTCCGCGCGGCGGCGGAGACGCGCGACCCGAAGCTGACGATCGAGTTGGCCGAGATGCTGCAGAAGCGCAGCCCGGACTCCGAGTATGTGCCGAAGATGAACGACGTGCTCTTTCTGGCGTACCGGCAGACGGGGGCGAACGATAAGGCGCTGGCTCTCGCGGAGAAGGTGCTGGCGAACCAACAGACAAACGCCGATATGCTGCTGGTGGTAGCGAACAGCTATCTGGAGCAGAAGAAGAATCCGGAGAAGGTGCACGCGTACGCGGCGAAGGCGGCGGAGATCCTGGCGGCCGAGGCGCAGGCGCCGCCGATGGAGCGGGGGCTGGCGTACTATCTGAACGGCAAGCAGTACGCGAACGAAAACCAGTTCGGGCCGGCGGATGAACAACTGCGCAAGGCGCTGCCGCTGGTGGAGACGAATGCGGGGCTGAAGGCGGAGGTGCTGTTCCTGCTGGGCCTCGCGAATTACAAGCTGGCGAATGGCGCGCCGGCGCGGGCGCAGGAATCGGCGAATTATTTCCGGGCCTGCGCGGCGCTGAAGAGTCCGTATCAGGCGACGGCAGCGCAGAACCTGGCGCGAATACAGAAGGAGTACCGGGGGATCAAGTGAGGGATCAGCGAACCGCTGGGACGCCGAGACGCCGAGGAAATACGCATTGGGAGAACCTGTGAACCTGCTGATACCGAATTTGGGGTCGACGTCGTTGAAGTGGCAGATTCTGGAGATGCCGTCGGAGGCCGTGGTGGCCCGGGGGCGCGTGGAGCGCGTGACGGATTATGGGGAGGCGATCCGGGGGATTGCTACGGACGGTGCGGCAATCGACGCGATCGCGCTGAAGGCGGTGCACGGCGGGCCGGAGTACCGGCGGACGTGCGTGGTGGATGGGGCGGTGGTGGATGCGCTGCGGCGCTTTCTGCCGGCGGCGCCGGCGCACAACGCGATCTATCTGGCGGCGATCGAGGCGTTCCAGCGCGCGATGCCGGGAGTGCCGATCGTGGCGGCGTTCGAGCCGGAGTTCCACGCGACGATGCCGGAGCACGCGCGGCTATACGGGGTGCCGGCGGCATGGCTGGAAGCGGGCGTCGCGAAGTACGGGTTCCACGGGGCGTCGCACCGGTACGTGAGCGAGCGCGCGGCGGAGATGCTGGGCCGGCAGGCGCGGCTGGTGAGCTGTCACCTGGGCGGGAGCTCTTCGATGTGCGCGATCGATCGCGGGAAATCGGTGGATACGACGATGGGATTTTCGCCGCAATCGGGGCTGGAGAACGCGACGCGGCATGGGGACGTCGACGTGTTCGCGGTGCTCTACATGATGGAGCGGTACGGGTGGAGCGCGGAGGAGGTGCGGAGCCAACTGGCCCGAGGCGGGGGACTGGCGGGGCTTTCGGGAATCGCGGGCGGGGACCTGCGGGATATCGAAGCGGCGGCCGATGGCGGATCGGAGCGGGCGCGGACGGCGATCGCGGTGTTTGCCTATCAGGTGAAGAAGACGATCGGCGCATACGCGGCGGCGATGGGCGGGCTCGATGCGGTGGCGTTCACGGGTGGGATCGGGGAGAATTCGGCGCGGCTGCGGGCGGCGTGTCTCGAGGGGCTGGCGTTCATGGGAATCGAGCTCGATGCGGAACGGAACGAGCGGGGCAGGGGAGACCGCGTGGTTTCGGCGGACGGGTCGCGGGTGACGGTGCTGGCGCTGGCGACGAATGAGGAGGTGATCGTGGCCAGGAGGGCTTGGCGGTGTCTGGCGGAACTCGGGGCGGCGGCGGGGAGTTAGGAGTGGGCGCTCAGCGGATGCCGTAGAGTTCCAGATCGATGGATTTTTCGGCGTGTTCGGGGACTGTGATTTCCTGGGCGGTGGCGGTCATGGTTTCGGGGGCGGGGTTGAGATATTCGAATGTGCTGAGGATGCGGTAGGCACCGGGGGCGAGGGCATCGAAGCGGTATGCGCCGAGATTGTCGGTGCGGGCGATGTGCAGGTCGCCGACGCGCTTTTTCGCGGCCGGATCCCAGCCTTCGAGGTAGACGGGCGCGCCGGGGACGGGGTCGCTGCCGCTTTTCACACTGCCGCGGACCGAGCCGGGGCCGCCTGACAGTTGAAAGCGGATGCTGACGTAATCGCCGGCGAGGAATTCGTTCCAGCCGTCGGCGCGTCCGGCGTCCCTGTGGAATGAGCCGTAGAAACCGGAGACGTAATAGCCGGCGGGGGGCGTCAGCATCACTTCCCAGCGGCCGGGTGGGATCGTGGCCGCTCCGCGATTCAGGTCGAGCGGCATTGGTTTGCCCATGCCTGCGAGATCTTTGCGGCGGATCATGGCGGTGGACGAAGCGCTGGTGGGCGCGCCGCTCACGAACACGGCCGCCGGACGCACCGGATTTGCCAGCAGTGTGATTCCCTGGTTGCCGTGCAGGTGGAAGCGCTGATAGCCGGCGCGCAGCGGCGCGCCATCTTCGGGCAGGGCGGCGCACTCGCCGTAAACTTCGTATTCGCCAGGCGGAAGGCCGCTGAACTCAGCAAAGGTCCCCTCCGCCGTCTTGCGGCCCATATCGGAAGCCAGGGTGATGCGGCACGGCGGCGCGGCGGGCGGAGGGATCGCGACGGTCACGGTGAAGAGCCGTCCGGGCGCGGGGCGGACGTCGACGTGGGCGATTTCGGTTTCGGGCTGCAGATCGATGTGCTGGGCCTCCTCGACGCGAGCGGCTTCCTGCGCGAAGGTCGGGAGGTACGAGCCGTCGTCGTATTGTTTGCCGACGGTGCGCACGGCGTAGCTGCCGGGTTCGAGGCCGTCGAGGCGGTAGATCCCGCGGTCATCGGTTTTCACGGTGCGGATGAGCTCGGGCGGCGTGCTGAGACGATAGGCGGCGATCTCGTGGTCGGGCAGGCCGATATCGTTTTCGTCGAGGACCGTTCCGGTGATGGCGCTGGGGAGGAGCAGGCGCAGGCTGCAGAAGGCGGTGTCCTCATCGCGCAGGAGGATGGGCTGGCCCGCGGAATTCCAGCGCTTCTGGCCGTATTCCATGGCGAGAAAGCCTTTGCGCGACGCCTTGAGGATGTAGTAGCCGGCGGGGAGGCGATCGAAAGCGAAGGCGCCGAAGCGATCGGCGCGGGCGGAGCGCGTGTCGCCGGGGGTGCCGCCGACCGGCTGCAGGATCACGACCGAGCGGGCGAGCGGCTTGCCGGTATAATTTTCGACAACCACGCCGCGGATGACGGCCGCGTGGAGCGCGGCGGCGGCGAGCGCGGCGGACAGCAGGAAGCGAGTCATTGGGAGACGGCGAGGTCCAGATCGGCGGTCTGGTCCTGCCCCTCCGTGAGTTCGATCGTGCGGCTGCCCGCCGTGCCGCGGGCTTCGAAGGTGGCGAGCAGGCGGTACGATCCGGGCGCGAGGCCGTAGAATTCGTACTGGCCGGCGCTATCGGTGCGGATCATGCGCGGCTCGATGCCATCGGCTTCGAGATATACGGGAACGCCGGCGGCCGGTTTGCCGCGATCCTGCACGATGCCGTGGATTCGGGCGGGGTGCGGCGAGAGGATAAACTTGACCTCCGCGGAGGCGGTCAGCTCGAATTCGTTCCAGCCCTCGGCGCGGGCGCGGCCGTTGAAGCCGGCGGCGTACCAGGAGGGCGAGGGCGCCAGCGCCAGCTCGTAGCGGCCTGGCGGCAGCAGTTGCGGCGGGCGGAAAGTCTCGGACGGTCCGGCGCCGGAGAGATCCTTGCGGCGGATCAGGATTTGGACGGACGGCGCGTCGATCGCCTGCCCTTGCGGATCTTCGAGGCGCACCTGGAGCTGCGGAAGAGGCGCGAGGCGGAGCTGGTAGTAGGCGGCGTTGCGGTCCACGGAGATGGCCTGCCACGCAGCGAGATTCTGGCGCGGGCGGCCCGCCTGGGCGCGCGCGGAGAGCTCGTACGGTCCGGGCGGGACGGGCGGAAAGCGGAAATTGCCGTTGGCATCGGCGCTGACGGTCTGGCTGCCGAAATCGGCGAGCAGCGTGACGGCCGCCATGGGCCAGGCGTAGCCGGTTACGGTGACGAAGCGGCCCGGGAAGGGGCGAATATCGACGTTGCCGGTTTCGCGATCGAGCGCGACATCGGCCGGAATGGCTTCGGCGACGCGCGCGGTCTGGCGGGAGAAGGTCGGCAGGTAATCGCCGTCTTCGTATTGAAGGCCGGCGGTGCGCACGAGGTACGTGCCGGGTTCGAGTCCCCAGATGCGGTAGCGGCCGCGGTCGTCGGTGGTGGCGTGGGCGGCGGGTGTGGGCGGGTGGGAATCGCGGTAGGCGACCACCTCGCAGTCCGGCAGGCCGACATCGTTTTCATCGAGGACCGCGCCGGAGATCGCGCCGTAGCGGGGGAGGCGGATTTCGACGCTCGCTTCGCTGTTTTCGCCGACCTCGAGCGGGACGCCCGATCCCTTTCCCTGCTTCTGGCCGTACGGCACGGGGGCGAAGCCGCGGCGCGAGGCGAGCAGGAGGTACGCGCCCGGCGGGAGCCCGGCGAGCTCGAAGCGGCCATTGGAATCGGAGCGGACGGAGCGCATTTCGGCCGTGGCGCCGGCGACCGGGTGCGCGACGATGAGGGCGCGGGCCAGCGGATGGCCGGTCGCGTCCTCGACGACGACGCCCCGGATCGTGGCGGCGCGCAGGGCGCCGGCGCGCCAGGCAACGAGTGCGGTTACCAGCAGAATGGCGATGCGCATGAACCGGTTCTGGAAGGCATGACGCACAAGGGGCCCGAAAAGTGTAACCGATTTCGCGCTCCGGCGGCCGCAGCGGCCCGCGGCGTGCCCCGGAAAGTGGGTGGCGCTCCTTCTGGTGCATCCGGGCCGTATCGCGCTGGCCGTCTTCGCCGGGCTGGTGCTGGCGACCGCCGCGCTGGCAGCGGCGGTGCGGTCGGCGGGACGGCGATCGGTTCGCGAGATTTATCTGACGCATTTCGCGCAGCGGCATCGCGAGCGGCAATGGATCGCGCTCAGCGCTTTTTACTTCACGTTCGCGCTGGTGCGCGTGCTGACGCATGCGATCCGGGCGGGGCGGGGGCCGTTCCACAATATCGAAGTGCATGGCAGGCACATTCACCATTTAGTGTGGGGGATTCTGCTGCTGCTGATCGTGGGGTACGGGTGGCTGCTGCAAATCGGGACGGACGTGAGCACGCGCTCGCCGTGGCCGGGGCGCCTGATGGCGCTGTTTTACGGCGTGGGGGCGGCGCTGACGCTCGATGAGTTCGCGCTGTGGTTGAACCTGAGCGACGTCTATTGGGAGCGGCAGGGGCGGGCGAGTATCGATGCAGTGATTCTGTTCGGGGCGCTGCTGGGGCTGGGGCTGGTGGGCGGGCGGTTCGTCCACGCGCTGGCGCGCGAAGTGTTGACCGCCGGACGGAAACGGAGCAGAGTGAAGACATGACCGGCGCCCTGCTCATCATCCTGCTCACTTGCGCCTTTTTGGGGGCGATCCTGCTGCTGCTGCCGCGCCTTTCGCCACGGCGGTACTTCTTTGCGATCACGGTCCCGCCGGAGTTCCGTGAGTCGGACGCCGCGCGGGCCGCGGTGCGGCGGTACCGCGTGCGGGTCGGCGCTGCGACGGCGGCGGCGCTGGCGGCGGCGTGGTTTGCGATGGCCGCGGGAAACGCCGTGAGCGCAGCGTTCGCGCCGATGATTCCCGTGGTGGCGGGGCTCGCGGCATTTCTGCTGGAGCGCGCGAAGGTGCGGCGGATCGCGCCGCGGCCGGCGGTGGTGCCGGTCGAAGCACAGCCGGCGCCGGGCGGAGAGGGCCTGCCGCGCTGGACGATCCTGGGGGCGGGGCCCTTTCTGCTGCCGGTGGCAACCGCGCTCTATCTGCGCGCTCACTGGGACGAGATTCCGGACAGCTTTCCGGTGCACTGGGGCGCGAATGGCGAGCCGAACGGCTGGGCGGCGAAAACATTTCGCGGCGTTTACGGCGCGCCGCTGTTTGGCGCGGGGCTGCTGGTGCTGATCGCGATTCTCGGGCTCGCGATGTATTACGGTTCGCGGCACGGGCCGGTGCGCCGGCCGATGCTGGCGATGCTGATCGGGGTGATGTACCTCATCGGGCTGGCGTTCAGTTCGGTGGGGCTGATGCCGCTGGTGCACATCCCGGCGGCGGTGCTGCTGATTCCGTTCGCGGCGTTCCTGGTGTTCCTGCTGGCGTGGTCGCGGCGGGCCGGCGGGGATGCGACGGGCGAGGCGACGCCGGATGAGTGCTGGATCCTGGGGGGAATTTACTATAACCGGAACGATCCGGCGTTGTTTGTGCAGAAGAGGTTCGGCGTAGGGTATACGGTCAACTTCGGGAACCGGAGGAGCTGGGTGCTGCTGGGCGTGTTGGCCGGGGGGATTGCGGCGCTGGTGGTGGGGCTGTTGTGGTAAGGGCGGCGCTTACAGGTGGTAGAGCATCAGGTAGACGATGACGCCGGTGACGCTGACGTAGAGCCAGATGGGCAGGGTCCAGCGCGCGAGGCGGCGGTGCTTGTCGTAGCGCGCCGACAGGCCGCGGCGGAGCGTGATGATCGCGAGCACGGGGACCGCGGCTGCCAGGATGGTGTGAGTGCCGAGGATGCTGAGGTACACGGTGCGGATCGGGCCGGTGTGCGGGAAGTGCTTCGAGCCTACCTGCGCGTGATAGACGAGATAGCAGACCAGAAAGAGGCACGAGGTCACGAACGCGGAGATCATGACGCGGCGGTGCTGCTGGATGCGCTTGTGGCGGATCAGCCAGTAGCCCCACACCAGCAGCACGGCGGCGGTGGCGTTGAGGAAGGCATTGATGGAGGGCAGCCAGGCGGTCATGACTTCTCCCGCTCGAGCTGCCGGATATCGTGCATCAGCTTCGGCATAAAGTCGTCTTCGCTGGTGAGGTAATAGCCGCGGATGCGGCGCAGCTTATCGACCAGGACGAATCGCGTGCTGTGCCCCAGGCTGCCGTCCACGCCGTTCAGCTTGAAGGCGTGCAAGCCGAGATCGTTCAGCTTCGCCGGATCGCCTGTCAGGAAAGTCCAGCGCGCGGGGTCGGGCTTGAAGTGTTTCGAATAGTCTTCCAGCACAGCCGGGGTATCGTGCTGGGGATCGACCGTGAACGAGACGAGGCGAACGCCGGGCATTTCGGCCGCGGTCTGGGTCTGCAGCAGGTGCATCTTCGAGCTCATCATGGGGCAGGGGCCGGTGCAGGTGGTGTAGAAGAAATCGGCGATCCAGATATGGCCATCGAGCGCGCGGCTATCGAACGGCTGGCCGCTTTGCGAGACGAGCTGGAATTCGGGGATGCTGCCGAGGATGGGGAGAGGCTGCGGCTGGATGCAGGCGGCGAGCAACAGGAGCGGCAGCAGCGCGGCGGCGTGTTTCATGCCGCGCTCCGCGTGGCCTTCTGCGCCGCCATCGCGCCGCATGCGGCCAGCAGCAGGAGGCCGAAGGCTGCCGTGACGATCAGGCTTTCGAACGCGCCGGGCGAGGCATTGGGGAGCCGCAGCACGTGGTTCAGCAGGGCGATGGAGTAGGTGAGGGGATTGACCCACATGATGGCGCGGATCCAGCCGCTGGCCGTCGCCATGGGGAACAGGGCGCCGGAGACCAGCCACATGGGCAGCAGCAGCAGGTTCATGATGGCGTGAAAGCCGGAGGTGGATTCCATTTTCCAGGCGATCACGAAGCCGAGGCCGGTCAGGGTGAACGAGATGAGAAAGATTGCCGCGGCGACAGGGAGGAGCTCGAGCGGGGCGACGCGCACTCCGGCGAGCGGCGCGAAGGCGAGGAAGATCAGGCCCTGAATCCAGGCCAGCGTGGCGGCGCCGAGAATCTTGCCGAGCACGAGGCTGCTGCGCGGGGCGGGGGAGACCAGCATGGAAAGCAGAAAGCCTTCGCGGCGGTCCTCGATGATGGTGATGGTGGAGAAGATCGCGGAGAACATCACGGTGAGGACCAGCGAGCCGGCGTAGAAGCGCGCGAGGTCGCTCGAGCCGTAGCCGATCAGGAGCCAGAAGATCAGCGGCGAGGCGACCACGCCCATGATGCGGCTCTTCTGCCGCCAGAAGCGGATCAGCTCGCGCTGCCAGAGCGTGAAAGCGGGTAACCAAAAGCTATTCAATGCCGGCTCCTGTTTCGTGCACGAACACGTCTTCGAGAGTGGGTTTGTGCAGGCCCACGGAGCGGATGGCGCCGGGGAAGGCTTCCACCACTTCGGCGATGAAGCGATGGCCGTTTTCGATTTCGACGCGCACCCGGCCGTCGCGGGCCGCGGCGGGGACGGCGAAGCGCTCGCCGATGCGCGCGGCGAGCGCGGGGTCCTCGGTTTCGAGCTCGACGACATCGCCGCCAATGCGCGAGCGGAGATCGGCAGGACTGCCGGCGGCGACGATGCGGCCCTGGTGGAGGAGCACGAGGCGGTCGCACCGGTCGGCTTCCTCGAGGATGTGGGTGGTGAGCAGGATGGTGACGCCGTCGCGTTCGCGGAGCAGCTCGATGTGGCGGGAGAGGTCGCGGCGGGCGGCGGGGTCGAGGCCGGTGGAGGCTTCGTCCATGAGGAGAATCTGAGGGCGGTGGAGCAGCGCCTTGGCGATTTCGACGCGGCGGCGGAGGCCGCCGGAGAGGGTCTCGACGACGTCGCGGCGGCGGTCCTTCAGGCCGAGCCGCTCGGCGGCGAACTCGATGCGCTCGCGGAGCGCTGCGCCGCTCAGGCCGTGCAGATGGCCCTGGGCACGGAGGTTCTCCTCGACGGTGAGGGCTTTATCGAGGCTCTGGCTCTGGAAAACCACGCCGACGTGGCGGCGGACGGAGGCGGCGTCGCGGACCACATCGTAACCGGCCAGCATGGCGCAGCCGGCGGTGGGGACCATCATGGTGGAGAGGATGCGGAAGAGCGTGGATTTGCCGCCGCCGTTGGGGCCGAGAAGACCGAAGATCTCGCCTTTGCGCACTTCGAACGCGACATCCGCGAGCGCGGTGCGATCCCCGTACCGGTGAGTTAAATTTTCGACTTGAATCACAACCCGGGTCTATCTACCAGCATAAGGCCGTAGATCAGAGGAAGGTAAAGCACGGACGCGAGCAGCACGCCGCGGGCGCGATCCATGGTGCGGTCGAGGGCTACGCGGACGCCGGAATACAGGAACCAGAGGCCGAGGATGAGGGCGCCGGCGAGGTAGAGGCGGCCGGACATGCCGAGGAGCGCGGGCGCGAGACTCACGGGCACGAGCGCGAGGCCGTAGAGGACGATCTGACGGGCGGTGGAGCGGCAATCCGGCTCGACCACGGGCAGCATGCGGATGCCGGCGCGCGCGTAATCTTCCTTGTACATCCAGGCGATCGAGTAGAAATGCGGGAACTGCCAGAGGAACAGGATCGCGAAGAGCACCCAGGACTGCGGCGTGATGGTGCCCGCGGCGGCTGCGAAGCCGATCATCGGGGGCATGGCGCCGGGAATCGCGCCGACGGTGGTGGACCACCAGGTCCGCTGCTTGAGCGGCGTGTAAAGGAACAGATAGCTGGCGAGGGTGAAGGCGCCGATGAGGGCGGAAAGGAGGTTCGCGCCGAGCCAGAGCTCGAGGAATCCCGCGACGGAAAGGGCGATGCCGAAGGCCAGGGCGCGGCCGGCGGACATCTTGCCCATAGGCAGGGGACGCCGGGCGGTGCGGCGCATCTTGCGATCGGCCTCACGCTCGTACCACTGGTTGAGGGCGGCGGTGCCGGAGGCGATCAGGCCCGTGCCGAGGATGGTATGGAATAGCGAGAAAAACGAGATTTTTGCGAGGAATTGCTGCCAGTTGGCGGCGCCGGGAAGTCCGAAGAAATATCCAATCCCGGTGCTCATCAGGATCAGCCAGGTGATCCGTGGCTTTGTCAGTTCAATGTAATCGCGCATGATTGGGGGGCGGGGATTGGGGGTTGGGGATTGGGGACGGTCTCCCGTCCCGCTAGGTTCTCCCGATCCCTAATCCCCCATCCCTAATCCCTCATCCCTTGATCGTAAAATCCTGCGTCTTGGTTTCTTTCGCGCCGACCGTGACCTGCTGGTCCTGGGTTCCGTACTTTTCGTGCCAGACTTCGACCGTGTAGGTGCCGGGGGGCAGTCCTTTTATTGTATACGTTCCGTCGTCGCCGGTCACGGCGAAGAAGGGATGGGGCACGACGCCGATGTAGGCGCGCATCCAGGGATGGATGTTGCACTTCACCGGGATCATGACTTCCTGGCGGGCGAACGTCTTCTGTTTATCCGGCGTGCCGGGCGCTTGTGTCTCGTTCCACTCCGGATTGTCCTTGGGCATGGGGTGGATGTTGTGGTTGGTCTGGTCGCTGGTCTTGATGTCGAGGCTCTGGCCCGCCATCACGCCGACCACGTGGGGTGAATACATGCAGCCGGTCTGATCGAGCAGGACGGAATTGGTGGGGACCGCCCATTGCTTATCGGCCGGCAGACCCGACTTGACCCATACGAACGCGTTTTTCAGGGTGCCGTTGGGATTGACGACGACTTCCTCGGACTTGACGGGCTTGCCCTGATGGGCGTGCTCGCAATAGGCCGTTGCCGACATGTCGAGCGTCTTCATGACGGGCGGAGTGCCGTCGAAGGCGACCTTGCCCGTGATGGTGCCGCCATTGGCTTCGTCCGGCGTGGCGCCGGCTGTTCCCGCGCCGGCCGCCGGCGCCGCGCTTTCCGCTGTCTTGGGAGCCTCGCTGCTGCTGCTGCCGCCGCAACCGGCGAGCGCCAGCACGGACGCGAGTCCCGCTGCGATCCAGTAGTTCTTCATCGGTTTGAATGCCTCCTTATTTCTGTTAGGGCTCGCAGGCCATGGGCCTGCGCTACTAGTTTCCTGAGCCTGCTGCCGCTCCGGCGCGCAACCGGCCCAGTTCCTCCGGCGTGAACTGGAACATGTAGCGCACCAGGAGATCCGCGTGGTCCTTCGTGTAGCCGTTGAAACTTGCGGGCGTCGGCCCGGCGAACACCCAGCGGCCGTCCTGCTGCATGAACAGGCCGGAGGGCATGGCGGTTCCCGGCGCCATCATGGCGGGGTCGAGCATCCAGCGCTTCGTCCAGCCGGGCCGCAGGCGTTCGCGCGCCACGGTGAAGTTCGGGGCCGTGGCCTTGGCATCGTGCTTGGGATCGCCGGTCATATGGCATTTCAGGCAGGGAGCGCCTTCGCTGGTGAACAGCGCGCGCGCCATGTTGCGCTCCTGATCGGTGAGCGGCTCGAGCTGCTGCGCGATGAAGGGCTCCTGCTGGCTGGAAAGCGCCTCGAAGAACCGCACCAGCTTGCGGATTTCCCCGTTGGAGAAATAGAAGGTCGGCATGCGCGCGTGGAGGTACTGGCGGACGCCGTCGCGGTTGGTGTCGGTATCGCTGAGCGACGGATTGGCGAGGAAGCGCATGAGCCAGTCCGGCCGTACGCGCGCGCCTTCGCCGATGAGCGTGGGCGGCTTCTGATCCTTCCAATCGGGATCGTCGTAGCGGCGCAGGGTATCGAAGACGGTGGTCTGACCGACGTGGACGCGGTGGCAACCCATGCAGTTGTATTTGCGCACGACCCACCAGCCGTCGATGATGTCCTGGCGCTGGTCGGCGGGCGCGTAGAAGTAGCTGGGCGGGATGGTGGCATCGACGGAGCCTTCGAGGAAGGTGGTGACGGCGTCGATTTCGGGCTTCGACAGGTTGAAGTTCGGCATCTTGAGCCGGTCCTGCCTGGCCTTCTCCTTGCCCTGATCGTAGACGGCGGGGTTTTCGAGCTTGTGCTCGAAGAAGCCCTTGTGGGTGTACCAGCCTTCCTTCTGCGCTTGGTGGCCGAGGAGCGCGAAATCGAGGCGCTCGATGGGCTTCGAGCCTTCCTTGGTCAGCTCGGTGCCGATGCGCTGCTCCTCTTCGAGCCCGGCGATCTCGTGGCATCCCGCGCAGCCGTAGAAGCGAACCAGCGTGAGGCCCTGGTCTTTAAGCTTCGGATCGTCCATGAAGCTCGCGTCGGCGTAGGTGGCGTTGGCGTGCTTGCGCGTCATCAGGTAGCTGGCGATGTCGCGCGCTTCGTCTTCGGTGAGCCGCAGGCTGGGCATGGGGGTCATCTGCTGGACCTGCAGCTCGTGGCCGTCGTTGGGGCACTTGGAGTGGTCGACATCGAAGACGTAGGGCAGGTTGTGCTTCTGGTAATCCTCTTCGGTGAGGTCGCGTTTTTCGTAGGGGCAATACGGCGCGGTGCGCTGGCGCGGGTTGTGGACCCAGCGGACGAGGTAATCGTAGTTGGCCTTTTCGCCCTCGCGGCTGAGGTTGGCGGCGAAGGTTCCGCCCTGCTTCTGGCTGCCCTCGCCCATGGAGTGGCAGGCCATGCAGCCGCGGGTTTCGAACGCTTCCTGTCCCTTCGCCGGATCGCCGGGCTGCTGCTGCGGCAGCGTGCCCTGCACGCCGGACTGCCAGATGAACGCGGAAATCGCGCGGATCTCGCTGTCGTCGAGACGGAAGGTGGGCATCTTGGTGCCCTCGCGCCACTGGTGCGGATCCTTGAGCCACACCGGGATCCACTCCTTGCGGAGCTTCACGCGCACTTCCTTGAGGCTCGGCCCGACCTTTTTCTGCTCACGGATGAGCTCCTTCGAGCGCATATCGAGCTGCTCCATCTGCGCGTCGAGCCCGCTGGCGCGGACCTTGAGATCGCTGGCGTGCTGGTAGAGCTTCTGGGCTTCCTCGTTGGTCCTGGCCTTGTCGCCCTTCTGGATGCTGAAGCCGGCCTCGCGCAGCCACTCGGCCTTCTGCTGCGCGAGCGTGCGCAGCGATTGCGTCACGTTGGACATTTCGTCGGCTTCGCGGTCGAAGCCCTCATAGCGATGGCAGGCCATGCAGCCGCGGAGACGGAAAATCTCGCGGCCGGCGTTCAGCGTGTCGGCCATTTCGGTGACGATTTCGCGGGAATGGCACTGCTGGCAGCCGGCCTCGATGTTTTCCTTGTGGTGCAGCGGCCAGAGCCAGTGCTCGTTGTAGCCGTGGGCCTTCTCCACGCTGGAGACGGCCACGCCGTTGCCGCCGTGGCACGGCGTGCAGCCGAATTTTTCGGGGTCGTGGATCTTGAGCAGCTCCTGTTTGGGATGGCTGACGAAGACCTCTTCGCCGCCCATCGCGGCTTTGGTCAGGGTGACGGGCTCGCGCGTGCCGAGGTGGCAGGATTCGCAGCGGTCGACCAGATCGACGTCCTTGACGTGGATCTGCCGGATGGTGATGTCGAACTTGTCGAGCGATCGCTGGACGGAGGCGAGCGTTTCGCTGCTCGCATCCGGGATGCGGTCCGCGAGGTACTTGTCGCGCTCGGCGCGCAGCTCGGTGGCCTTCTTCATCACTTCGACACGGCGCTCGAGCAGGCGGGCCTTTTCGTCCTTCATCTCCTGGAGCTTTTTGGCCATGTCGTCGAATTTCATCTGCTGCGCCGGTTCGCCGGGCAACTGGATCTTGTGGACCTCGGCCTTCAGCTGTTCGATCTCTTTGCGGAGCGCGTTCTTGTGGCTCTCGCTGTGCGAGGTTTCGATTTGATAGGTGAGCGCGCTGATGTGGCTGCGGACTTCCTGGAAGGGATCGTTGAGCGCGAGGATCTTGGGCACCAGTTCCTTATTAACGCGGGCGTCGATGGCGGACGCCTCAGGCATGGCCGCCTGTTCGGCCGCCTGCATGGCGGCGTCGAGCTTGCGGTATTCGGGCGATGCCTTGAGCTGGCGCTCGAACTGGCCTTCGCCCAACTGCGCGTTGGCCAGGTACCTGGCGTAGAGCTTGTGAAAGCGCGCCTCGTAGCTCTTCCACGGACGGATGCCCCAGATCTCGTCATAGAGGCCCCAGCCCATCGAGAGCACCAGCAGCACCGACCAGATGTAGAGCGGCCTGCTCAACGAAGAGTGGACTACGGGGTCTCTTTCTTGGTCTTGGTTTTGCTGTCGGTCGCTCATAGGTTGGGCTCTATATGTTGGGCACTATATGTTGAACCAGGGAGTGATCCAAACGTACTTAATGCGGAACAGCAGCCGGATGAGAATCTTGACCGGCAGCGCCAGCATAATAATCAGGAACGTTTGCATGACGACGTACTGCAGCACGCTCATGCGCTTGTAGATTTTGCGGTTGAAATCGCTCCAGGTGATGAGCTTGTGGATGAGCACGCCGGCGGCGGCCACGTACGCGCCGACCACCACAGCGCCGAAGATTCCCTTTCCCCAGCGGCTCGTGATGCCGAAGATATCGGGCAGGTCGCGGTTGACCTCGAAGATGAGGCGGTTGTGGTCCCAGGTAGTGCCCGGCCAGAACCACATCCAGCCGGGACCGCGGATGATGGTGCCGATGACGATCATCGAGACCCACAGCACGATGAAGCCGAAGATGAAGGTGAGGATGGCGAATTTCCGCTGCTTGAAGGTGTAGTAGCCGTTGCCGAGCGGGTTGGTGTCGATATACGGAATGCACATCAGCCCGACGATGATGAGCGACGGCATCACCACGCCCGCCATCCACGGGTCGAAGTAGACCAGCATTTCCTGCAGGCCGAGGAAGTACCACGGGGCCTTCGCGGGGTTCATGGTGAGGGTGGGGTTGGACGGCTCTTCGAGCGGCGCGTTGAGCGTGATCGACCAGACCAGCAGAATCACGGTCACGATGATGGCGGCGAGGAATTCGATGCGCAGCAGGTACGGCCAGACGTGCACCTCGCGCGCCCATCCGGGACGCCACGGCTGCGTCTTGCGGTGATGCGTCTTGGCCATGACCGGGTCGGCTTCGAGCTGCGCGATCAGCCGGTCGTTGGCGAACGACTGCCGCAGCCCGTACCAGGTGTAGAAGGGCACGACGAACAGCAGGAGCACGATCGGGACGTTGTCCGGTGTGCTGAGGATGGTCCAGAGTTGATGGAGATCCATAGACATTCCATTCACCGCGGAGACGCAGAGGACGCGGAGACTACGCGGAGAAATTCTTCAGGAAATCTCTGCGGAACCTCTGCGCTCTCTGCGTCTCTGCGGTTCAAATCTTCTTCACCTCTTTGATCTCGCTCTCCAGCACCATCGGCGAAGGGCCGGAGATGCCGCCGTCTTTGCGCACGCGCCAGAAGTGCACGACCATGAAGGCGGAGGCGATGATCGGGATCGCTACGCAGTGCCAGATATAGGCGCGCAGCAGCGCGTTGGCGTCGACGATCGAGCCGCCCAGCAGGCCGAAGCGCACGTCGTTGAACGGCGTCATGCCGAGCTGCGGGCCGAAGGGGCCGGCGTGGCCGAGCAGCGGCGTCGCGCGGGCCATGTTGGTGCCGACGGTGACGGCCCAGAAGCCGAGCTGATCGTCCGGCAGCAGATAGCCGGTGAAGCTCAGCAGCAGCGTCAGCACGAGCAGGATCACCCCGACGACCCAGTTGAATTCCCGCGGCTTCTTGTACGAGCCCGTGAGAAACACGCGGAACATGTGGAGCTCCACCATGATGACCATCAGGTGGGCGCCCCAGCGGTGCATGTTGCGCAGCAGCTTGCCGAAGGGGACGTCGTTTTCGAGGTACAGGATGTCCCGGAACGCCACAACCTTCGAGGGGTGATAGTAGAACATCAGCAGCGTGCCGGTGAACACGAGCGTGATGTATACGTAGAACGTCATGCCGCCCATGCCCCACGTGTAGTTGTAGGCCACGGCGTCGCGGTTGATCTTGGCGGGGTGCAGGTGCAGGAAGACGTTGCTCAGCACGCCGAGCGCGCGGCTGCGCGGGGTTTCATCGTGCTTGACGCGGAGGACCGATTTCCAGAGATCGGTCTTATCCGGCGCTTTGACGGTTTCCTTCAGTTCTTCGACGGCGCGGGCCTGGACGGCCTTGGCGCCGGCGAGCAGGGTGGAAACCTTGCCGCTTCCGTTCCCGTTCCCGTTCCCGTTCGCGTGACCGGAGCCGTTCGTGCCGGCTCCCGATCCCGGATCCCTGATTCCTTCATTCTGTTCCGGCATGGTAAAACCTCAGACTCGCAGAATGGCGCCGCCGCTGCCGCCTGGATCGACATCGCCGAAATGCGACTGTTCGCCTTTCGGCCAGGAGTACAACTTGGAGAGATCGACTTCGATTTGGCCATCGGGCGCGAGCGCGACATGCGCGCGGTCCATGGGACGGGGCGCGGGGCCTTCGAAGTTGATGCCTTCGGAATCGTAGCCGCTGCCGTGGCACGGGCACTTGAACTTGTTCTCGGCCGGCTTCCAATCCGGCGTGCAGCCCAGGTGCGTGCAGACCGCGTAGATGACGAAGATGCCTTCGGTATTGCGCACCACCCAGATGCGGTGGGCGCTCTGAAACTTGGTATCCACTCCGAACCCGAAATCCGAAGGATAACCGATCTTGAATTTGGTCTTGGGCTCATAGAGCGCGCGCGGGAAAAAGAAGCGCAGGAACATCAAAAAATTGACGCTGAGCGTCCCCAGAACCGCCGCCATCACGAAGCGGCGCCGGCGCGCGATCTTTTTGCTTTCATCGGTTTCGGCCGGCTCCGGCTGAGAGAAAATTGCGCGGATCGCGGCCGCCACGGACGGTTTGGAAGGAGGCTGAGGAGCCTTCGCGGAAGGCTCTAGCGTAGAATTCGCCATGTTGTCCCCATAGCCCTACCGTAGCAGGGCTTTCCCTC
>Ga0209062_1001437_pt1 | contig 42135 bp, 56 predicted proteins | sample Coa_R2_2_FD_187158 | JGI IMG/M metagenome (GOLD analysis project Ga0209062, IMG submission 187158) | Surface soil microbial communities from Centralia Pennsylvania, which are recovering from an underground coalmine fire - Coalmine... | ecosystem: Environmental > Terrestrial > Soil > Unclassified...
GAAGGGGCGCGTCCAGTGGGAGCGGATGCAACGGCTCATCCAGCGCTGGCTCCCTCCGGCCCATATCTACCATCCCTATCCCTCGCGCCGTCTGCGCGTCACCACCTGAGGCAAGAGCCGGATGCGGGAAATCCGCCCGTCCGGATCTGTGCGGGGGGTACGGCGTAAGCCGTATCCCTACCGCGACCCTATCCTTCCGATGCCGTAGGCAGCGCGGTTCTGGCACGCGGACTTCCAGCCCACACCACTGCCAACCATGGAACTAACTTCGGGCTATACCAATACAGCAGCGTGAACCAGTTGATGTGGCTGCGGGAATTATTTTGCACCACATACGGGAATTATTTTGCACTACTGGTGCAATTTAATTCCCGTATTCCATTTATTGTAGATTTCTAGGAAGCCAATTTGGGGTGTTTTGGACAGTGTGGTTGGTGGCTGCGAAATTCCCGCGCTGGCATCTCTTTCTGGCAATACCTGCATGGGGACAATTTGGCAGGCCTTCCGCCTCCGTGGCGCTGCCGCCGTGCGGCGATCCGGCGGCCGTTCTCACGAAACCAGACATCGTCCGGTATAGTTTTTAAGTCCCACTTTTCGCTGTATTTCATGACATAAATTAGCGGGGTTACGTACCCGCCCCTGCTACCACGCAGGACGCTCTGCTTACGCTAGAGTGGCGCACGGCAGAGATTACAGCACTGCTGGACTGGCCAGGGATAGCGCTTCTTTGAGGAGGGCACCATAGACGCGGCGGCCCTCTACGTCGTCTTGCGACGCAGCCTCTTTGAGTGACTCCAGACTTATCGTCTTGAGTGCGCTCTGCCCAGGAACCGAAACCAAGTAGAGATTGGGATCGTGGGCGTACCTTCCCACGACATGAGGCACAGCCGCATGTTTCCGTTCCTCCTCTTCTTTCTGCCGCTGTCTCGCTTCCGCTGCCAGAAGCTCCTGAGCCTCGGCTGGAGGCTGATCGTGCCATTATCCGTCATATCCATAGAGGACCTCGCCGTCGTGGCGCCGCGCGAATGCAACTTCTTGGCCTGTAACTGCCAGGCGATTGCCGCCCTCGATGGCCGCGTCTGGGATGTTGCGGTCATAGCTCTGAGCGGCTTGCGTCATGGAGCGGTCGGGGTAATAGAAAATATCGTACATTTTTAAGTCCTTTCTGCCGCTGGCGCGGCTGCCGGAGATTATGCGCTCCGGCCCGCGCTGAAGCTACTTCTTCTCAAGACCGTCCAGCCGTGCATCATGCTGTCCAAGAGTGCGATAAAACTGTTTCAGGTCATCGCTCATGCGGTCAATACGGCCTGCGAGCACATGATAGTCTACGCGCTGCCAAATGACGCCAGCGAGAACGCTGATGAGCAGCACGAAGAATTGGGTGTTGGTCATGTTTCCCATCTTACTTCCTCTATGAGGCTGGTTGCCTCTGTCTTTATAATCACAAATTACAGTGTTTGTGTCAATAGAAAATGCAGAATTTTGTGGAAATTTTCACAGCGAACTGGCGGGCTGAGCCTTGATCACATTGTGCGTCCATACACCACCGACCAGATATTCATGAGATGGCCCAGCAAGGTGAACGTGCAACACCTGCGCGCGCTCATGCACCTCCCGGCGCTGCATTCTGCGCCAGCCTCGCGCTGTCTCTACTTTTGCGCCAGCTTCGATGAGTGAGCACCAACGATGCTCACCATCGCGCGTCCGCAGCGTACATGAATCAGAGCAACCGAAGCCCTCGTGTCCTTCTACTTCGATCCATTGATAATGATCCACCCAGACCCAGTAGGCATCCACGATCTGCTCAGCGCCGTCACGAGACAGCAGGAAGACCTTCTCGCCCGCATCGAGGCGTGCTTTGAGCACATCATTCGAGACGCGTCCATCTGGTGTGTCGAGCAGCGTGCCGCGGACCGTGCAGTGAGTACCACCACCACTACCTCCGCTGTAGCCAGAGCCGCCAGTGCCGATGACTACACTGGCGGAGCCAGCGGCGGAAGTGTCTGCCTGGCTCGTAGCGATGACGCGATGCGATCCGGTAACATTCGGCGCGGTGTAGAGGCCCGTCGAATCTACAGTGCCGACGCTTGTACTTCCGCCTGCAATACCGTCCACGCTCCACGTCACGGCCGTATTTGATGTGCCACTCACGGTCGCGCTGAATTGCTGCGTCTCGCCGGGCACCAGAGAAGCGCTGAGCGGAGAGACTGAGACAGTGACGCCGCTGCCATTGCCGCTGCCGGAGCCAGTGCCGACGGTCACGAGCTGTTGACCATAAGCTGCCGTATTCGCCTGGCTCGTGGCGCGGATGATGTGCGTGCCAGACGTAGCAGGTGCGGTGTATAGACCCGTCGCATCAATGGTGCCGACAGTGCTGTTGCCGCCTGCAACACCATCCACGCTCCACGTCACGGCTGTATTGGAGGTGCCCGTCACATATGCGGAGTATTGCTGCGTGCCGCTGATAGGCACCGTCATTCCCGCAGGCGAAACAGAAACGCTGATGCCACCAGAAGATTGTCCGCTGCCGCCAGTCGGCTCGTAAAACAGCGCGAAGACATCGAGGTCGCCGTACCAGATGTTCCCTTCGCCGTCCTCGAACATCATGTGAGGTTTCAGATTTGCATCAATGTAGCAGGCGCCGACGCCGTGCGCTGGATGGCCTACGATCTGAAAATCATGCGGCGAAGTAATGAGTTGTAGCGAATCGCCAGCGCCTGCTGCGCTGGGAAGCTGAAAGACGGAGCTTGAATTCTGCGTGCTGTCAGCGAGTGTCGCTGTGCCGACTCCGAGCGTGAAGCCAGTCGAAGTCTGATAGAACATCCATTTGCCGGAGCCGACGGTTTGCGTCGTCACCTGGCCGGAATTGTTCTTCCAGGCGAAGATGAGCACAGCAGCGTTGCCGTGCCAGATGTTCCCACTGCCATCCTGATAATTCAGGTGGACCACGCCAGAGCTGTCAACGTATGCGCCGACGCCATGTGCGTCGTTGTCATTCGGATAGGCATCGTGCGGGAAAGCGAGCGCAAACATCTGCGATGATGTGAAGCCCGCTGGCAACTGCACTGTAGAGCCATCTGCAAGCACGCCTTTGCCGAAGCAGATTTGCTCGCCGCCTGCGAGTGTGGCCAGCAGATAATTGATGCCGCCGACCTGCGTGGTCGAAGCAGCGTTGCTGTCTCCCATCCACGTCACCGCGGCGATATTCATGTCGCCGTTCCATGTGTTGCCGCTTCCGTCCACGTAGCTCAGCGTGCCGCGACGGTTCTGGTCAATATCGCAGAGCGAAATAACGTGCATGGGATGGCCCGTTTCGATGTAGCCCTGCGGACCTGCCCACGCGATGAGATTTGCAGGGCTGAAGCCGGTGGAAGGCAGATCGAATGTTGAGCCGCTGGGCATCGAGCCAGAGAGAAATGCGAGCTTGCCGTTGTCGGTGAGGTCAATCGCCGTGTAGTCACCATCGTTGCCTGGATCGCTGCCAGGCACATTGTTCCAGCCCGCAGAGTTCGGGTCGGTCGAGTCGTACATGACTGATTCGCTGTATGGCCCAAGCTCGAACTCGATCTCCCCACCGTCGGCCGAAGCCGTGAGTGTGATGGTGTCGCCTTCACCCGCAGGCTGCGCCACATACGGGTAGTCCACGCGCTTGATGATCTCGTAGTCGCCTGCATAGGCGAAGCTCGCTGTGTCGTCAACGGTGATGCGCGCGCCCGGCAGAAGCTGCACTGCCGCTGTGCCTGTGCCCGCAGCGTCGCGCGCAAATCGCGGCACCTTCAGCGTAATATACCGCGGAGTAATATACGGCGTCTGGTCAACGCCCAGCGCCTTGTCGCGCTCGAAGCGCGTGATGCGGCTCGCCTGGTCAAAAGTTGAAACAGCGTAGTCATATTCCACGCGCACGCGGTTGCGCTGGCGCGGAATGCCCACGCCAACCGCGCCGCGCGCGTATTGATTGGCCTGATGGTCAAACTGCGGCGCGCGCTCCTTGAAGCGTGAGTAGAGAAGGCCAACGCTGCCGCCCGCGCCAACATTCGCGGGATAGTTTGAGCCTTTCGACACCAGCGTCATCTGCGTAATCGAGCTGCCGGAAGGAACGCTCGATACGGTCCAGGTCCCGTCGTAGATGGTATTTGTGCCGCCAATGGCGATGCGGTCGCCAGCATTGAAGGGATGCGGCTGCACGGTCGTGACAATAGGATTGGAGTGGTCTGCGCAGGTGATGTTGGCAATGCTCGCTGCAGCAGGCACAAGCAGATCGCGGAACTTGGCCACATAACAATTCGGCGCGCTATTCAGCGCTTTGTCGTTCGGCGCGAACGAGCCAGGCATAATGTGCTCGCGCGAAAACGTGAAGACGGAAGGACGCGGCTGGTCACAGATGAGATAGATTTTTCCTGCATACTCCTGCATATAGCTGCGGCAGCACTTGAGGATCTGCTCGAGGACCGCGGCAAGCGTGGTCTGCGACGAGAATGAGTAATTCCCCGTGAAGCGCCTGCGTCCATTCGATAAAAGCTGGTCAAAGTACTGCGCTGATTCATAGATCGAGCCCCAGTCGAATCGCGCGCGCACCGCTGGCGTAAGGTCATCAATGCCGGTTGTGAAGTTGATCTGGAACTCGGGCATCAGCTTGCGCCGCAGCAGCACATCCACGAAGTGCCACGCCGGATTGGTATTGAAGGCATAGCCCGTCATGTTGCCCTGGTCATCGAAGAGCCGCGTGCGCAGCCCGCGCCAGAGGCCGACCGGATTGATGTCCGTCCACTGCGTGGGATCGTTCTGGTGATTGTTGGTTTGGTTCTGGATCGGTTGCTTGCGAAAGATCGCGTAGTACGCGATGCGGCTGTAGCAGAGCGGCTGGATCGCAGTCGGAAACCACGAAAAGAAACTGTCCACGCCCTGATCTGGCCCGGATGAATAGGGTGTGAGTCCCGAGCCGATAATTGCGTCAGTGCCGCGATGAAAATGGAACTGCGTCGGATCGTCCCACTCGCTGCGCCACACCAGACCATCGTTGATCCACAACTCGTGGCAGCCGTCCCACTCGCCTTCGCCCAGCAGCCAGATGCCCACGCGCGAGAAATCGAGGCTGGTGTTGCCCGTGTTCTGAAGCATGAAGTACTCAGCGCGCTTGCCCGTGGCCCACACATAGCCATAGCTCAGCGGCACGGGCGAGCTGGTGGTGGTGCTGGAATCAATGACGGGCGTAGTGGATGAATTGGGCATGTCAGAACTGGCGGATGCGGTTCATGGTTGTGGTTGCGACGTTGGCCGTGGCCTCGCCGTAGTTCTTTTCGTAGTTATTCATGATGACGAAGATGCGTTCCAGCACCTGACAGGTCGGAAAGCTCTGCTGGCACGGCGTGGACTGCGTCGAGCCGCATTGCGCGCTCGACCAGCGCCACTGGCAGATCTCCGAGTAGGAATACTGCGGCGTGGAGTCCTGCGATGGATTGGTGAGCTGACGGCATTGCAGCATGACCACTTCCGGGTTGCTGTCGTCGAGCGTCAGCGTACCGTGCACCTCCATCACGGCGGTCTCGGCGTCGGCCATCCATTCGCGGTAGACAAACAGCGCGCCTTCAATCGTCGTGCGCTGCATGATCTTCTCAAAGTCGCGCTGAAGCGTGTCGCCGGACAGGTTCTGCATCTGGATGATGCCCATATCGGTCTGCATCGAGCGGTTGAGCGTCCACTGCGGCACGCTGAGAATCCACGGAAGATAATTCTGCACCTGGCCGGTCATCACGCTCACGGCGCTGATTCTGCGCGAGGCCCAGAAGTAGAGATTGCCGTTTGCGTCTTCCACGTCGAGCAGAAACGCAGGCGCAATGCCCGTCTTCGATCCCACGGTTTGCTGAAGACTCTGCGGATACACAATCACGCCCGTGCTCATCGCATTACCCTCAGCGCATACCAGGACACATTGGTGCCCGTGGCATTGGCGTTCTTGGCGTTCTTCGTCACGACCTTCACGCGGTGCAGATCGAGCGGCACATTCACCTTGCGCAGCACCATCTGCGGCCCCATCTCCACCGCGTTATAGAGGTCGAGAATCTGAAGCAAAGTGCCATCCAGATACACATCGCACTGGCCGAACTCCGGCCCTTCAAGCATGTGCAGCTCAAAGCCGTAGCCGCGATATTCATACTGTGCCCAGTCGCCCGCGTTCGTGCCCGGATTGTCCATCGTGTAGCGCGTCACGCCGCTGTAGCTGCGCGCTGTCTGCGTCCATGCGCCCTGTGTGGCGAGCTTCTGGTCGCCGAAGTCATTCACGGCGAAGTGCCAGATCGCATCATGGTCCCAGTCGTTGGGGTATTGCAGCATGGGCACCTGCGGCAGCTCCTCGAAGGTCACGTTCTGCACGTCCCATTTGTTGTTCGCTGTCTCGACGGGCGTCACTTCCGTGGTGAAGCGGCCTACATAGTGGCGTCCGCCGCCGTCCCAGTCAATGATGGTGAAATAGCCATCTTCAAACTGCTCGTAAAACCACTTCAGGCGCTGCACGCAGGCCCATGAGCGCGATAACCATGAAAGAGTGAAAGTGTGGCCGGTGTTCCCGATCTCGCGTGTGTAGGGAGTGCCGCCAACAGCTTTTTTGAGCGAGCGCGTGGTCGCGCGCTTGCGGGTAAAGCCATAGTCCGGGCACATCGAGTCCTGCAGGTCTTCGTCCCACACCGACGTCGGATTCAGCACAACACGCTCAGACATTTGCCATGCCTCCGTACTCTGCGAAGCTTGCATTGAGCGCCGCACGGACCGCCTGTTTGTTGCTCATCAGGAATTGCACGGCAGACTTCGCATCAATTGCGTGTACGTGAAGGTGCATCTCGCTGCCGTCACCCATGTCGGCAGGCATCACGCCGGAGCCGCTTTCAATCGCGCGCGTGATGCGCTCGTTTTGATCGCTCGGCACAATACGCTCGCCTTCGTGGATCACGGCAAGCCCGGTGCGCGGCACATAATCGGTGCCGATATCAAACATCGCCGTGCTGAAGCCAAACTGCGAGCGCCCGGCCTTCTGCTCGCGCGTCAGCTTCTGTTCGGCGTCTGCAATCTCTTTCTTGATCGTGTCCTGGTAATAGCTCTCGGCCGCCGCGCCCATTTTGTTCGTGGTGTGCTTGGCTTCGGTTTCGAGCTGCTCGATGTCCATGTAGGCGGTGAGGTAGTCCATGCCGCCCTGCTGGAACGAATCAATGTCCCCATTCATGCGTGGGCGGCCCTGCTTCAACCAGTACACCCGCGCGCGCTCGCGTCCGCCGAACCCGAACGCGCCCAGGATCGCACCGCCGACTGCGCCCACGGCCGCGCCCACCGGCCCGGCAATTTCAGAACCGAACTTCATTCCGCTCAGCGCGCCGCCGGCTGCGCCGCCGAATCCGCCGTTGCCTTCAAATGCGCTGAAAAGGCCCATCGCACCGCCGAGTGCTCCGGCAGCGTTGGCGCGAATGCCGCCGCCGCCCAGCATGGATTGATGAAAGCTCGCGCCCGCGTTTTTCAGGCTGCCGAGCAGATCATGCGTGGACTTTGCCACCTGGACGCCCTGCTGCACATTGCCCAAGACGCTGGCAGCGCTTGTTCCGCCGGGACCGAGGCCCGCGCCCTGCGGAACAATGGAGCCTCCGGGACCGAGCGTGAGGCCACCTGGGATCGAAGAAGATGATGACGACGCGGAGCCAGCGCCAACGTCGAGTGTGCTGCCGCCCGCGCTGATTGCGCCTGCGCTGCCCACACCAATGATCGAGGCGGAGCCGGTGATGTAGATTTGCGCCTGCGCCACGGTCATCGCGCTGCGCGCTGTGGCATTGCCGACGCCTGTGCCGTGCTGCGGCCACTCGGGCATACCCGGCAAATGCGCGCCGCCTGCGATGCGGTCGAAGATGCCGCCCAGTCCTGCACTCTGTGTGCTGCGTCCCGGCACATGGCCCTGAATACGCTGGACCATCGCCGCAGCCGCTTCTCCGGCCATTTTGTCGCCAAAGCTCTTCAGCGCTTCGGTGGGGTTACGGAAGAAGCCCGAAAGTTCTCCGGTCAGCTTCTCGCGCTCACGCCGCGCGTTCTCTGCCATCTCGGCATCGCGTTCCTGCGCTGCTGCCACGACGCGCCGGTTGAAGTCCTGCTCGTCAATTTCCTTCTGGTTGAGCTGCTCCTGATACTTGCGCAGGCGCTCTTCGTATTCAGCTTCAATGGCTGCGGTCTGCTGCTTCTCAGCCGAGAGCGATTTGATGCGCGCCTGCGCCTCGATCTGCTCCGTCTCTTCTTCGTTCTTGCGTGCCAGCTCGGCTTCCTGCTGATACGCATTGCCGTGAATGGCCTGCTGCCCACGATAGAGCTGCATCTGGCCTTGCTTGTATTCAGATGAGTTCGGATCAAGCTGCCCATAGGTGCGCTTGAACTCTTCCGCGAGCTGGTCGAGCTGCCGCTTCTCCTCCGCGTGGATGCGCGCAAAGCCGGAGATCTGGTGCTGTGCACTCTCATCGGCGAACTGGTCAATCTTGCGATGGAACTCTTCCTGCGCCTGCATGACCTCGTTGTTGGTCTGCTTCTGATTGGAGATGCGGTCCTGCTGCGCATCGCTGAGCGACATATACTTGCCCCGGCCAGCGTCACTGAGGATTTGCTGGTCCCGGGACTTGCCTTCATACTCGATCTTTGCGATCCCGGCCAGCCCGGATGCGTCGGCCTCCCGTGCGCGCCGTGCCACTTCTGCGCGCTCATCTTCGAGCCGCTTCATCTCTTCTTCGTGGAACTTCTGATGGACCCAGTTGCGCGCGGCAACGGAATCCATGTCCTTGAACTTCAGCTCTTCAATGGCTGCTGATTCCTGCGCCTGATACAGCGCTTCCCCGTGCAGCCCGGCCTGCACCGCCTCCTGTCGCATACGCATTAGCTCGTGCGCCTGCTCGCGATTCAGGTTGTATGTTTCCGCCTGCGCCTTTCGCAGTGCAATTTCATCGTTGAGATGTTCAGTGGCTACGCCTGAATCTTTCGCCGTGGAATTATGCAGTGCCGCGTCCATTTGTGTCCCGTAGGAACGATTCTCGGCATTGATGGCACGCTGCTTTTCGAGTTCTGCTGTGATTTTCGCGTGGCCTCGTAGTTCAGCATCCAGGGCATGGTTTCTCTCAATCTGAAGAAGATTCTGCTGGTGTTGCTGCTCAATTTCTCGTGGCCCAAGTTTGTCCTTCTGTCCCTGAGCGGCCACGGCCTGCCCTGCCATTTGATGCGCCGCTAGTTGACTCACAATTGCGCCTTGAGGATTAAACATGAAGGCCGACATACGTCCCCAGAATGTATCACCGCTGGCGAACTCTTTTGCGGCGGCATTCAGAGCATTCATGCTCCTTGTGGCTTCATCTATGCGAAGGCGTGTGTCTTCGATTGACCGTGTGTTTGTGAAGTCTTCTTCCTTCGATTTTTTAACTTCTTCGTTATACTTCTCAGCCGCACTTGTGAGTGATAGATACTCATCCCACACATGCTTGAGTCCTTGCGCAATCCGAATCCCGATATCAATTGCACCGATGGCCAGCAGCCCTGCGCCGACCGCATTGATTGCGCCCATCATGGCCTGGCTGGATGCGATAGCTTTCTCCATCGAGCGTGGAATGCGGATGCCGATGTCGTCGCGCAACAGGCGCACGTTGTCGAGCGCCGTAAGCGTATGCCCGGTGATGCGGTCCATGCCCTGCGCGACTTTTTGCCCTGAGCTCGCGCCAGCCGCGCCCACCTGCGTCAGATTGCGCTCGATGTTGGCGATGACTTCACCGCTGTTCTGGTCCACGACGGTGATGCGAATTTCTACCGGACTGCTTTCGACAGGCATCAGCTATTGTCCTTTCCGGCGGAATTTGACGGCGCAGCCGCAGCACTCGGGCGAGAAGCGGTTCTCCTGCCGTGTTCCGCAGGACGAGCACGCCGGATGTTTGTGCTCGAATTCACTGCGCGCGCGGTCGAGTGCGATGAGGCCGTCCAGCTCAAAGGCCGCAAGAGTATCCGGAGCAAAAGCGATTCCGGCCTTGCGCTCGGCGTCGAGATAAAACAAGTGCTGGGCAAAGCGGTAGTAGCCCGGAGAGAGCGTGCGTGCTGGCAGCCGCGATTCCAGGCGCGCGCGTGTCTCCGGAGTGGCATTTGCGAACTCGCGCTCGATGCGGGCGCGCACAAAGTCTTCCTCGAAGATTTCTTCGAGGGCCTGGCGCACGCCTTCGTGATCGCGGACGACATCAATCACTTCTCCTCGCTGATGTTGGGCTGCGCAGGTGAAAAGAGCAGATCGGCGGCAGCCACTTTGTGATAGGTGTCCATATACGCGGCAATGTTGACGCGGTCGTCAGCCAGTTCTATGCCGTCGGCGCAATAGCCGTCCACGCTGAGGATCAGCTCGTCGTACAGCTCGACGAGCGTAGCCTGCGCGCCCAGCCACTGCGTCTTTCCAGAGCGCGATCCGCCGATGACGCGCGAGCGGCTGGCATCGCGTGAGAAGCGGCGCTGGTGTTCGGCCGTTGGCGTGCGGAAGCGATGGCAGAGATTGTGATATTTGTACATGACGCCGTCTTCGTCCGCGCTCCAGATGGCATCGAGATAAACAGCCTCGACGCCCAACGTGAGCGGCTGGTCGTCGCTGTTTTCCGATGGTCCGACGCTGATGAGAGCGTTGGCGACAGCGAGCCGGTGGCGCAGCGGAAGCAGCTTCTGCCAGTCCGCCGCGGCAGTCACGGGCGAGCTGTCGGCGGTCTGATAGCCCTGCGCGTCCGCAAGGCAGCTCTCGACGAGCTGGAGGCGCGCGGCGCTCGAATCAAAGCTGTCTACGCGCTTGCCGTTCTGGTTTTCGCTGACGCTGACGATGCCCTCAAAATAGCGCAGCCAGGTCTGCTTCGGGATGATGCCCACGGTCAGCGTGTAGCGCTGGTTGCGGTCTTCAATCACGATGGTGCGGGGTTTGCGGAGTTCAATCATAGGAGTCCTTCTTGGCTGGGAATTTGTTTTTTTCGACTCAGGGTGAAGGACCCTGTACTTCCCGAAGCCCGCGCAGTGCTGCGGAACTTCACTCGCAGCGAAGTGGTGCTGCGAGGTACGACTCAGAGAAAAAGTCCGGAGCGCCCGGTTTGCGAAACCTTCCCCTCATGGCGCTCCGGCAGGAGCAACTTTTAAGCGCCGACCAGATACGCCGGAACACTGTTGACGACCTGCACGCTCACCGGAGGCACGCCTCCCAGGTCGTAGCAGGTCGTTTCATCCGCTTCGATCTGCCATACCACCATGTCGCCATCGAAGCCGAGCTTCGTGGTCTTCATGTGTGCTTGGGGAATCGAAATCTGCAACTGTGCAGCGGCGCCGCTGTTCACGGTCAGCGTGAAGGCCGATGCCGTGTCATTGGCGAACAGCGTGTAAACGTCGTCGATGTCTTTCGCGGCAATCGTGGTCGAGATAGAGAACTTGGGATTGCCTTTGCGGATGAAGACGCCGAAGAGTCCGCCGCCCGGCGCTTTATGCACGGTGAGCTGATTGTCGAGCTTGAATGTGGTGGTCATGTGACGGCCGATAAATGATGCCGCATTCCCTACCGGCCCGAATTGCAACGCTGCATCGGAGCCCAGCAGATACGTCTCCTGGCCGACGGCGGGCAGCGCGGCCATTGATCCCATTGCCTGGCGGCCGGTGCCGACCATCGTCATCTCAGCCATGATTGCGCCGATGTCGTTGATGGTGAGCGTAACGTCATTGACGGCCATGTCCGGGCATTTGTAATGCACGGCCTCGGTGTCCTCGATGTAGATGGTCGTGGGCACGGCCGTGCGCGTGGACTCATCGAAGGTAAAGACATGGGTATACGGCCCCGCTCCGGTCACCGTGTCTTTGCCCATCAAGAAGGCGAATAGCCAGCCCGAGAGCCAGTCGCTCAGCTCGGCCTTGAAGCCATCGAGCTTGGTGTCAAAGCTGGTGACCTGGCCATTGGTAGCAAAGGATGTGCCTTTGCCTGCGTAGGACTGGTCGCTGCGCCGCGAGGTGCTCAATTGCAGCACGGCAGCCCCATCAAAGCGCTGGCGCTGCGTCAGAGCGGCATCCGCGAGAGCGCCGTTCCATGCGGCCTGCTTATTCGCGCTCAGTACGAGGTTTCGCGCGCTTTTCCATTGCGACTCGAAATTGTACGGTCCGGCCATTTACTCTTCTCCTTCAGCGATCTCAAAGATCGGCTTACCATCGAAAGTTTCTTTGCTCAGCACGCGCGACCATTCGCTGGTGAGCACACGCGTCGGCTTGTCTGCTGCGAACTCATAGTGAAAGTGCGCGTTGGCTACGCGCACAGACGTAAGCCCGGCTTCGATTGCGTCCTGGCTGAGGCGCACATTCAAGAAATCAGACCTCATGATCCAAACCTCGCATTTGCGCCGCTGAACTGCGCGATTCCATTCACTATGAAGACGATGGCATAGAGCTGATCTACTGGCCCGGAATCGGTGATGACGGGCGAGACCGAATCCAGCTCGAGCGGCATCGAGCTGGTGCCATCGGCCAGCGCCAGGCGCGCGCCTGCAAGCTGGTCCTGCACCACCTGCACAAGTTGCAGCGTCTGCAAACGCTCATCGGCCTTCGAGCGTAGCGATGACTCAAAGCACATGACCTCGAACATCAGCGCCGCCTCATAGCTCAGGCGCTGATTGTCGCGCAGGTTCTCGTACTTCGCGCCTGCGAAGCGCACGCGGATCGAAGGCGGCTGCAAGGTCAGCGTGCCGTCATCGAGGAAGTCCTTGTCGCCGATGGAGTCAATGTCCACGCTTGTGCCGTAGGCCGTGGGCAATGATGCACTGAGCAGCGCAATCAGCGCGGACTCGACATCGGCAATCTGAAATTTTGAGGGAGCGCCGCTCATGGAGCGCCTCCCAGTCCGGCGCGCTTGCTCGCTTCATTCACGTAGCGCACCACAATGCCGCGAATGCGCTGCGGGTCTTCCGGACGGAAGACGAGATAGGGACGCGCCGGAATGCTCTGGAAGCGGCGATGCCCGCTGACGCTGGTCTGCGCGATGTTGATGCCGGAGACGAGCTTGCGGCGGCGGCCTTTGATTTTAAATCCAGACCCAGTGTATTGGTCTACCTTGCCGAACTTGTCGCCTGATTTATCGCGCCGCGTGGTGAGGTAGGAGTACGGATTCACCTGGACATCGCGGCCAGCGATGCGCGCCTGCGGGCCAATCGCGCCGCCACGGTCACGCGAGCCGAACTGATGCACGGCCGCGTATTTGAGCGATGTGCCGATGACCACGGCCTTTGACTGCACCTGAAAGGTAATCGAGTTGAGCAGGCGGCCAGAATCAATCAGCAGTTTGTGTCCCGCACCGTATTTCTTCGGGTCCTTCTTGATTGTGTTCGGCGAGAGCGGCACCCAGGAATTTGCAGGCACGCCCTGCTCGCGGAAGGTGCGGCGCACCGAGACGAGCATGGACATGCCAATCTGGCGCATCAGCTCGTCGTTCTCCTGCAAGGAGAGACGGAAGCGCCCGAGCGCCACCAGCGCACGGCTTGCGTCCACCTTGATGACTTCTGTCGCCATTTAAATGAACCCTTCCAGATGACAGTCGCGGAAACGCAGGTGCTCATCTTTTTCTGACGCTTCCGGCCCGGCGAGCGAGCCTTGCGGCGTCTGCGCAGTTGCGGGCTGGTCGAGCGAGGCTTTCGCGCTGGAGATGTCCTTGAGAAAGTCCATCGCCTGCTGAAAGCGCTGCTGTACGGTGTCTGAAATGCGTGTTTCGCGCCTGCGGCTGAAGAGCAGATAGACGGCAATGTCCAGCGTCAGCGACTTGACTGTATCGCTCTGCTGCAACGGTGTGACATATCGCGCGCGGCAGTAGCTGTCTACGCGGCCCGATGCCTCCTCAAGCGCTGCGGCGACGATCTGCGTGTTCACCTGCCCGGTGTTCGCATCATCGGTCAGCTCGATGAGGTCCTTCTGTGACATGCGCAGCGGGACAAGGTCGGTCTGGGTCGCGTAGGCCACAGCTACTCCTCTGTCTTGCTTGGCTCAACTACTTTCAGCCCGAGTAGCGGCTTTGCGTCTTCTCGCGTCAGCTCCACCGTCTCGCCTGCCACATAATGCTTCCCGTTGTGGCGCAGCGCCTGAAGTACGCGATACTTCTCCGCAGGACCACTCTGTTTTTGCTTTGCCATTGCCTTTCCTCCGTTCGTGTGCGAAAAAGGCGCGCATCTTGCGAGCGCGCCTCAATCTTGTTTGGCGCGATTATCCCTCGATGTCGCTGGGAATCTGGCCCATCGGCGGCGCAGTCACAGCGTTCAGGATCGGGATCGCAGTTTCTGGCGCGGTGACTTCGATGCCGTAGTACCAGTCGACCGAGAGCCAGTCGCGCTTTGCATCGCGGAAAGGATCGGGGAACTCAATCACACCGTAGCCATCCACCGTGTCCGGCGGCCCAGGCAGTTGGTTGCCCTTGTCATCGGAGCCGCCCGTCCAGACGAACGTCTTCAGGCAGCTGACGTCCTGCATGGTCGGCGCAGCCTGCGCGTAAGCCAGCACGGCATTGTTGCCCCAGACGAAGCTGGCATTGTTGCCCTTGTCGAGCTGAATGGCACTGGCCACCAGCACCTGGACTCCGAAGGCCGCGCTCAACTGCTCTACAGAAACAGCGCCCTGCGGATTGGTGTACTTGAAGCGCTCAATGATATCCGGGTGGTTGCGCAGCTTGGTGAATACCGGGTCGGAGAGCAGCAGCACCATGTCGCTGTCCTGAATGCCGGACTGCCGCAGCAGCGCTTTGTAGGCGTCTACGACCACGATGGGATGCGAGCCGTCGTTGCCCGTGTTCGGCACAGATGGATATGCGTCCCACATCGAAGTGCCGGAGAGCGTCACGCCATTGGGGAAATTGCTCAGGTTGAGCAGCGTCTGCGCGATGCGCACTTCGCGGTCCAGATTGATCTGGTTGATGAGCTGCTGCGTCAGTTGCTTCTTGGTCGAGAAGCCAAGCCCGAGGCCGTACTGTTCCGACTCGTACGGCACATTGCCGCTGAGCGCGTGCGATTCGCACATATACGGCTTGGTGCTGTAGCCGCGCCGCACAGTGATAGGACGGTCGCCCGGAGCGCGCAGCGTGGAGCCAGGCACGCGCCAGTCGTCGCGGTTCCACACCACATACTGGAAGCTCTGCCGGGCCACGGGAACGCGCGGCGCGAGCCGTTCGCCCACGAATGCATTATTACGGAACTCCTTGGCAAAGTTGCTCAGCGCAACGTTGAGAGCTCCGACTGGCATGGTAGGTACAAATGCACCCATTGATGTTTCCTCCTGCCCTCGCGGGGCGAAAAATTCTGCTTAAAGGCCCCATCCGCCGCTTACGGATGCGTCGCCTGAGACAAAAACACATAGCCGGTGATGTAATCGCCAGCGTTCGGATTACCGCTCAGCGCGCGCGCCACGATGCGATTGCCTGCGGCCGCAGGCACGAACTGCCCGGTGGCGTTGATGGCCAGGTCCTGTCCCGGCGTGACCGCTGCGCCGATCTGGAGCACGGCCTGCCCCTCCTCGATGACAGCGATGGGCAGCTCAAGAGAAACAGCGTCTTCCTCGACCACACCCTGAATTGCGCCTCCGGCCGTGGTGGCCAGCGTCGCATGATACTCGTCCGCGCCGTACACGACTGCGAGGCCGCGCCCCAGCGGGAGCGCGGCGGGCAGCAGGCTTTCCTTCACTTGCGGGCCTTTCGGCCCTTTTACTTCCACGTTGATGTTTGCCATCTGAAAATCCTTTCGTCAGCTAGAGTGTGGTGGCCGCGGCGCAACTAGACGGCGCCTGCGCGGGCTGCGCCGGGCAACGTCAGCTCCGGCTGCTCGGCAACGATCTGGTCGAGCGCTTCGGAGAAGGTAATGTTCTTCTCTTTCTGGCGCTGCTTTGCAGCATCGGTCAGCGGATCGCCGGTGCTTCCATTCGCGCTGCGCACCGTGGCCCCGCTGTAATGCGTACCAGCGGGCACGATCTGCGGCAGCCCTTCGAGGAACAGCACCAGCGTTTCGAGCGGCGTGACCTGCTTTTTTGCGCTGCCTTCGCCGAACTCCACGGTCGTGGTGGTCTTCGCCAGCTCATCGAAGACCAGGCCGAGTCCCATCTTGTCGAAGGCCGGAATCCACTTGCCCGAAGACTTCAGGCGAGTGACGGCTTCCGTGCTGCGCTGCTTCACTTCAGAGCCAGCCATCTTCTGCTCGCGCTCGCTGAAGGCAACGGTCTGTTTCTTCAGCTCATCTTCGAGCTGCGTGACCTTTGCCTGGAAGGGCGCGACGGCTTCAGCGGCAATGCGTTTTACATCTTCCTCACTGAATGTCTTGACGGCAGGGGCCGCGCCAAACTTCTCGCGGAACCACGCTTCCAGGCGTTCGCTGAAAGTTTTCTGATCGTTGTCCAAAGTTTCCTCCTCGCCGAAGCTCACCTCAATGAACTCGCGGCCGCTGTCGCTGAATTTGACGTCCTGTAGCCCTTTGACCTCCGGTGGTTGCGCGCCAAGATAGGCCACATGGCGCAGTCCGGAGATTTTCCCCGTCGCGTCCTGATAGAACGCGGCGGAACGCTTCTTGAACCGGCCCTGCTTGCGGGCCTCATGAAACTGCGAATCCACCTGCTTCTCTTTGGCGAGCAATGTATCGCCATCGAGTGCAAGACGCTCAATCCATCCATAGGCAGGCAGATTGTCTTTCGGATGGCCCACGCAGACCGGGGCCTCGTGATAGGTGGGGTCGTAATTCCGAATCACGCGCTCAAGGTCGCTGCGCGTAATTACGCCTTTGCCCTGCGCGGAGTAATCTCCTGCGCGGAAAATTTCAACCCAGGGCGAGGACTGCTCGGCGTGTTCAGAGCTTTTGCAGTATTTGTCCTCGAAGTCTTTGGTGTCGAGGCCAGCGCGTTTCGCGGCAGCCGCGATTTTACGCGCCGTGGCGGGCATCGCAGATTCAGGAACATGCTTTTCATGCCCAAAGAGATTGAGTGCAGATTCGATGTGGTCTTTATCAATCGGCAGGTGCCACGTCGAAATGTCCTTCGCATCGCCGACGTATGCGAACTGGTCGGCGGTCAGCGGCTTGCCATCTACTGTTTTAGTGAGTTCGGCCACGAGATGAATGTACGCGGGCGCAAGCAGATGCGATGAGGAAGAGGCAAGGCGCGCGAAAGGCGCGAAAGTTGCAATAGTTATGCCTGTTTATGCGTGCAGGAGGTTATGGAAGCCCTTCTGCGGCACGAGCACCCGCGCCAGCAATGGTAGCCGATCGAGGCCGCTCTCATCGCTGCCTTTGGGCGCTTCGCCTTCCGGAATCGGAACGACCGAGCAGCGGCAGTTGAATCCACTCGGAGGATATATCTTCAGCCACACCGGATCAATCGCGCGCGCGCAGAAACCGTCGAGGACCGCGTGTTCCGGCCTTACGCGCAGGTCGCCAACCGTCCAGTACTGCCAGAACGGCAACGCCTCCATCATGTGCGGTTCACGCATCTGCGCCAGGCGGCCGGAGCTGTAAGCCTTCTGCATCGCGGTCTGAAAGGCAGTGTCGAGCGTGAAGGCGTTGATTTGCGCTACACCCTCTTCAGCGGTGAGCTTGTTTACCGCCGCGCGAAATTCGGCTGCCGTGCCGCCTTTGCTCGCGATCTCCGCGAGCTGCTCCCGTATCTTCTGCACCAGGCGCACATCGCTTGCGCCAGCCAGCGTGAAGGCATCTTTGCGATATTGCGCGGTGAGTCCGTCAAAGACATCGCGCGTGACTGGAACGAGCTGCGTGATGTAACCGGCCACGTCTTCGGTGGGAAGGTCGAAGCTGATGCCCGCGCTCAAAAGCGCGTCATTGTCCGCTTCATCGAAGCGCACAGAACCGGCAGCGGCGCTCAGCGGGAGCTTGCGCTTTGTCTTGAGATAACCGTGACGCAGGATTTGTAGTCGTCCGAGCATGTCGGCGGCCGCGAGCTTGCGCGCCAGCACTTCGCCCAGGCGCGGGACAAATGCGTTGTCCCGCGCGAGGACGTGATGAAAGCGAAGCGGCATTATGCCGCCTCCAATCGCTTCGCCGCCATTTCGCAGAATGCTTCCTCGCGCTCGACGCCGATGGCCGTACGGCCGAGCTCGCGCGCGGCGAGCAACGTCGTGCCTGAGCCAGCGAAGGGGTCGAGGATGGTCTTGCACTCTTCCGGGGCCTGTTGGATGCACCAGCGCATGAGCGGCAATGGCTTCTGCGCGCGGTGGACGCGCTTTTCCTTGTGCTTCATATCTTCCTGCAGGAAGCCGTTCCAGCGCCACTTCAGCTTGCGCACAGGCTTGTCGAGGTTTGTCCAGGCCAACTCGCAGTCCGCGTAATCTGTTTTGCCATTGTCTTTGTCCCAGACCAGCCAACAGCGGGCAGGCGGCAGAGGGAAATAGTTTCCGCCAAAGATGATTTGCCAGCGCGATATCTCGCGCATGAGATCGAACATCCAGCGCGGCGGTGGTGCGTCGTCCCAGTCATAGACGCCGTAATCGCGGGATTGGATGATCTTCTTTCCTCTAAGCAGACCGCTCATTGTGCGTTTCCTTTTGCCCCCCCCGAAACGTTTCCCAGCCACGCCAATTCCATAGGGAGGATCAGTGCAGATCAAATCAGCTTTCATGGTTGGCAGTAACTCACGGCAGTCGGCGTGATAAAGAGCGATTCCATCGCGCTCGAAATATGGTTTCATCAGCAGGTGTCCTCATTGTTCTTATTCCGTTGTGTGGACTGGGATGGCCGCCGCAGCAATGTCGCGCGCGCGCTCGGCGAGTAGCGGCTCCACGCCCTCTTTGAGCTGCGCGAATAGCTTGTCGAATTCGCGCAGCTCATGCTCGTTCTCCGCGAAGGAACTGACGCGGTCGGTCATGTTCACCTGCGGCGCATTGGTATTCGGAGTAAGCACCTGTTCCGGGTCTTCGCCGACGGCCATCGGCACATCGTAGCGGTCGGCCACATAGCCCACGGTGAACTGCTTGCCCATACGCTGCAGGCCCGAATCTATCGCCAGCCGCTTGGCCAGGTCTTCTTCCTGCTCGAGGTCAAAGCTCCATGTTGGCATCGGCGCATCCGGGCCGAAGTTCCACAGCACCAGCGGACGCACGAGCTGGCGGTTGATGACCGAGGCCACCGCGCGGCACAGCTCGACCGTGCGCTTCTCAAGCGTATCAGCGTGGACTTCGCCCTGCGCCTTCGCGCCTGTTCCCCCTTCATTGCCAAAACTGGTGAGCGTCTCGCCCAATATCTTGCGGGCGATGGAGTACTGCATCGCCTGGAAAAAACGCTCATAGACCGCCGGGTCCTGCGAACGCGCGATCTTCAGCAGGTCCGCGTCGTAATTGAAGCTCTGCGGGACAGCGATGGCTACATTGTCAATGATGGCCTGTGCAATCGCGGCCGCCTGCTGTCGCTCAGCCACATTGTCGGGATCGTTATAGCGCACGACGGCCGTGCCCGGTCCTTTCTCCGCAAACTGCACCCAGAGGCGCTGGACGTTGCGCTTGAACCAGCTCGGCCAGAAGACAGCTTTGAGCAGCGGACGGCCCATGCGGTTGCGCGCGCGCTTGCGATAGGTGAATACGATGAACTTCTCTTCCGGTACCGCTTCGCCCGTCGAGGCCCACGGCTGTGAGAGGAACTGCAACGGACCCACCTGCGGCTGATAGCGCGGCCCGAAGAGGAACAGCTCCTGCGGGCAGTCATTGATCTCGACCAGTGACGCCTGCCCCATGCTGGTGTCAAAGACCATCTCCTGCACGCTGAAGCCATAGCCAGGCGCGTCGAGAATGCAGTCGAGCACGGAGTGAAAGTCCGGCAGCTTGTTGAGCTGGCCTTCGATGAACTTTGCTACATCAAGCGCCTGCTGGCTGTCGTCGCCGGGTGTCACGCTGCGGTCGCGCTCGAGCACGCTGAGGCGCAATGTGTCGAGCGCATTGGCCACGTCTTCGTCTTTGTCTTCGAGCTCGCGGAAGAGCATGATGGCCTGCGGCTGGTTGTAAACCATCGTCGCCCAGATGGTGCTCGGGTCGCGCATCCCGCCGAAGGCCAGCGAGTTGCGGTAGAGCGATATCTGTGCCTCGTAGAGCGCCTGCTGCGAGACAATCTCGCCGCGCGGAGGAAGTGGAGGTGCGGTTTGTGCGGCCATCATAAGTAGCCTCCCAGGCGTGAATATGAGGTGGGCAGCGGCGGTGCCTGCATTCCAAGCTGAAGCGGGCTGGATTCGGCAGCGAAATCCGCCAGCGCCTTCGCCCAGAAAGCATCGGCGTGCGCGTATTTCTTTTTCTTTGCTCCGCCTGCGACGGCGGTATCCACTTCAATGCGTGGCGCGTCGAAGGTCACACCGCTGGCCGTGGACTCGCGTTTGATTGCCATGAGCTCGGTGCGAATCTGGGCGGAAAATGGAATGCGGCTGGCGCGTTTTTCGAGTTTTTTCTTGATCCGAACAGCGAGGTCGGTCTTCATCTTCACGCCATTGTCATTGCTGCCAGCAAAGCTCACGCCCATGATGCATCCAGCGTTCTTCTCTTCAAGCCCGTCCACCAGAGCGACGCCCATGCCGGTGCGGTCAATCGCTGTGCGCAGCGTATGCTTCACCACGGGATTGAGCAGCCGTACCTGCTTCGGGAACGGTGTCGCATAAATCCAGACTACGGCCCGCGTCCAGGAAACATCGCCGACCTGCTCATCGAGCCAGAGCGTCGTGGCATCATGGTCGCGGCCCACGTCAATGCCCGCGTAATAGACGCCGCCCAGCTCCATCTTCTCGACAATCGCGTCGAGCGCGTTGTCCGGTGAATCGGCCCCAAGCACGATCAGCGGGCAGTCGAGATGCGGCTCTTCGCACATGCTGACCAAGTCGAGCGGCAGCCATGAGCCAGTGCTTTTCAGGAAGACGCAGTAGAACTCCTGCGCGATGATGTCCTCGTCTTTAATGAGGTCGCGCATCTCCTGCATGTTGATCGGGCAGCCGTCGGCAATCGCCATATCGGCATTGATCCAATGCACGGACCAGCCTTTGTGTGTCTGGAAATTGTGCGCAGGCGGGATGCCTTCTATCAGGCCCAGCTCTTTGCAGAGGTCATAGAACTTGCCCTGTTCACCGTTCGGCGTCGAAAGCACGCGCACTTTGTGGCCGAGCGCCACCTGCCGCGTAATCGCCGCCCAGATCGAATAGCTGTCCTCGTGGTGCGCAAACTCATCGAGGATGGCGTTGCCGGGATAGCCGCGCGCCGTGCGCGGATTCGCTGGCAGCGCAATCAACCGTGCGCCATTGGGCATCGCGACACGCTGCTGAATGGCTTCGATGCGGCCCAGCTCGTCATACCAGTCTTCATCGTGATAGAGCTGCGACGCGCCATACATCAGCTCAATCAGCTTGTGGCAGGTCTCGATGAACTCGACCGACTGCGCTTTTGAAGCGCTGAGCACAGTCCATGTCGTATTCGGCGTGATGAGGCAATCTTCAACCGCCTCAAGCGCCGTGGCAAAGGAAAAGCCGATGCGCGCGGACTTGACTGCGATCTTGAAGCGCGATTTGTCGTTGACCCAACGCTTCTGATATTCGCGCAGCGGGAGTGCCGGAGACAGTTCAGGCATGGTCCTGCTTCTCCACCGGCGGCAGGCCGAAGACGCGTTCGCGCAGGCGGTTCAGGTCGTTCACCGTCAGCTCACCCTTGCTCAGCTTTTTGGCTGCTTTCTCAGTCTCGGCTTCGAGCTTGCGCCGCATCAGTTCTTCGCGCGCTTCAAGCGCCTTGATCTTGCGCTCATCCACAGCGACGGCACGCTCGCGGATATCATTCGATCGCGATTGTTGGACAATTTCCGCCAGCGCCAGCAGCGCCTTCGCCGCATCCTTCTGCGATTTCGAGTCGCTGGCCTGCAACATGCTGAAGATGATGTCGCGCGCGGCATTCATCACCGCCTCGTTCGTCTTGTCGAGTCCAGCAGCGGCGAACATCTTCGCGATGGACCGCGCCTGCTCCGCGCGCTCCAGCACTTCGGCCGCCACCTGCTCCACGCGCACGTCGTACCAGCGGTGCAGGTTCGAGTGCGGAATGCGCAAGTCGGGGAAAAGTTCGAGGACCGCCGTCGGCAGCGCGTCCCAGTTCACGAAGCCGCCCTTATCTAGCGGCAACGAGGAAAGCTCCTCGATTTCTAACCACGTCTTGCCCTGCGCTCGCAGCTTCTGGATGGCGTCGCGCACCTCGACCGGGAGCCGGTCTATCTTCAAAGGCTGTCGCGTGCGGCGCTTTTCGCCCGTCTTTGGTCTTGTCGCCATAGCGCCTCAGTCAAACAAAACGTCTTCATTGCTCTTGCGGCGTGTCACCAGGCCGACACCGGCCGACGTCAGCTCGATCTGCTTGATCTCTACGCGGCCCGTGAACTCATTTGTCTGCTGGTCGAAGCGCAGATAGCCCAGCACCTGAAGGTCCTGCAACATGGTCAGCACCTGATTGCGGCCCATGTTGTAGCCCATGTCCTGCAGGATGCACCAGACTTCGTAGTCATCCATGCGCGACATCTGCTGCTCGTGGCCGTAGCGCACCATCTTGAGGATGATTCCCCGTTTACGCCTGATCTGTATCAGTTCCGAGCTCATCTTTTTTCAGACCTTCCCAAGGCATCTTTGCGTGCAACCGCCGCAGCGAGTCGCCCACCGCTTCCAGCATTTCGTCCTGGCGGTCCAGCCGCTCGTACAGGTGCGGCAGCTCGCGCGAAACATAAATGCTCATCCTCTGCACTTCCTCAAACTGGCGGCTCCCCTGGTCCGCCAGGCGTGTCAACGCATCGGCCGTCCGCGCCGATGCCTGCGCGCCTTCCTTCGCGCTCTCAGCAATCATGCTCACGCTCTCCCGCAGCGTGGCATTCACGCCGGACAAAAATGTGCCCAGCGTGAAGATGGCCAGGAGCGCTATCAAAAAGGCAGGCCCCCAGGACTGCAGCAGGGCAAAGGCCCGCTCCGGCTGGCGTTGCAGCAGCTCGTAGCCGCCCAGCACCACCGCTGCGCCGCTCGCTCCGCCCAGGGCGATGCTCACATTCCGCAGCAGGCCCCGGCGGAAGCCGATCCGCAGGTCGGTCGGTTTCCCGCCCAGGTCGAGGCCGGTCATAAGCCCCCCCGAAAACCCGAAATTGGCCCCCCAAAGAACCCCTGATTCCCCAAATCTGCCAAATCTGCCATCTCGACCCGCTCTGGAATACCCAAATTAAATCTGACAAAATTTTCTAAGGCGTTTTCTCGCCCCGGATGACCCTTACCCCCATCCCGAGGCCACGGACGCCTTAAAACGCCTTTAAACGCGAAATTTCGCGTTTTACGAAAAATCAACAACTTACGGCCTCCCTCACGCCCTTCGGGCTGGTTTGCCTCCCGGGCGCGAGTTCGGCCCTTCATCATTGGGTAAATCGCTAGACCTTTTTGGTCACTTCAGCCTTCACGTCGGCGATGTCCTGCTTGATGCGCGTCTCGACACCCTGCAGCAGCTTCTCAACATACATCTTGATCTCACCGATCAGGTTCTTCCCGAAGACCCGCTCCACCAGTAGCCCGGTGGCCAGCCCTACGCCTGCGCCAATCAGAAACTCCATTTGCATCCTCCTATTGCTGCGGCCTGCTGGCCGCACGGTTACTCCACGCCTCAGTCAGCCGGTTGACACCGTAGGTCGCCGCCGCGATGGCGGAAACAAACCCCGTGAGCGCGCCGACAAATTCCGCGATCTCTGAGAGCCGCAGCGGACTCCGCACCAGAAACAGCAGCCCGGTGATCCAGCCGCAGGCAAAGACCACCACCAGCAGCAGGCACAGCCGCGAGCTCGATCCGACGCCGTCTTCGCTGAGAACTTCGCGCAGCCAGGCTTTGATCGCAGCTACCACTTGTGACCTGCCACATAGCCCACGCCCGCGCCGATGGCGGCCCACTTCGCGGCGGTCAGCGTGCGGTGCATCCAGCTCCCGCCCTTGGCCGTCGCAATCCACTCGTCGCGCTGCGCCTTCGTGGCATTCAGCTCGGCCGCAAGGTCGGTCTTGTCCTTCGCGCAGGCATCGAGCCGCGCCTGCGTCTCGTCGCAGGAAAGTTTGTAATCGCGCAACGTGCTCAGGTCCGCTGCCGGAATCTCGACCACCGGCGCGGATGGCAGCGTCTCCTGCTTGCCGTCCACGACCGCCGTTACCGCAGGGCGCTCGACCACAACCAACGGCTGCGGCAGCCTGGGAAAGAGCTTTGCGGTCCCGGTCACAAACTGCTGCGGTGTGACCGGCTGCTTCTTCTCCGCTTCGAGCGCCGCGATCCGCTGCTCGAGGTCGGCCGCCGTCTTCGCCTGGTCAGCTTTGGCCGCGTCAATGACCTCCTGTTGGGCCGCCTGGACGCTCTCCGCCTGGACGCGGGCCTCGTGCTCACGCCGCCACTCATGCGCGGCAAAAACCACCGCTACCATCAGCAGAACAATCAGGGCCGCGTGCACTTTATCGCGCGTGGTCATGCCGCCACCTCGCTCGCCGCTGCCGGAGCGGCGTTCGGATCGGGCGGCACATCGTATTGCGTCAGGTCGTATTCTTTTACCAGTTCCATCAGCAGCGCCGCGTAATCAGGATTGGTCGAGTACCCGCAGCGCTGGAGCTGCTGAGCAAATCCCCCCACATCGCCGCGCGCCTGCATGGCAGCCCTATAGCGCGGAGTCAGGGCCAACAGCCGCGCGTGCGCGGCAAAACACATGGCAGGAGAAGGATATTTAGCGAACGCGGCCATCACCTGCGTTCTGCGCCCGTCTACAAACTCGGTCGTCGGAAATTCTTCATAGCCGTCCGGCGCTGCCGACGCAGCGGCCTTGATGCCGAAGAAGTTGTTGCAGCGCTTCGCCAGCGCGCTCTGGCCCCAGCCGGATTCAAGGATGGCCTGGGCAATTGTGACCGAAGCGGGAACGCCATAGACGCGCTGCGAAGACTGCGCCGCAGGCACCACATTGCGCAGAAAATCTGATTGCTGCTGGTTCATGAGGCCACCGCCACGGCCTGCGCTTCATATGCGGCGCGTCGGGTCAGCCAGCATTTTGCGCAGAAGTGAAAGAGGACAGAGCGGAAGACGCGCGAGGTGCCCCGGCCGTGAAAAACACGGGAGCAGTGGGAGCATTTGATGGCGCGGCCTTGTTTCGGCATGTCTCACCTCAGCCGAACGGCCATGCGCTTGGACGAGCGCGACGCGGAGCAGCCAACTGCGAACCGGTCCGCGGCTTACGCGCTCTGCTCTGGCACTCCGCGATTCTCCTTTCGGCGAAGTTCGCGGTTCCGACCGTTCAGGTCTGTGGCAAGACTATGGCGCAGCAACGCTGCGCCATGAGAGACAGGAAAGGGATGAAAAAGATGCAATACCGACGGAAATTTAAGTGAAGAGAAAATGCAGGATGAGGTAAACAAGCCCGGCTGAAAGCGAGTAGAGCCAAAGGCCGCAGAACACCCCCCAGATGATCATGCGAAAGGTGACCGGATGTGGCGGCGCAGCCGGTGCCGCAAGCATGGTGGACGTCGGCCGCTCTCCTGCTTCGCAGGCCCCGTGCCGGTCAGTAAAGAACCCGGCAAATTCACCACAGTAAATGCACTTAGGCATAAGATCAATCTCCTAAGCTGTGGATAGCACTATCCACGGCCTTCTGAAGCTCCGGCAGTTTAGATATTGGGAGAAACACCTTTGCCTGTTCGGAATAGACCGCCAGGGAATCACCGTCATGACCATGAAACGCGGACGCGCTGAAAGAATCCTTGGAAACGAACGAGGTTTCTACATATTCACTGGAGGTCGGATGCCTCCAGGGGCTATCAGGTTGATTTAAATAAGCGAGGGCGGATTGAAGGTCCTTTAACTCATCGAGATCAAGAAATGAGCTTCCCTTCGTTTGCGTCGCATACTCGGAGAAAATAAAGCCTTCCGCCACCTCAATCAGACACCCTTTCTGGCCCGATTTCTCTTGTTGGGGTTGGTAAACCCAAACAGCCTGCACCGATACATGACCAGGAATTTCATCGGTAGTTGTTTTGTCCTCAAAGACGGCCTGTTCCCCATAGAAGTGCTTAATGAGCACCACGTCGGTTCGCGCCAACAGCTTCTTGATTGCAGGCTCTGGCTTTTCGAGATTGGTAGTGTCTTTCCTTGCACAGCCCACCAGTAGGAGAACACAGCAAAACAGGACTTTCATCTTTCCTCTCAATGCACAACGGAAAATGAACAACGCAGAATCTGGGAAAATTAAGCACCAAAGTATCTGTATGTGATCATTGAATCTTTTTTTTCTTTGACACTTCAGGGGCAGGAGCATCAGCTATCCATTTCACAAGGCGCCCAACGATGCTCCCCTCCCCGCTGGGGCGCAGCAAACGCGCTTCAGCATTAGGGCGCAAGGGCAACAAAAGGTAGGCCGCGCCGTCTTTGCGGAGCTTCATTGGTTCGATTCCTTCTTCCGTTCGGACCGCAACGATCTGTCCGATGAGGCGATCAGGGTCACGCCAGTGAACATCAATCAGACCAATAATTTCCCCTTCCGTGAACGGGGAACTCAGGTTAGAGAATTTAACGGCATGGATGGCAGATTCGTGAGGAAACCATCCGGCAGGCAAAGGCAGAGAATCATCTATATTCACAGCTTCCAGAGCGTCCTTTGTCCCAAGTTTTTTGGGGTTTTTTAATAAAGGGATTTTACGCACTGGATTAACAATCGGTAAAGGTTGCGAACCACCCTTGCCTGTGGGAATTGCTTTCGCTATGACCTCAGTGGTTGCCATCAGGATTTCTGGCGGCATCGGGTTACCCAAGAAGTAAGTGTCCGGCACGCCCGCCTGGTCTAAAAAATACATCTTATCTGCTGGATCACCGGCCAGCTTTGCAATGCGCACGAAAGCGTCTGGAGTAGGACGGTTCTTTCCCTTTTCCCATTTTGAGATCGTTCCTTGGTCTGCATCGAGCGCCTCTGCGAATGCGCTCTGATTCATCCGCAGCTTTATACGAAGGGCCTTGATTCTGCTCCCGAGATCATCGGCGGACTTTTTTTTCACAGGCACACACTTTTTCCCTTGACGGGGTATGAAAGTGAGAATATTCTCACTTTCATAATGACGAGATATTCCACGGTTAATGTTATCCGAATCAGGGCAGAACTTGAAAAAGCTGCTCGATATCGTGGGATTTACACCAGGGTTGCACGCCAACTTGGAGTTTCCTCCCACCACGTCAAAGAAGTCGTTATGGGCCGTCGCCACTCGGTGAGAGTGATGCGTGCCTTCCAGCAGGAATTCAGTAAAATCGTGGATTCGGAGCGTGCTGCATGAGTTCATCACACGCTCATTCTGCGACAGTTAACCCCAGCAATGTAACCGAAAATGGTGCAAAAAATATTTCGGGTACTTCTACTGTTTCGCAGCCTCTTCTGTTCTCCGAAAACGGAGGGCCTGTTCTTGCGGGGTCTCTCAATGACGCTGCCCTGATTCGCAGCGTGCTGACCCGCTCAATCCGCAATAGCGGCAAGTCTCGCGCACAGATCGCCGATGAAATGTCATTTCTGGTCGGCAGCAAGATCACAGAGCGGCAACTCAATGGCTTCACCGCGGAATCCCGCGAAGATTACCCCTGGAAAGGTGAACTGGATCGCGCGTTCTGTTTTGTTACAGGCGACGACACCCTACTGAAGTGCAGGGCCGAATTAGCTGGCTACCGGGTCATCACCGAGCAAGAGGCTGAACTGTTGGAGTTGGGCCGTGAGTACCTTCGCCAGAAGCGGGCCAATGAAAGAGTTCAATTACTGGAAAAACGGCTTTCGGGGGTTGAAGTATGACGCGATCAGCGCGTTTTGCCGAGGCTCTACAGTTCCTGCATGCCGCAATTGCAGTTGCAGTCTATGGCTCTGTAGCGGCAGGTGAATCGCTTCCAGTATTGCCTCTCCAACGCATCATGCCGCTTGAAGAGGAATTTGCTGACGTATTCAGCATAAGACGTCCAATCATTCGCCGCATAAGCACCGTTATGCGGTGGGACCCAAGTCGTGGCCCTTTCGGTATTGACGATTTGGAGGAGAGGGGAATTCTGCTGCTGCGCAAGACAGACATACTGCCTTCGCAGGTGGTCCGGGCGACCGCCAACAAGCTCAACCAATCATCTGAACCTCCTCGCATTTCGCTTCGGCTCAAATCCTGCCAAGGCATCGCCTCTGCCGTGGCACGCGAGCTGAATTGTGATGAACGCTTTGTGCGCTGGTGCTGGAAACATGACCGCGCTGACCTCGACAAGCAATGGGAGCTCCTGCGTGGCGAGCTTCAGAAGATTCGCGCAGAAATTGCGGAGGGGCTGTTATGAGCGCGCAGGCGGCGATATACGTATTGCCTGCGCCTCCGGCCCCGGAGCAGGCGGGGGAATGGCTGACGGCCGAGCAGGTGATGGAGATCACCGGCTGGAGCGACCGCTGGCTGCGCGAGCAGGAGAAGCGTGGCCGGGTAGTTTCCAGGGAAACTACTCGCATCGCCCCCAATGGCCGCCGGGTCCGCGAATATCTTGCCGCCTCCTTACCGTCAGAGGCGAGCAGGAAGGTGGCTGGCGAAGAGAGTCCCGTGGGCGCACCACAACCCGCCCAGGTGCTCACTCTCTTTACCAGCCTGCCGCCGCCTTCTTCCGAAGTGGCCCGCGTGAAGCTGCCCGATCCGGACGACCAGGCGCAGGCCGAAGAGCGCTTCTCCATTCTCGAGCCAATCCTCGATTTTGCGCCCGAACGCTATGCTCAGCTTCGACTGGCCGACGGCCGCGCGGTCACCTCGCGCTCGCGTATGGTGCTCTATCAGGCTGAGACGCGCGGGGTCGCGCCACGCACGCTGAAGCTATGGCTCAAGCGTTACCGCGATGGCGGGTTCCCGGCGCTGGCCGACAAACAGCGCGCCGACAAGAACACCTCCCGCTGGTTCGCGCAAAACCCGAAAGCGGCCGCGTTGGCTGCCCACCTGCGCTTGAACTGCCAGCAAAGTTACCGCGTCTGCTACGAGGCCATCGTGGATGACGCAGAGCTGCTCGGCGTGACCCGATTGCCGAGCTATGACACGGTGCGCAACTGGCTGGCCAGCGCGCCGCCGTCACTTCAGACGTATGCGCTCAAAGGACGCCGCGCCTATCAGGAGCGGATGGCACCTTACATCAGCCGCAGTTACGGTGACGTCTTCGCCAACCAGGTCTGGGTCAGTGACCACATGATCCACGACGTGGAAGTGATGAACGACTGCTTCCCGGAAGCCCCCTTTGGCGCGCCGATCCGCCTGCGCTTCACCTGCCTGCTCGACTACCGGGCGCGCTATGTGGTCGGCGCAAGCTGGGCGTGGGAAGGCAGCTCGCGCTCGATTGCCACGGCCATGCGCCGGGCCTTCGCGCAGCATGACCCGTGCGAGCATTTCTACTGCGATAACGGCAAAGACTACCTGAAGGTCGCCAAAGGCGCGCAGCCTGCTTACCTTTCCGACCCGGCCGAAATCCGCGGCTGGCATGAGCAGGAGATGCGGCAGATCGAGCAGCAGGGCATCCTCGCCCGGCTCGGCATCAAGGTCACGCATTGCATTGTGCGGCACCCGCAATCGAAGCATGTTGAGCGCTTTTTCCGCACCCTGCACGAACGTTTCGACAAGCGCTTTTATCAGCACTACACCGGAGGCGCTTCCCACCTGCGTCCGGACGCCACCTCCGCAGCGATGGAGATGCACCGCAAGCTGATGAAGCACGGGCGCGTGAATGAATCATTGCATCCGCCCGCAAGCATCTTTATCGCGCTGTGCATGGCGTGGATCGAGGAGTATCACCAGACTGCCCATTCCGGCGACGGCATGGACGGCCGCACTCCGGCTGAGGTCTTCCTTTCAGAACAGGCCCCAGAGCGCAAAGCGCAACGCCCGGACAATCAGTCCCTGGCCCTGCTCCTGGCCGAGCAGACGCGCCGCAAGGTGCGCGAATGCGCGATTGAGCTGAACAAGCGCCGCTACATTCATTACGATGCCGTCTCGCGCGACATCCTGCATGAGCTGAACGACCGCGAGGTCGTCGTCGCCTATGATCCGCTCGACCCCGAAGGCGTCGCAATCCTCGATGATGCCGGGCATTTCCTCTGCTGGGCACGCGCGGAAGAGAAGCTCGGCTTCAATCCTGCTGACAAAGAAATTCAGCGCCGCATCGGCGAGAGCATGGCGGACCGCCGCCACCTCGAAAAGGCCGTGCGCAACACGCTCGATGGCATCAGCCGCGCAGCGCTTGCTAATGGCGCGCGCACCCCGGTCGAGATGCTGGCCGAACGCGCGAAGGTTTCTCCCGTCGTCGAGGGCGCGCTCACACATCGCGCCCCCAAACTCAAACCCGAACCTGCCGACATGAGCGCACCCCCGACGCCTGCCCAGGCAGCACGGATGTTCTTGGAGAAGCTCCGCAAATGAGCAAATGGCAAACCATCACAGAACCTCGCAAGCAGCAGCTTGACGCGACGGCGCAGCGCAGGCACCGCGTCCAGGCCGCGATCCGGGACTATCTCGACCGCACCGGGATGTCGCGCACAGACTTCGCGCGGCGTATCGGCTACGGCACAGCAACGCTGACCATGTTCCTGAACGACCGCTATCACCATGTCGGCGGAGACGACAGCCGCATCTCGAAGGCCGCGATTGAATTCATGACGCGCTACCCGGTCCAGGCCCCAAGCACCTTCGCCGGGACCATGTACGAGATCGGCAATGTGCGGGTGATGCGCTCGATCATCACCCGCTCACTTGAGCGTGCGCAGATATGGATGGCCTACGCGCCTCCCGGCTCCGGCAAAACGGATGTTGTCCGGTTCCTGATTGCCGAGCACAACAAGGTGCATGGCCTGGACAGCAAGCGGCAGATTTTCCATATCTACTGCCGCCAGGGCATCCGCCCGCGTGACCTGTTGCGCCGCGTCGCTTATGCCTGCGGCACCTCCGGAGCGGGCGAGATTGACCGTCTCATCGCCAACCTTCAGTGGGAATTCAAAGACAAGCGAGTGCTGCTGGTCTTCGATGAGGCGCAGCATCTCTCGATTGATTGCTTTGAGACGTTACGCGAGCTGTTTGACCAGGAGCCGCACTTCTCGCTGATGTTCACCGGGTCGCATGAGCTTGACCGCATCTTTACCGCGTTCTCCGGCACGCTCGAACAGCTTGAGCGCCGAGTCACTGATAAGGTCACACTCCCGCCGGTGACACGCGAAGAAGCGGCAGGTATCGTCCGCAGCGAGCTGGCCGGGCTGGTGGATGACATAGATGACTCGCTGGTGCATGAGCAGATCGAGAAGGCCACGGTGCAGGTACGGGTGCGGCGCGAAACGCAGCGTTACATCTCCATTGGCCGGTTGATGGCTGCGCTGCGCGAAATCCGCGAAGGCCTGGCTCAAGCAGAAGTGGAAGACAAGGAGGAGGTGGTCGCATGAGCACCTACAAAGAGACCCTCCGCTGCAAATACGGAGTGATTCACTTCGAGGCCGCGCAGGTGGACCCGCTGATTGGCGGCGTTCCTCCTGAAGAAGTGAAGATCACGGTGCGCCCGCGCCAGCCGCGCCGTCTCGGCGACATGCTCTGCACCGTGTTCCTGGTCACAGTAGTGGTCTGGTTGCTGCTGGAGATCGCGCCAGCCTTCTTTGATGGCCGCGTGGCCCAGGTGGTGCGCTGATGATCTGCACCCCGCTCAAGCTCGACGACGGCGTCATCGCGATCATGTGCCGAAGCGGACGCAGACAGCGCTGCAAGTTTTGCAGCACCGGGAGCTGCACGAAGCTCTGCGACCATCCGGTCCGCAGCGGCACCTGCGACGCGCCGATGTGTGACCGCTGCGCCACCAGCGTCGGCCCGGAGATGGACTACTGCCCGCCGCACGCGCGGCATGCAGAAAAACAGCAGTCGCTCTTCGCGGCAGAGAAGGAGGCGAAGTAAATGGAGTATCCGAACTACCGCTGCGATGTTTGCGGCAAAGAAAAAGGCGAAGCCAACCACTGGTTCGCCGTACAGGCCATCGTCGAAATGGTCTTCAAGGCCATGACCTGGGAAGAAGCAACAGAAAGCCCGGCATTTTCCAGCTATGAGCATATCTGCGGCGAGGAATGCCTGCATAAACGGCTTGCGCAATGGCTCGCCATCAACAGCAAAAACACACCCGAATCATCGGAGGCAGCATGACACCAGAAATCACCCGGCCCACACCCGAGCAGGTGGATGAACTCGCGGCACGCTATGAGGCAGCCAAAGAGGCCCTCACTGAGAAGAAGACTGAATTCGAGTCCATTGAGCAGGAAGCCATCGAGATGGTCACGCAATTCGGCATCGTTCCGCCGTTCGCGGAGAAGTCGCGCCGCCTCAACGGCCGCGTCGCTGAGCTGACAGTGACCAAAGGTGACACGCTCACCGTCAATGATGACCGCGTGGCCGACCTCAAAGATGCGCTCGAAGCCAATGGACGCGGTGACTTCTTTCCGCGCCTGTTCACCCTGCGTTCAAAGTATGAAGTGGTCGAGGGCGCGGCCGACGCGCTCAAGCGCGAGCCGTTGCCGAAGCGCCTGGCGGAGAAGGTGCTCAATCTCTGGGGCCGCTGCATCACGGTCCGCTCAAAGAAACCGTCCCTCAAAGTCGTCATCGCTGGCCCGGACAAGCCAGCGAAGAAAGGCAGGAAATAAATGTGCAAACTCAGTGACCGTGAGCTTCAGGAACTTTGCATCCTGCAGGAAGTCAGCGAGCAGGAAAAGACCGTCAGCGAAATCGCTAGAGCGCTGGCCGACAACAAGTGGAACCTGTCTGCCGACGAAGTGTGGGCGCTGCTTGAAGAGATGCGATTACATCAACTGGTCTCCTTTAACTTCGACAATGTGCACCACCGTACCAATTGCTCAATCTCTCAGACCGGGAAACAGCGCCTCCGCGACCTCATCGAGACACGGGACGGAAAAGGCGAGTTCAGCGACCTGGTCGAGAAGACCACAAAGTTCCTCGACCAGAACTATCCGCAGTTCAGCCAAAAGAATGCCGAGGCCCTTCCGTCGGTCAATATTCAGCTCAGCGAAGATGCTCTTGATACATGGTGGAACCTGCTCTCACCAGAAGAAAAAGGCGAAGTCGCCAGCGCGCATTGGGAGAGCGAGCTGGCGAGCAGAACGCAGCTTCGCTTCTGCGGAAAGGACGCACGATGACCGTAGCTTCGCTGCTCGCAACCGCCGACGACAATATCGAAAAGGCAAAAGAAGACCTTACATTTCTGCGGCTTTATGTCGCGCGGGGAGAGGCGATCCCTGAGGAGCGGGTGGACGAATTCCGCGCGCGTCTGTCCGAGGTAATCGCGTGTTTTGGCCTGGCAATGAGAAGCGCTGACATCAAGCGCAGAAGGAGGGTGCAGTGATGGTGCGAAACCTGATTGCACTCGAATGCGATTCGTGCTCGCGGCTTTATCCTTCACTCGGCCCAATGGATGGAAATTGCGTCAGCGCCGCTGATCTGCGCGCGGATACAAGGTGCGATGGCTGGTCGCGCCGCAAGCTCGACACCTTCAAGCTGCGCGATCTCTGCCCGGATTGCACAAGGAAAGCAGGCAAGCGATGAACGGCCATCTGTTCCCAGACCGCGCGACCGAGATTGACCAGTACATCGCGCAGCTGCTGGTCGGCGAAAGCGGCGGCCCATTCGGCCTGCGGCTCTCGCCGGAAGAGAAGGCCGTGTTGCAGGCCGTCCGCTACCATCGCGGTGCTGCGAATGCTGTGCCGATCCGGGTGCTCGCGGACCGACTGAAGATGAGCGACCGCCAGATCAAGCTCATCGTGCGCACGCTGCGCATCGGCTTCCGTCTGCCCATTGGCAGCTCCAAGCATGGAACGGATGGCGGGTACTTCATCATCATCACTCCCGAAGACCAGGCGGTATTTCTGAAAGGCCCGCTCGACCAGATTCGCGCAGAGCTTGAAGTCGTCCGCGCCGTGGCCGGCCGCCAGTCAGCCCTGGAACTGCTCGGCCAACTACAACTGGAGGCAAAGCCATGAGCGAGCGGAAGCCCAAAGTGTGTTGTGTCCCGGCTTGCATCGCACTCATATCCGAGGACCACCTGATGTGCGCGCGACATTGGAAAAAGGTTTCGCTGCGTGCGCAGATGGAAGTTTACCGCGCACTCGATGAATGGAAGCAGGGCGGCAGCGTGCGCGAATATCTTCTGGCCACCTTGCGCGCGCAGCTCGATGTAGCCGAGGCGGAAAAGAAGACGCGCGTCATGGACGTACTGAAAAAAGAGATTGCAGCCATCGAAGCGCGCATTGCGAAGAAGGCGGAGGTGCTGGCATGAGGCCGCGCAAGACCATTCTCTGTGTAGATGACAACGAAGTCGTCCTCAGTCTTCGCCGCATGGTGCTTGAAGCGCACGGATACCGCGTGCAAACAGCGATGAGCGGCAGCGAGGCCATGATGATCTTCGAACGTGAACGGCCTTATCTGGTGCTGGCCGACCTCATCATGCCAGGCATGAGCGGAGACGACCTCGCAGTTCGTCTCAAGGCCATAGACGCGGACGTGCCGGTGGTCGTTTACAGCGCGGCCACGAAGAACGCTGAAACAGCACTGAACGCTGACGCTTTCCTGCCCAAAGGTACGAATCCGGCAGAGATGCTTTATCAGATTAAGCTGCTTGCGGCCCGCAAACGCGGCCCGCGCAAAAAAGATTCTGTGCACAGGATGGCGGCACGCTCTTCAGCGCACGCCGAAATACTCCGGAGGTCAGCATGACGAAATGGTGCATTTTATGCGCACGGCAGGGACGCTCGGCACCCTCTACCTGTCTGCTTGACGGAGATCCGCTTTGCACAGTTTGCGCTAAAGCTGAGTCGGCGGGCGGCGGCAATGAGCCAGTGTATTTCCAGCAAAAGGAGAAATCAGTGAGCGGCAAAAGGATATCCGATGAAATCCGCAATGCGATTGTGCAGGAAGACCCAAGTATTTCGCACACCGATCTGGCCAGGAAGTATGGTATCAGCGATGTCGCTGTCCTCACCATTCGCAAGAAGGCGGGTGTGTGGAAGCCGCTACGTCCTGGCACTCGCCGAAACAATCTCCCCGCGGTGCGGCATCCAAAGCCGCGCCCTGCCCACACACCCACTCTCTCGAATGCGCATGAGCCGTCGGTAGAGATTCGCTTCTGCCTTACGCAGCAAGGCGCAGACAACATCTGGCGCAAGCTGGGCCTCTCTGATAAAGCCAGGGCGCTGACCGCCGCTTTGCAATCGGCCCTGGAGGAAGCATGAGCTTTCGCATGATTGCACAGCAGATCGGCGATCTGGTAGAGGCGAAGAATGCAGCTTACGGCAGCAGCTTCGCTAAAACCAGCGGCTTCCTCGGCCTGCTCTACCCGAATGGCATTCTGCCTGAGCAGTATGCCGACGCATTGCTCATCACGCGCATCTTTGACAAGCTCCAGCGCATCGCCACGGACCGTGACGCGCTTGGTGAATCACCTTACAGAGATATCGCAGGGTACGGCATTCTCGGCGCGGCCCTGCATGAAAACGACAGAAAGGAAAACAATGGTCGAACTTCAGTGCCAGCGGCCAGGCTGCACAAACCTGGTCAAGCATCCTCGTCTTCGGTTCTGCTCGGAGAAATGCGTGCTCGCACAATATCGCGCAGAAATTCGCGGCCTGCAGTGCGAAGAATGCCGCAAGCTGCGCAAGCGCGGAAGACCACCAAAAAAGACCAGTGAGGTGGCGAAATGAGAGAACAGGAAATCAAACTCCAAGCCTATCGCGAGTGCCTGCATATATGCGAAGCCAATGGCGGAGGCGACGCGGCAGACGAAATCCGCCAGCTCATCAAGGCAGCGGAGCTGGGAAAGATCGAGGCATAGTCATGGAAGCGAAGATCACGCCCGCACAGATGAAGCGCCTGCAGGTGCTCTATTCGCAGCTTGTACGCACCACCTTTGATGGTGGCGATGGCAGCCGCGAAGCACGCCTGGCATGGGCGTCGCAGCTTCTCTGCCGCAGCGTGTCTTCGTTCCGCGATCTGACCCAGGGCGACGCCCGGCACCTCATTGACGTGACGCAACAGCAGCTCGGCGTCAAGGTGCCTGCCCGGAAGCGTGACCGCCTCAGCGGTGAAAAAGCGATGCAGGCCGGAACAGAAGGCCGCCGCGATGGCGAGCGCGGAAAGCATACGCTCGTTGGCCCGCGGGACCTGGCTCGCATCCAGTATGCGCTCGACCTGCTGGCCTGGACGCAGGAACAACTGGAGGGCTGGCTCCGCTCTCCGCGCTCGCCACTGGGCAAGCGCTCAAATCCATCCATTCGCACCGTCGGTGACGCGAACCGCGTATGGTGGGCGCTCAAGCGTATGGCGCAATCGCGCGGACTTTGGAAAGACGAAGAAGAATACAGGAGACGCACTGCATGACGCTGGAACAGGCCGCACAATTGTTCGTTGAAGCAGCCAACGAAGCTATCCTCCACAATGAACGGCTGGCGAAGGTGCTGCGCGCTCTCCATGCAGAGGGCATCCATGTGGAAGGCGTGCTTATCGAGGCGACCATGACGCGACAGCACAAGGCGGAACAGAGCGATGCCGACTTTCTGCGCCAGCTCCGCATCGTTCCCGATATCGAGGTGCGCGAATGAGCTTCCGCGTACCTGATCAGCTCCTGCTGCCGTGGCACCCGCGCCGCACCATCTCGGCCGCGCGTGCAGCCGAAATCCTCGACGTCTCCATCAACACCGTCTGCCGGATGATCGAAGATGGCACACTGCAGGCATACAAAGTGCGTCCGGACAAGTGGAACAGCCCGTGGCGCATCAACTACGACTCTCTGATGAAGTATGTAGACGAAATCCACGAACGCAACGGCCTGAGCAAGCGCTATGTGAGTGAATGATGGTGGTTGGCAGCTATTGCAGCTATTGCAGCTATTCCACCTCCCCCAAGAGATATTTGCCTTTGACGCGATTATGGTCTTATGGCAGCGGGCTACACGACCGTCTCTGGCACCAATCTAACCGACGCAAGCGGAAATAAAATCAGCAACGCCACCATCAGCTTCCAACCCTGCAACAGCCAGGGTGTCCCGCTTTCGTTTCAGGTGGGCGGCTCCGGGCAGGCCATCCAATCTCCCATCTCTGCCCAAGTCACGAATGGGGCCTTCAGTGTTGCGCTCGCAGACACTTCACTGACCCAGCCACAGAACATCTCGTATAAAGTCACCGTCACCGACAACGCCAGCGGTAACAGCCTTCTTGGTCCCGGATACCTGATCCAGCCGAGTGGAACGGTCTGGAGCTTCGATAACTTTGTCCCGAATCTGCCTGCGTTGCCGGTTGTTATGACGGTCCGCAGCCCGAACAATCGCGGCAACTGGGCAGCGAACACGGTCTACAGCCCGCTGGATTATTTCTTCTACCAGAACAGCAGCTATGTGGTGAATACGGGCTATCAGAGCGGCGCGAGCTTCGGTGCGATTGACACCGCCAACACCAGCATCTGGGCCGCTGGAGGGACGCTGTCAGGCACACTTTCTGCTCCTCTGGTTGCTCCGCAGGGCGCGACTGTCACCGGAGGATTGACCGCTGACGCGCTCACGCTGGCACAGCGTAAACAATCCACACTTGCAGGCGTTCCCCAGCGCCTGGGCTGGTACAACGCCGTGCTCGATTCGGCAAAAAAGATTCTGTCCGGCATTGACCTGGCTGGCGTCCAGCACTTCTTCTCCTCGCTCACGTTTCATGCAATCGCTACCTTTAAAAAGTCTGTGACAGTTGTGGGCAACGCCACATTTGGCTCCGTCACCTATGGCGGCGCCAACCGTTCGAGCAGCTTTCTTCATTCAGGATGGATCAATGCTGTCTTAGACAACGCCAACAAAATCCTCTACGGGCTGCATAGCAAGACTGGATTCAACTTTTTCACGAAAGCCGTATTCAACAAAGATGCCTACTTTCAGGGTGCGGTCAATATCAGTGGCGATCTCGGCCTCACTGAGGTGACGCTCGGCGACCAGCCTGCCAAGCAGCTCTCCGGCTTCGGCCGCAGCGGATGGATTTCGGCCGTCGTAGATTCATCTCGCAAAATCCTGATGGGCTTGAAGAGCGACAACACGCTCTGGGTCGGCGGTCAGCAGGTCGCCGTCGTCAGTTCAACTTCCGGTGTGCAGAACACCTTCGTAGATGCGGCCAACTATTCCGCATGGACCGCATCGGACAGCAGCTCGCACCTGCAAGTCATCTCGCGCGACAAGGCCGGCACGGGCGGAACGAAGCAGGTCACATCGGCAGGAAGCAATAATTTCAATCCGCGCTTCACATCCGACGGAACCAAAATCATCTTCAATACGGACCGCTCGCTCTATCCGCCGCTCGTTCGTGGACTCATGTATGTCCCCGCCGCAGGCGGCACGGAGTTTCCGGCCTTTCCGATTCAGCCTGGCACCGCAGTCTGCTGGGGCGATAGTCTTACGCAAGGCGGCGAAGATGGATCTGGCGTGACCTATGAGACAGCGCTGGCCTCACTGCTGAGCATCACGCTGGCCAACAAAGGCATCGGCGGTCAGACGAGCACGATGATTGCAGCGCGCCAGGGTGGCTATGTTCCTCAGCTCACCGTGAGCGGCAATGCAATTCCTGCAGCGCCTGGCTCCGTGCAGGTCACAGCGATTGACGGCAATAATATTCATGCCTGGTCGCAGTCTTACTGCATGTTTTTGTCGTCTGGAGCGGAAAACTATACGCATAGAGCTACAGGCTGGCTCGCCGGAATTCACGGCACCCTGAGCCGCACGGCGACCGGCGGTCCTCCGTCTACGAGCGAGACGTACACTTTTACGCCCGACGCAGGAACCACGGGCGCAGCCTGCCCGCCGAATACGCCGTGGATCGCCGATCCGCAAGGCACGGATGAGCAGTGGCAATTCATCTGGGTGGGACGCAATGATATCAAGCTCGGTACTGCGGCAGAAATCCAGACCGTGCAGAACAACATCACTGCGATGATCAGCTTCTGCAAGCCGCTCTACAAGAAAATCTGCCTGCTCGCCATCACAAACAAGCGTGACGGCACAGAGAACTCCGGCTCGACAAACTGGACCGCGATTACAGGACTCAATACCTGGATGCGCCAGACTTACCCTCAATACTTCGTCGTGGACGCGCAGGGCCGCGATGTGCGCCAGCGCCTCGTTGCCAGCTATAACCCCAACAACTCGCAGGACGTGACCGACTTCGGCAACGACGTTCCGCCGTCATCGCTCATGTTCGATGTTACGCACCCGAACCAGTATGGATTTGCCATTGTCGCGCAGATACTCAGCGAGTTCATCACCGCACGCAATCTTCTCAATTCATAGGAGTGAATCATGGCCGATATTTTGCAGTACACCAACTACACCAGCACCGATGCATCGCTCCCCACGCTCTATGCCGATGGCGCAATTGACGGAGGCACCCTGGTTGCCGCCGATTTTCTGGATCCGTCAGGATATCCGAACGGTGTTCTTCCCGTCGGCGCATTGTCTATCGGGCAGGCATTCCAGAACTACGTAGACCAATCTTTTTCTGACTTGGTCCTGAGCGGCGCAGGCAGCGCAGGTGGAGTCGGCACTACAGGGTTGACCTTCGACACTGTCGCCGAAACAATCGTTTTGCCTGCATCGTGCAAGCTCGCTGCGACAGCCACGCATTGGCTCGTCGGTGGATGGGTAAAGATCGGCGCGACTCAGCCTGGAACCGGCATTCCGTGCGGCGCAGCCTGCGCGGACACGAGCTATTATCAGTGGGTCTGGATGCAGTCCAATGGAGGCGCGCTGCAATACAACTTCCGCTCCGGGAATTCCACTGTGTCCTATACATTCCCGGGCGCAGGTGTCTACCAGGTCTTTGCGGAGTTCATCATCAGTGGCGGCAACATCACCACAAACGTGTATGTTGGGACTTCTACTTCTTCGCCTGTACTGGTGGGCACAACAACCGCTGCTGTTCCATCGGGAGGACTGCCGGTGCCGAATAATGCTCCGATGATCAATGTGAGCGCACCCTATGGCAGATCCTTCCAGGGCCAGATCGGCCGCTTCCTCTTCGAGGACCTGACCAAATCCGGTGCCGCCGCATCCGCCCTGGCATTCGTCCAGAACGACTACAACCTCAACAACGGCCGCTTCTCTTAAGCTATGATTTTTCATAGTTCCGTTGGATTTCGGCTGTACGAGGGTAAAAAAGGGCAGTTCCGTCGGAATGGAAAGTGCTCTCGTGCTCAATAACTATGCGGGTGTTGTGGGGTTTTCCACAACCTTATAACTATGGTCTAAAATCCAACGGAAGTCAGTTCCGTTGGATTTTTACGAGAAATCAATAGCTTAGCCCCAGAATCCAACGGAACTATGGGCGAGTGGTGCAAAAGAGCGACCAGTACGCGCGCGCGCCAGAAATGATGTGGAAAAGTGCCTCGCACCCGCGTCAATTCCCGCGATCTCGCACTATTTCCCGTAACATCCCACCAGTGCAAGATAATTCTCTTATTCACAGTTGAGCACTTGATGCGATTCCCCCAGCCACAGGCTAGCGATCAAAATGACCAGCAAGCAGAGGCTCCCCAGCTTCACATTCGTCTTGATCCACCACAACACGGGTATGTCTGCCAGGAAGGTCAGAACGACGAACAGCAGCTCCCCCTTCGTGTCATTCTTCCCGTACGAGAACATCGTCCCCACGAGCCAGAAGCAGTTGTAGACCGCGTATAGGAAGATCGCACTGTAAAACACGTATCTCTGGACGGCCCTCATCTGCAGCGCCCTCCGAACGGCGAACCAGGGCCCGGAGAAATACTTGTCTACCAGGCTGCCCCGCGTAGCGTTACATAACTGCTGGTTACACCCTTGAAGAGCCGAGGCTTTGTTCGCAGGCAAATTCGGATTGAAGTTATCCAGGACGTGCAGTCCATTCGTGTCGTAGCAAACATCATGGACATGGCAAGCAGCGTCGTGTTCCGAGAGATTAGGCCCTGAACCGCCCGGCCCGCACCAATCTTCGTAGGTCACTTGATGCGCGTTCGCGTGGTATTTCCCGACATGCCAAAGATTCGCATAGAAGTCGTACATGCCCGCAAGCTCGCCGACGCTCTTCCAGAACGTAAATGGGTAATTCGAAGCGCTGCCTTGCTGGAATCCAAAGCCTATGTCTCCGCATGCACCGAACTCGCACAATTTATACATTTGAAAGTCGAGTCGCGGAATTCCTGTAGCGGTAGACAATTGTGAGCAGGATGCAGATTGCCAGTAACGGCCAGTCGAGCTTCAGCATCACATAAACGGCCTCCCATTTGGGCCACGATATTTTCGTGTACCCCGCATGGGAAATGCCGAACAATACCCACATTAAAGACGTTGCCGCACCAAGTTTGCGGATAGCAAGAATGAGAATAGGCAGCGAGAAGAATGGTATGAACAGCATTAGCTTTTCAACGCCCGAAGTTCGCCCCCCGAATACAAAAAGCGCGACTGATCCCACTCCGCACTGAAATACCTCAAGTACGACAACAGCCGCAATGACAAAGATAGGGGTCCTGATCTTGGCTATTGGCATGTGTAAACTCCCCACACGTTGGCGAACGTTTGGTTAACAGCCCAGGCACCCCCGCCTTTCAGCGACCGCACCGCATTGCATAGATTTTGGTTGCAATTCTGAATTGCAGCTTGTTTGTCGGGAGAAAGGTTTAGATTCCAGTTGTCCCACACCCCCACACCAGCACGCGTGTAGCATGCATCGTGTGCGGCGCAGGCAGCGTCAAGACCAGGTGAGACGCTCCCTCCTCCTCCTGGACCACAGTAATGTGTACTAAATAGACGGGTATTCTTGTCGTTTACATGGTTTAGATACGGAATCTTCCATCCGAGCAATTCAAAAACGCTATCGAGACCCCAGTGGTCGGTGAACGGGGTACCGCTATTATTGGGTCCAAATCCCATTGGCCCACCGCCGCAGGCGCCGAACTCGCATCCCGCATCTGGTAGGCCTAGAGCACCTGCAATACCTGGATTGATTTTGCTCCAGTTCATGTCGCTGGGCAAACCCAGTGTTTCTCCCAGACTGGCATCCACATTGGCCCAGTCTGGGCTTCCCGTCC
>Ga0209062_1001438_pt1 | contig 42111 bp, 40 predicted proteins | sample Coa_R2_2_FD_187158 | JGI IMG/M metagenome (GOLD analysis project Ga0209062, IMG submission 187158) | Surface soil microbial communities from Centralia Pennsylvania, which are recovering from an underground coalmine fire - Coalmine... | ecosystem: Environmental > Terrestrial > Soil > Unclassified...
GGTCGGCGAGGTGCTCCGCGACGAGGTTGTCGAGCTTCTCCATCGGGATCGAGCGGCCCTTGCAGCCGGTCTCGCCCTGACGCGCCTTGATCGGGCAAGTGTAGTAGCGATACCGCCCTCCCTTCCCGGTCCGGAGCGTCATGGCGCCGCCGCACTCGGCGCAGAAGCAGATGCCGGTAAGGAGGGTCGGACCGCTGACGACGCGCGCCGGCGTGAGCTTCGGATTGCGGGCGCGCAAATGCGCCTGCACCGCGTCGAACGTCGCCTGATCGATCAGCGGCGGCACTTTGACGGTGACAATCTCGCCGACTGGCTTCAGCGTCTTGTTCTTGGCGCGCTTGTTGAACTCGTGGCGGCCGATATAGGTCGGCCGCGTCAGGATGCGGTGAACCTGTCCGATGCCCCAGCGCCCACCGTCGCGGGTGAAGATGCGGTGCTGATTGAGATAGGCCGCGATGTTCTTCACGCCCATCGGGCCGCTCGTGCCGTCGCCCTCCAACGCGAGCCGATAGATCAGCCGAATTGTGTCCGCGTGCAACGGGTCGATTTCGAGCTTCTTTTTGACCTTTGCGCCGCGTTGCTCGGCCGCGACGATGCGGTAGCCAATCGGCGGCAGCGATCCGTTCCAGAAGCCCTGCCGCGCGTTCTCCGTCAGGGCGCGCAGAACGTGCTTGGCGTTTTCCTTGGATTGGTACTCGTCGAACAGCGCCATGATTTGGCGCATCATGACGTGCATCGGATCGTCGCCCATTTCCTGCGTGATGGAGACGAGCCGGACGCCGTTCTTCGCGAGCCTGCGGACGTAGAACTCAAGCTCAAAGTGATCGCGGAAGAAGCGCGAGAAGCTGTGGACGATGACGATATCGAACGGCGCGGGCTTGCTGGTGCCCGCTTCGATCATGCGCTGGAACTCGGGGCGTCGGTCATTCGTGGCAGATGCGCCGGGGTCGACGTAGGTCTCAATGAGCTGGTAGCCGCGCGATGCGCAATACGCCTCGCCCTGCCGCTTCTGATCGGGAATCGAGACATCGTGCTCGGCCTGCCGCGCCGTCGAGACGCGCAGATACAAGGCGGCGCGCAACGGCACGATCATCGCGCTTGTCCTCTCAGATCATCTATGCGGCCCGAACAGGTCGTCGAAGAGATCGCCGAACCATCCCTCGAACACGTCGAGTTCGGCATCGGTGATCGGCACTGCGTCGGGCCAATCGTCGGTGACGGTCCACGCTTCAACATCGTGCCTGGGCGGGCGGCCGATGCGGGGCCAGGGCTCCGGCTCGATGTAAAGATCGTCGGGCAGAACACCCGAGCTGGCGCGTGGTCGAGACATCCCAACAGGATCGCGCCCCGCGCTTCTGGGATGAATGGCCGATCTCTATCCGGCAGCATCCTTCCTTCTCCCGGCCATCCCGCGGCGCTGGCGGATGGCGGTTTCGGTGTTGATTTGATTGAGGTTTTGGCCAAAACGTATGGCAAGGGCCTTCTGATGGATGGCCAAAAAGCTCAATCATTCCAATCCACTCCGAGCGCCGGACGGCCTCGCTTTTCCCTTGCCGTCCTCCCGTGGTCCCCTTCGGCAATACCCCACGCTCCAACTGTCCTCTTCCCCAACACCGATGTTCGCAGTATGTTCCATAAACATGTTCCGGCGACGACAGCGTCACCAAGCCATCGATTATGCATCACCTATGCAGCCAATGTATGCTACATCGAGACTCGGCGTCCACGGTGGAAGCGATTATGGATGTGAGGAAGCGCCTCATACGGGCGACCATCAGCCTCGACAAAGATGATTATGCGGCGCTCGGCAAGCTGGCCGATCGCATGGACGTCTCGGCGTCGTGGCTGACTCGGCAGGCAATACGAGACTTCCTCGATAAGTACGGAGAGCACGGCCAGCCCGAACTTGCCCTGTGGCTGGCTGACAAGCGGAAGAATTGAGGGAGGAAAAATTTGGACTCGCCAGTCCTTCAATTGCGGCCTCGATTCGACGCGCTTCAAGATCATGCTTACTGCGCGAAAGGACCGGCTCAGCCCGTGTCGAACGCAGGGGCTCCGCAGCTGACCGCCCCTGCTCCGGTGGCCAGCTTGGCGATTCCGCGGCGAGGCCATGTCCTCTCGTCGGTCTCCGAACTTTACGCGAGTTCGATTCGAGACGCCGTCGCTGCCCTTTCCGTGTCTGCGGCACGAGCACCGCGTGCAGACGTAGCGAGCGCTCTCTACTCCCTCCGCCCTTCCGCCCATGAGTCGCCAATCCATCGGACCGACGATGAGATCGTCGCGTGGCTCATCGTGTCCATGTGGGTCGCGGCCGTGGCTGCCAGAGGAATACCCGTCTCCGCCTCGCTGCCGCAGGCCGAAGACTGGTTCTTCGGCAGCAAGAAAGGCAATCGCCTGACGACACTCACATCACCGCGCGCGATCCAGAAGGCGGAGAGCGCGCTTCGCGTGCAAGCCGATGCCGCAGCTTATCTCGATCTGCTACCTTACATCCTCGATCCACACGGGCCGGGGAGTCGCTTAAGTGTGAGGCGCGACCCTTCGACCCGGGCTGTCCGTTCCCGTAAGCGGGAAGAGGGGGTCTTCTACACGCCGGCTGATGTTGCCGACTACATGGCTAACGCCTGCGTTAGCGTTCTCGACGGCGATATACCGACAGTTTTGGACCCTGCTTGTGGGACCGGAGTCTTTCTTCGGGCCGCGCTAGGTGCCTTGCGGCGGCGCTACCCGGAGAAGGACGCCGCGTCGCTGGCAGCGAATTTCTTGTTCGGTATCGATATCGATCCATTGGCGCTCGAAGCAACAGCCTTCGTCCTATTGGCGGACATCTGGACAGGTGCTTCGTTCCCCCCGATTGCCCTGTGGCAAAGTCTCCGCCGCAATCTCGCCTGCATGGATACGCTGCGGATTGACCCTGCCGACGGCAACCGGTCATTGCTAGCTCCAGAGCCTGCCTCACGGATTTCAATCTCTTCGATTTTTCCGAGTCTATCACGCGGGCCGACAATAATTCTGGGCAACCCTCCCTATGCGAATCTCGGCGCGCGTTCCGACCTCCCTTCGCTGCAACGAATCTATCGTACGATCGCTGTCAAACCGCAGCCAAATGCCGAAATTTATCTTGCCTTCATCGAGCAGATGGCTCGGCTGGCTGGCGCAAAGAATTGCGCGGGCGCGCTCGTCCTTCCGCTTTCGATCGCTTGTAACGTCGGTTCGCAATTTACGGCCGCGCGCAAATTGATCGCCGAAACGCCCGGTAGGTGGCGTTTTGCTTTTTTTGACAGAGAGCCCCACGCGCTTTTTGGCGAAGACGTGAAGACGCGGAATGCCATCGTGCTCTGGTCGCGCAGTTTGCACGACGAGAGTGCCAAGCTGGAAACCGGCCCCCTACGCAAATGGCGCGGCGACAGTCGAGCACAGTTGTTCAGGAGTCTGCAGTATACGCGGATAAACACGGATATTCGCGGCGGTATTCCAAAAATAGAGGGGGATCGCCAGGCCGTTGCACTGAAGGCGCTGAGCAGCCGCTGGGATCAGCTTGAGCGGGCGCTGAAGCACATTGGTCGATGCCCCGTCGCTGCTTCGCCCGATGCGGATGACCGGACGGTGTTTGTCGGCCCTACCGCTTACAACTTTCTGAATGTCTTTCTCAAACCGCCTTGCAAGCTATTTGGCAAAGACCTGGTCCTTTCAGAGCACCCTCTGCACGTCCTCACCTGCGCGTCGCGCCAGGACGCTCTCGCGGTGTTCGCGATGCTGTCAAGCCATCTTGCCTACTGGTGGTGGCATTCGCATGGCGATGGTTTCCATGTGTCAGGTCGGTTTCTCTGCGACTTCCCCTTTGGTCTGGATGCCTTGGGCGGAACAGTGGCAGAAGCGCTCGCCCGCGCCGGACAGGAGCTTTGGTCGACCATCAACACTCGCCCCATCATCAGCCTCAACCGCGGGCGGACTTCGCTCGCCTTTACACCCAACGGGCACGACAGCATACGCCGCCAGAGCGACCAAATACTGGCCGATCTCGCCGGCCTGCAACCTGCTTTTGTCGATGAACTCCAGCAATTCACGGCACACACCATCGCAGCAACGCTGCGAAATCGGGCAAATTCCGGAATCGACGGTCAGGAGGGGCTATGACAAAGGCAATCAGCCAGCGCATCAAGGAAAAGAGTAAGCTAACGAAGGAAGAATGGCGGGAATATACGAAAACCGTCTGGACCATCGCCAACACTAGCCGCGACGATCATCCTGCCGTATTCCCGGAGGAGATCCCGCTCCGCCTTGCCAAGCTCTTTAGCTTCTACGGCGAGACCATTCTCGATCCTTTCGCCGGGACGGGAACAACCGCGCGTGCCGTGATCCCTCTCGGTCGGCGCGCCGTGTGCGTCGATCAGAACGCCGAGTACGTCCGCACCGTCAAAAACGACTGCCGAAAGCTTCACAATGGCCACGGGCCGGACTTTGAGCCTCTCTTGGCGGTCCGGGCCGACAGCCGAAAACTCGATTTCATTGAGGACAATTCGGTTGGGCTTGTGGTCACCAGTCCGCCGTACTGGAACAAGGCCGACTACGGGACGGGCGAGGACAATCTTGGCAACATCGCCACCTATGGTTCCTTTCTAGCATCGATACGGCCCGTATTTGAGGAATGCTTCCGAGTCCTTGCACCCGGCCGCAAGATCTGCATCGTCACCGCGAACGTCAATCAACATACGGACCACGGACTCCTCACGTTTCCGCTCGCCACCGATTTCGCAGTTCTCCTCCGCGACATCGGCTTCGTCATGATCAACGAGATCATTTGGTCAAAGGACGGATCAGGCGGGAAATGGGGATCGTATGGCGCGCAGCGGCCAATCTTCGGCAGCTATCCCTACCCGCCCAATTTCCTGTTCAAGAACGTTCACGAGTACGTTTTAATTTTTGCAAAACCGCCTCTGGCCAAAACTAAGGGGCCGAAGGTGAAGCCATACAAGGACCTCATGACCGGCATGGAGCGGCTGGTCAACCCCGAAATGCTGGATGCCGACGGTGAACCGCTGCGCCTCCCTTTACAGTCGTAGCTAACGGGCGGGGGAGCCTTGTTTTACAACCAGCCTCTAGCCATCCGGTTCGGTACCGAACTACTGCGCCATGTGGACCAAGTGGACGACATCGATCCATTCTGGGACACGCTCGATATTGCGGTGGCATGGGTCCGTGCCTCCGGGATGGCCTATCTTTCGGAACGGTTGGCAAACTTTCTGCAGCACGGCGGACGGCTCTCGGTAATCGTTGGCATCGATCTTCAGAACACGACGCGGGAGGGCTTGCAGGCACTTCTGGACCTTGAGCGCTACGGACGTTGTGAGACGTTCGTCTACCACAATGAAGCGGGAAGCATCTTCCACCCTAAGTTGTATCTATTTCGCAATGAAGAGGAAGCGCGCCTCATCGTCGGATCGAACAACATCACAGAATCCGGCCTCTACGTGAACGTAGAGGCCGGCTTGCAGGTCGATACGGCGGCGGATACAGCGGTGATAGCCCAAACGCTGGATGCGTTGTCCTCTTGGAAGGACACGACGAGCAGGCTGGCAATTCGGCTGGACAGCGACTTTCTTGCCCGTCTCGTCCGGGAAGGTTACGTGCCCGAGGAGGCCGCGGCCAGAGAGAAAATTCGCCGTGAAAGCACCACCCGGCCGCGCAGAGGCGCAGCGTCCTTATTTGGGTCAAGGCGGTTTGCACCGCCGCAATCAGTTCAACGAGAAGCGCGCGCAGCTGCTCCCTTAAGTGTTCAGGCGTCGAGGCGTCCTGCGCCGGCGCCATTGGCGCCTGCCGGTGAAGTTGCAGCGGGAACGGTTCTCTTGATGCGCCTTCGGAAGGCATCGGTCACGGACCGGCCGACACAGACCCAGATTCCCTTTCGCGTCGTTGATACCTTCTTCAAGGGTGCGACCGCGGTGCGTAGTGCCCATTCCGGCGACGCCCACGGGATAAACGAGGCATCGGCCCGAGGGGGCCGCAATACAATCAAACTCGAAATTCCAGAAATGAGAGGTTTCGTACAGCCTGTCGCGCGGTTTGAAAAAACCTCGGACGGAATTGTGTATGAGACTTATGATGTTGGTTCGCCGCAAGGAAATCAGATCATGACGAGTCTTGAGGAGGGAAGACGCGATCGCTCGACCCAACTATCAATAAGTAACGCCGACAGCGCGACGTGGTGGCGCTTTATTTGACGCACCTGTTGGGCGAGTAGGCTGACGCTATAGGGCTATGGCGTAGACGTAGTGCTCATCTTCGTCGGTCGTGGCCCGCCAGTTCATCCGGAATTACAGAATCTTTTCAAGCCGTTGACGTTTCCGAACGGACCGAAACCCACGAATTGACCCCCGAAGAACGCGCGAACGTGGGCGGTAGGAGGCGAAAAGCGCATGGCCGAGATGCGCCGCGCGCGGGAGCGATTTCGCCGGTATGTCCGGGTTCGCCGGCTTCAACGAAGCCGCTATCCCCTACGCGCGCGTAGCGGCGTCTCATATGTCGCGGCCGGCCTCGTGCTGGATACCGGCCTGGTGGTCGGCGCCGATGCCGCCGGCGCGATCTATGACGGCACCTACAACTTCAATGCTGCGACGGGGTTACTCGACGTTGACGTGACCATGAGTGCGCCTGCGGGCGTCTGGCCGGTACAGACCGGTGTACCGCTCACCGCGCCGCTGAAAGTGCCTATCAAGGTCGCGTTGCCTCGAGATCTCGGCGAGGCCTCGTCCGAAATTCAGCAGTAGATGCGCGCCGAGCCCCGCGTCGCCGCAAAAGGGGCAATGCTACCTGTCCCAACGGGCAAAGTTACTATTCAAATCGAATAGACCCGATGGCGCCACGGGCCGAAACATGGCAGATATCGCGTGCGCCAATTCATTTTGCATGGCGATGATGATTTTGCTTGCAGCCCCGGCAGGCATGCGAGGACGATTGCAACGTCTGATGATATTCAACCGAACGTTATGGAGATCGCATGTCAAACATCGCGAGCATATTTGAAAGGTGGCGGGCGGCCCGCTTTGACTGGCCTCCACACGTAACCGATGATGAGGGCCGATGCCGGTGGGGTAAGATCGCCGAGTTGGAGAGAAGCGCCGCGAACACCCCGGCGCTGTCGATCGCCGATATCCTGTACAAGGCGCGCGTCGCGCTAGATCAAGCCGAGGACGGCTCCGAAGGCGATGCGTGGATGATCCACAGCATCGTTGCCGACCTTGAGCGCGCCGTCGCTGGAGGCCTGCAATGAAAGCCGCCCGATTTTATCAGGTCGCGGCGGCCATCATCTTCCTCAATGCATGCGCTCACCAAACGCCCGAGCAGGAAGCGGCGCTCCGAGCTGAAGCCGCTCGCCCGGTCGAATGCGGCGGCGCGGAGGATTGCCAAGTAAAGTGGAGCCGTGCGCTCCAATGGGTGAAGAACAACTCCGCGTACAAATTTCAACAGGCGACTGATAGCCTGATTGCGACCATGGGACCGCTCCCGGATGATCCACGGCCGGCATACACGATCACGAAGATCCTGCAGGTCGGCGGGCGCGCGACCTTCGATTTCGATGGAGGCTGTGACAACATCTTCGGCTGTGTGCCCTCGATGCTGCAGGCCAAGGCGAGCTTCGTAAATTACGTGATGGGACCGGCTCAGACCGGCAACCCACCGCAATCGATACCGGGCGTCGTCCTAGGCGTCACCGTCGCTGCCGTGGCTCCGCCACTGGCAACCACCCTAAAGCTCGGCAACCCGCGCGGCCTCATGGTGGCGATCGTCACGCCGGATAGCGCTGCCGCGCGCGCTGGCATTCAACAGGGGGACGTCATCCTTTCTGTCGCCGGGGCGCCTGTGAACGCTCCTGCCGAGCTCCAATCCAAACTTCGGTCCATCCGACAGGGTGCGACTGTGCCTGTAGGAGTTTGGCGCGAGGGCGCAGAAACGACGAAGACGGTACAATTTTAGGCGACGGCGCCCGGGCACTCAAATTTCAGCGGAAACCGCTCGCCGGACTCAACCCGCCGCCTCCGCACGCGGGCACGGGCGAGGCCGATGTTCTTCGCCGGCGGGCTGTTTGCGTTGAAATTTAACCCGGTTGTCGCTCCGGCGACATTGCGGCCAGTGTGCCGGAGGCCCCGCCCGGTGTGCCCGCCGCGGCGATGCGAGCGAGCTCGCTGGCGATGCGCTCGCGGACGTCGGAGACCTCGATAGGCCCGTCGCCTTTGCCGGTGATCTGCACGGCGGCGCGCTCGCGGAACTTCTCGGGCCGGCGCGCCCGCAGCAGCGTAATGAGGAGCGCGTCGGAATAGCGTCGGATAGTCAGCGGCGCCATCGAGCCGTCAGCCCGTTCGACCATGACCAAACGGCCAGCGCTGACGACCGGCTCGGGCACGCCCTCGACGGCCCGGTGCCACGCCTCGCGCTCCAGCGCATCCGCGGCGACCGCTTCTGCCTCGTCCCAATCGGCCGCGAACGTCACGTCTCGGCCACGCCACCGGTAGGCGGTAGCGCGCCCGATCCCGGCCGCTCGCGCCGCGACCGAAACGTTGCCGCTGGCTTCGAGCGCTGCCAGGAAGCGACCGCGGCGCGCCTGCGTGAACTGGTTACGCTTCATGCTCCTCCACGCGCGAAGTTTCGCACACAAGGCGCCGTAAGTCAGCGGCGATCCGTTCAATAACGGGCGCCCAACCGCCGGGCTGGGGCTGCCTGAACAGCCGCGCGCTCGGGTACCATGGCGTCATCTCGCCTCGATCGCCCCAGCGCCAGTCCGGATTGAATGCCAGCGGAACCCAGAGCCGCGCGAAGGCCGATCCGGCGAGGTGTGCGACCGAGGTCTCGACGGAGATCACTAGGTCGAGCGCATCGATAATCGCGAGAGTATCCCCGAAATGCTTGATCTCGGGCGCGTGGTCGATCAACGCGACCGGTGCTCGCGCTGTCTCGTGCGCGCGCGTGCCGACTTGCAGGCTGTGAAATGTCACGCCCTCGACCGCGGCGAGCGGCGCGAGCGCTTCGACGGGGATGGAGCGGTTTTTGTCCTCGACATTGTGCGGATTGCCACCCCAGACGAGCCCGATGTGGAAGCCCGGCCCGAAATCCCGTGCAGGCGCGCTGCCGCGCCTGAGGCTGCACATGTCGAGCGCGGCGTAGTCATAGCCGCAATACGCGCAAACGTCGGTCAGCCGCGCATAGGCATCCGCGTCCCGGAGCGCCTCCGCGTCTTGCTCGAATGGAAAGACTGCATGCGCATCGATGATCGGGACGAGAGGCGCAGGCATTACGAGGGTGATATGGCCGACGCGGCGCCGCGCGACGGTCACGTACCGTAGGAACTGGAGGTTGTCGCCGAGGCCGGGCAGGCCGAACACCGCCAGGCGCATCATCGGCGCCGACTTCCCATCCCAGCGGGGAACGGGTGCGCGACCGGCGACGGGAATGGCGTCGCCATCCAGAGGCGCCGATGTCCCAAATATGGCGCGGCGCGCGGCGGCGGCTTGGTCGTCGTATATCGCCTTCGTCAATTCGAATCCTGACCTCAGGCGGCCGGCCTTCAGCTCGGCCTTCGCTCGCTCCTCTCGCGCGTCGCGCTGCCGCACGAAGTCGAGCCTGACAATGTTCTCGACAGGACGACGCCCCGCATGCATCCGGCGCCGCTGATAGATGCCGGCGAGCGTCTTAAGCGCATTGTCGCCAGGCCGATGCGCCAGTGCTGCGGAAGAATCAGCCTCCGCACCCTCAAGATCGCCGAGCGCCGCTTTTGCCTGCGCGCTCAACGCAAGCACATTTGCCGGGTCCACGCCGGCCAGGTCGGCGCGCGCCATGTGCGCAAGGCTCGCCGCGTGGTCGCCAGTCCGGATCGCCACAATCATGGCAACCGTATGAAGCTCGGGATCGTCCGGCGCGGAGGCGAGTGCGTCGGCAAGGATTGCCTGCGCCTCGTGCATGGCACCGCGCTGAAGGGCCATCGCCGCGCGCTGGGCTGGCCCTTCACCGCAACGTTCAACCACTCAGCGCCGCCGCGACGTCGGCGCTTGTCGGCCTGTCGTCCGGATGATCGGCGAACCAGATCTCAGCAAGCTCCTGGTGACGCGCCAGCGCCGAGAAGCTCGCGACGATCGCCTGCGGTGCGCAATCGACGGTGTCGCAGATCCACACATCCAGCAACGCGGCGACGATGGCAGAAATGTCGCCATCAGCGAGGTCCGCGCCCTCATCGGCCCGCAGCCGCTCGATGGTGTACGCGATGTCGGACGCCCGCTCGGGCCAATCCATCGTTGCGCCACGCACCGCCAGTTCCTCGGTCACGGCGTGCAGCCGGGCCGGAAGATCATTCCAGACGCTCGGCTCATCGATCGCCGCGGGCTCGGGGCTCGGGACATCGTTGGTCGCGGCGGCCCGGAAGGCGCCGCGCTCGTCATCGAAGCCGGGCGCGCGCGGATCTTTCGCCCATGCCTCGGCGAGCGATCGCCACCGCCGTGCTGCCCCGCGCACCGTTTCGGCATCGATCTTGAGCGCCGTGCCGTGGCGAGCGCCAGCATTCGCAAGCGCCGGGAGGCCGAAGCGCGGCAACCGTATCTCCACCTCGGGCAGCGCGCCCGCCGCGCGATAGTCACGGTACAGGCCAACGACTTCGCCGAGCGCGACAAGCGGCGTCAGCGTCGCACGCAATTGCTCGATCCGCTCAAGATAAGTGCGGCCGAGCCTATCCGCCTCCTCGATCAAGACATCAAAGACGAAGTCGCGGCGCCGCGCTTCAAGCTCCTCGACTTGACGCTTCTTCTGCACGATCTCGCGCTCGATGGTGCGCAACGCCGCCTTGGCGACCTCGGCCTTGTGCGTATCGTCCTTCAGCTTCGCCTCAAGCTGCTGGCGCTCGAACGAGTGGACCTGCCTAGGCGTGATCCCCATCGCGCCCGTTTTCATCCAAGCAACGAGGCCGGTGGCATCGCTCGCGATCAGCTCATCGATCTTCTGCCTGGTGACCGCCGGTACGCCCAACGCCTCAAGGAAGCGCGCGCGGCCATCCTCGAGCTCGTCCAGTTCGCCGCGCGTCTGCGTCATCCACCCGATGAAACGGACCAGCCGGGCGCGCTGGGGCGACAGGCCGGCGATATCGATCCCGAGCACTTCCGCTGCGGGCGGTTCGCCTTGGGCATAGGAATGCGCTGCGTCATCGTTGGCGTCGTCTTCGCCCGGCTCGATCAGTTCGTCTTCGGGCGCATCGGAGTCTTCCATCTCAAGCATGGTCAATTCCCTCGTCAATGTGCCGGCGCGCGGAGCTCCGCCAGCGTGGCAAGAACGCGCCTGCGCCGTAGCGGCGGCAGGCGCTCCAAATGTTCAAGGGCGCGTTCACTCGCTTCCGGGTCCGCCTCCGCCTCACGCAGGGCTATGGCGAGCGGATGCGCCGGGCCGCAGTACATAACCGCCAGAGCACGCAGCTCGCGGAGGCGGGCGATGCGTTCGAGCTCGGGAAGATCTGCCACCCAGGGCCCGAAGCCTGCCGCCGGCTTCATGTCGCGCCCCCCTCTTGCAGCGCCTCCGCCGGCACGAAGCAGCCGGGCTCGCCGGGCTTCGGTCCCCATTGCCCCATCCAGCGGCCCTTGGTGCGGTAGACCTGCATCCGCGCCCGCCATTGCGACAGATCACGCTCGTGCGGCGACAACACGGCGTCGCCGGCCGCTGTGTCTGCGCCGTTGACGTGCCCGCGGCGCGCGGCGGCCTCGTCCTGCATCGAGTTGCGGAAAAACCTGAGCGATCCGATCGCCGACTTGCCGTCCTTCGCATGACGCCTGGCGCCGCGCTCGATGACCTCCATGCACGCCGCCTCGGTGAGCCCGAGATCGAGATGCTGCTGGGCCTCGGTGGCGAGCGTCAGATAGGCTACCGGCATGGAGCCGGGCCAGAGTTCTTCCCGCAATGCAACGAACCATTCGGCCAGCCGCCGCGCCGGGTCATTCTCCGCAATTGCCTTGGTTATGGCTGTAGCTGTAGCTGTAGCTGTCTCTGTATCTGTAGCTGTCTCTTCCGGTTCGGAAACCGCTTCCGTACGCGTTTCGAAACGCGTTTCGTCGGTCTGCGACTGCGTGTCGCCCGAGGTTTTCTGCCCCGCCCGCCAGCGCTTCAGTCGCTCTTGGTCTCGTTGGTACTGTTGGCGTTTCTTCCACGCCTTTGTCGCCTCCTCTGCAAGGACACGATGATACAAGCGACCGTCCGAGCACTCGACGAAGCCCCGTAACGCGATCTCCTTGACCTTGTTCCATCGGCGGCCAGCACCGGAGAACGACGCGAGCACGCGCTCATCGTTGGGCAATGACGCCGGGGGCGTCTGTTGCCACGCGCGGCACCAAAGCATGAGGGCCGCCCAACATTCCTCAGGCGATCCGAGCGCGACAAGCTCGCTGGCGAGAAGGCGATCGACGTTCAGAACGAACCCGGGAAAGCCGCAGAGATCCACTTCGGACGGCACAAGTGGATCGGGGAGCGTGTTGCGCGACGAGCCGTTGCGCTTTTTCTCACCTTGGGCCATCATCGGCCTCGATCATTGGTTACACGAAAAAACAGGAGCGCCGCCCCGGCCAGGGCGGCGTTTTCGCTATGCGGCCACCTCCTTCTTCGCGGCGGCGACGCGGCTGCCGATGTAGCGGTGGATCGATGCGACAGTGATCTTGCGCGAGCCGCCGTCCTTGTAGCTTTCGAGCTCGCCACCGTTGAGCAGCTCGTAGAGACGCGTGATGCCGCAGCCCAGCATCTCGCAAGCCTTACGCGGCTTGACCACGATAGGCGCGGTCGCATCGCGCGACAACCCAACGCTACCAATACTCATCAAGCAACCTCCCGCAAATCATGCCGGCACGCGGCGAAATGATTGCGGGATATTGAATGGACGCCGGCCACCGCATAAGCGCACAAATCAAGCGCCGCGTCTCGATTGATTTGTAACGGCGGGGCTCAGCGGCGATTGGAACGCTCCGCCTTGATCCGGTGCGCCGCCAACCTGATAGCGCCACCCGTCTTGATGGGTCGCTCCGGAAGGTTCAGCGCATCAAAGCACAGCCTGACGAACCGATCACGGCCGGGGCCGGTTCTGCTAAACGCCTGATATCTCTCGCGCATCCGGGTGTGTATGCCGATCAGCGCGGCGATGAGCGCTCCATCGGCAGTGATGCCATGGCGGCGGGTCCCGCCGTGGCCTTGGCGCCTCCGCGCATCGACCGCCAGCCCAGCGGCCCGCGCCGCATCGGCCATGAGCTCGAGGCCGTGCAACACGGCCGCCAATCGCCCGTGGCCGTCAAAATACGCGATGGGCGTGCCGCCATGGCCCTTCACGGCGCGTGCGGGGAATACAGCATCCAACGCGCCGCGGGGTCGATCTCCGCGGCTTTGCGCCTCGCCGGCGGCGACGATCAGTTCGGTCGCGATGCTTGCGGCGGTGCCGATCTCCTGGCGCCTCTCGAACAGGTCGAGCAATGCGCGCGCGGCGGCGTCGATCTTCTTCAGGTGGTCACTGATCTGGCGCGGCGTAGCATGCTCGGGTATGCCCAAGCGCATGCCGTGGTCCCGTGCCGCGCGCCGCAAGAGTGCGGCGAGCTCGCGCTTGCCGCGGGCCGGAAGCGGGCCGACCGCATCAAGCAATCGGGCAAGGCCAGTCTCGGCAAAAGGCCGCAACATCAGCCGGCCTATCGGCGACTCGGACTGACCGTCCATCGCGCGAGCCGTCAGCCGGCGATCGATACCACTTGTGCCGTCTGTCGTTTCGTGGCGCACCACTTCGCCCAAGCATCCATGAGCCGGCGCCGCTTTTCGAACAGATCTCCGCGCCGATAGGCCGCCTCGACCTTGTCGCCGACGGCGTGTGCCAGCGCCATCTCGACAACGAAGTTGGGAAAGTTGGTCCGCTCGGCCGCCCAGTCGCGGAAGGTCGAGCGGAAGCCGTGCACGGTCAGATCGTCCCGACCCATGCGCCCGAGCAGCGCCAGCATTGCCATGTTCGAGAGCGGCTTTCCGGACTTGCCGCCAGGAAAAACGAAATCGCCGTGCAGCTCGTCGCGCTCCCCGTGCATGGTGCGCAGGATCGCCAGGGCTGACTCCGAGAGCGGCACACGGTGCTCCTGGCCCGCTTTCATACGGTCGCCGGGTATAGACCAGATGCCCGCGACCATATCGATCTCCGGCCACCGAGCACCGATCGTCTCGCCCGTTCGAACGGCGGTCAGGATTGTGAAATCGAGGGCCCGAGCCGCGGTCCCGCCGAGCTCCCGCACCTCGGCGATAAAGTCGCCGACCTCGGCGTAGGACAACGCCGAGTGATGTTTGACCTTGCGCACCTTGGTGCGCGCCGGCAGCAACTTATCGAGGTGACCACGCCACCGTGCAGGATTTTCGCCAAGGCGATAGTTGCGCGCGATCGCCCAATCGAGCACGGCCTCAATCCGGCCGCGCAGGCGGCTCGCCGTTTCGGTCTTGGCCGTCCAGACCGGTTGCACGACTTTCAGCACCAGCGCCGTGTCGATCGCCTGAACCGACAGATGGCCGATGGTCGGGTAGGCGTAGGTCGTGAGGGTATTGGTCCACTGGTCGCCGTGCTTCACATTGCGCCACCAGGCTTTGTGCGCCTCAATGTATGCTTCCGCGCATTCCTTGAATGTGATCGCCTTGGCGGCCTCGAGCTCGGCCTTGGCGCGCTGCGCCTTGCGGTCCTCAATCGGGTCAATGCCTTGGTGGCACAGGTGCCGGCATCTTTCCGCCGCTGAGCGCGCATCGGCCAGGGACACGGCATGCAGCGGACCGAGGCCCATTTCGCGCTCCCGGCCGCGCAGCATAAAGCGAAAGATCCAGGATTTGGCGCCGCCCGCGGTCACCTGGAGGTAAAGACCGCCACCGTCGGCATACATTCCGGGCCGGTTCGCCCTCGTCACAGCCAACGCGTTAAGCCGCCCGATCTTGCGCGCCATAGCCGACCCCCGAATTGACCCACGAACTACCCACGAATTATTGCGGAAGGTGGCGAAGGTGTACAGAGGACAGATGCGCAAAAATGCCTGTGGCGCAGCGACTTCTTGAATGATGGCGAATGGCGGCGAACGTCCTTACGGCGGACACCCCATCCGCCAATGCAGAACAGAACTGCGAACGCCGGGCGTAGCCTGTCTTACGCCGGCCGCGGCGGTCAGCGTCTGAAGCAGGCTGCTTTTCGAGCCGATGATGCGGACCTCGCGATCTGCGACCTCGACGCGTTGCGCGAGCGCGCGGAGATGGTCGCGGCGATAGCCGCCGCCGTCGATCCTGATCCGCTCGCGTGCTGTCCTGGCGAACCTCTGGACCATTTGCGGTGTGATTACTTGCTGGCTTGACGTTTCCAGCATCGCGGCGGCACGCGCGGCGTCGGCTTGCGCCTGGTCGCGGATCGCCCTGAGGCTCGCGACGCGCTCCTTCAGCGCCGGGTCGTCGAGATCGGCAACGCCGGCTTCGATGGCATCATAGAGGCGTTTGAGCCGCAGGTCGGTTTCGGCCGCGCGCTTGTTCAGCTCGGCGATGTGCTCGCGGCGGCGCTCGACCCGCTCCTGCCGGCGGTCGAGGACGGACGCCAGAATCTCCTCGAGGCGTTCCGGTTGGAGCAAGCGATCGGCGATGTGTTCGGCAACGAGGCTGTCCAGCTTCTCCATTGGGATCGACCGACCCTTGCAGCCGGTCGCACCCTGCCGGGCCTTGATCGAGCAAGTGTAGTAGCGATACCGCCCTCCTTTCCCGGTCCTGAGCGTCATGGCACCGCCGCAGTCGGCGCAGAAGCAGATGCCGGTAAGGAGGGTGGGACCGCTAACGACGCGCGCCGGCGTGACCTTCGGATTGCGGGCGCGCAAATGCGCCTGCACCGCATCGAACGTCGCCCGATCGATCAGCGGCGGCACATCGACGGTGACGATCTCGCTCGCGGGCTTCAACGCCTTGTTCTTGGCGCGCTTGTTGAACTCGTGCCGGCCGACATAAGTCGGCCGCGTCAGTATGCGGTGAACCTGACCGATACCCCAGCGGCCGCCATCGCGGGTAAAGACGCGGTGCCGGTTGAGATAGGCCGCGATGTTTTTGACGCCCATAGGGCCGCTTATGCCGTCGCCCTCCAACGCGAGCCGATAGATCAGCCGAATTGTGTCCGCGTGCAACGGGTCGATTTCGAGCTTCTTTTTGACCTTTGCGCCGCGTTGCTCGGCCGCGACGACACGGTAGCCAATCGGCGGCAGGGAGCCATTCCAGAAGCCTTGCCGCGCGTTCTCCTTCAGGGCGCGCAGGACGTGCTTGGCGTTCTCCTTCGATTGGTACTCGTCGAACAGCGCCATGATTTGGCGCATCATGACGTGCATCGGATCGTCGCCCATCTCCTGGGTGATGGAGACGAGCCGGACGCCGTTCTTCGCGAGCCTGCGGACGTAGAACTCCAGCTCGAAGTGGTCGCGGAAGAAGCGCGAGAAGCTGTGGACTATGACGATATCGAACGGCGCGGGCTTGCTCGTGCCCGCTTCGATCATGCGCTGGAACTCGGGCCGGCGGTCGTTGGTGGCCGATGCACCGGGCTCGACGTAGGTCTCGACAAGCTGGTAGCCGCGCGCGGCGCAGTAGGCTTCGCCTTGCCGCTTCTGATCGGGAATCGAGACATCGTGCTCCGCCTGCCGCGCTGTCGAGACGCGCAGATAGAGGGCGGCGCGCAACGGCACGGTCATAGCGATTGTCCTCTCAGATCATTGGCGCGGCCCGAACAGCTCATCGAAAAGATCGCCGAACCATGCCTCGAACACGTCGAGCTCGGCGTCGGTGATCGGCACAGGGTCGGGCCAATCGTCCGTAACAGTCCACGCCTCGACATCATGCTTGGGCGGGCGGCCGATGCGCGGCCAAGCCTCCGGCTCGATGTAGAGATCGTCAGGCAGAACGCCCAAGCTGGCGGGTGGTCGGGACATCCCCGCAGTATCGCGCCGCGCCGCCCGCAAGCGAACGGCCGATTTCTATCCGCCAACGCCCTTCTCCTTCCCGGCAAATCCGTGACGACGGGAGTGCTTGCACTCATTTCGAACCTTGATCGCTTGGCGAGCCCTCGCCGGGCCGGCGACAGCCGGTCAAGGCCGCAGCCGCGCAGCGGGGGCGCGGAACGCGCCAGCCTTGACGGGCTGACGGCGGTCCGGCCTGCTCGCGCCAAAGCGGTCACGGTTCAGCTTGCCTTGCGCGACAGCGTAAGGGGCAGGTCCAATTCCACCCGGTCGTGCATCACCTTCGGCGTGATGCGGCCGCGCTCGCCGCGTTCGAGGCGCACCAGGCCGTAGCCTTCCATCGTGCGCAGCGTGCGCGACAGGTTCGATTTGGCCTTGCCGGTGATCCGCGCCAGCTCGTCGAGCGAGCCAGGCGCCTTCTCGGCGATGACGCGCAGCAGGTCGCGATTGCCAGCCGACAGGACCTTGGCAAAGGACTCTGTCGAGGTGAACCAGACCTTGGGCTCGTCGGCCGCCACGCGACGTTCGCCGCGCGCCACGGCCATCGTGCGCGCCTTCATCTCGTCGTAGCTGGCGATGCCGACCTTGAGCGTCGTCATGTGATCACTCCTCTCTCTCGCAGCACCGCGTCCACCGCCTCCCAAAAGTCGGCGAGCAACGTCGCCGCGTCCTGATACTCGTAAGCCCGGACGGTTCGCAGCCGGTGGCGGTGGTCTTGCGGATCACCACGCTTCTGCCGTGCCACCGGATGAGCATTGTCGAAGCCGACCAGCCGTTCGCCCTCCGGCCCGTGCAGGGTGAGCGAGTAGTCGATGCCATACGGTTTCTCTGGCGACACCGGCACCCGCGTCACCACGAACCGGACCCAGTGACCATCCTCCGGGTCCACCACGAGAACCTGCCCGTCGAGGTCGAGAAGCACATCGAGAGTCGGGTCACGCGGCTCCGTCACGGCATATAGTTATCATACTGAAGCAACATAAGCAAGAGAGGGCTTCTGGCGGCCATGGGATAGGCAGCTGGCGCTCGGAGCATTGATATTATTGGGCTTTCGGGCAGAAGCGCCAGCAAGGGGTGTTTCCGCGTCGGCGCAAATTCGCCAATTAGCCCAATAACCTACACCCCAACCGATGGCCTGCTGTTTTAACTTGCCGTCCTTGCCCAGATGCCTACGCCTCTTTGCCGCAAAGCCACGTTTTGCCAATCGCGCTTCAGTCGAACAAAAATTATACGGCACTTTGCTACTTTTTTTACGGCACACAAGGGGGTAGGTAGATGGGCCGGTTCAAGCGACAGAGGGTTACATGCTCAAGGAAACGAAAACGAAGATGCTGGTGCAGGTTTGGGACGTGCTCGCGAGGGCGATCAAGAGGGATCTCCGCTCACTCCACATCACGCGAGACGCCTATCTAAACGCTCTGCTCAAGCGCGAGATTGAAGAACTTGCGCAAGAGGTTGAGTTCGAGACTCCCAGCGACGCCCTTCGGCATATCAATAAACGGCTCCGGGGGTTGAATCGTGAGCGGATGACGATCGCCGTTGACCGAGACGTCGCTGAGCGAATTCGCCAAATTCTTGAGGAAAGAAACATATCGCGCGATGCATTTGTGAACCGCATCCTATTTTTCTTGGTCGCGAAGCCGGCACACCTGAAGAGGTTCGGATTCGAATATGAACGACAGCAAGAAGTCGAGGTTAAGCCGCTCGATGACGCATGGACTTTCTTGCACGATCCGTTCGCGAATATCCGTATGAGCAACGACAATGCTTTCTATACGCTGCTCATCTCGGACGAGCCTCCAGCACAGAACTGGCCTAATCTGTTCGGACTGAACTGCGCGATCAATGCCGAATCGTGGAGCCTCATCAGTACCCCGCTCGATTCCCTTCTCGGGGAGCTTGGCTTGGGCGAGCTCGCTACATGAACACGCTCCATATTCAGAAGCGGCTGCAACAACGAAGCATCCCGCCGCTCGTAGTTCAATGGCTTGAGGATTTCGGGGATGAGGGGGAATTATCCGGTTGACGTACCAAGCCCCAAGGTATAGGATTGCCTCAGAGTTGAGAGGCAGCCATGACCGACAAGAAGCTTGATCTACGCAACCCGATTTTCCACTCCGACGACGCGGCACGCGAGCATCTTGAACAGTTGCTTTGGCCCCATGGCCCCGTATGCCCGCGGTGCGGCGTCATGGGAGATCGTGTCACCAAGCTCCAAGGCAAGAGCACCCGGCCCGGCGTCTACAAGTGCAAGGACTGCCGCAAACCTTTCTCTGTGACTGTCGGCACGGTCATGGAGCGCTCGCACATTCCCCTGTCCAAGTGGGTTCTCGCGGCGCAACTCATGGCGTCGAGCAAGAAGGGGATGAGCGCGCTTCAGCTGCAACGGATGATCGGCACCAACTACGAGACGGCCTGGTTCCTCTTTCACCGTCTCCGTGAGGCTGCCGTTGATACACCTGCGGGACCGATCGGCGGCGCGAACAAGGTCGTTGAGGCCGATGAAAGCTATCTCGGCGGCAAGGCGAAGAATAAAGCCTTCGGGCCGCCGCCAAAGAAGATGGCCGTGTTCTCGCTCGTGGAACGCGATGGCTACGTGCGCTCGCGCCACGTCGCGGACGTGACCGCAAAAACGCTACGCGAGGCAATCGTGACGCAAGCCGATCGCAAGTCTTACCTCATGACCGATGAGGCCACTGTCTATGAGAAGCTAGGCCGCGAGTTCTCCGGACATGGCACCGTCAACCATTCCGCCGATGAGTATGTGCGGACTGGCGGGTTCCATCACACCAACACGGTGGAGTCGTTCTTCGCGCTCTTGAAGCGCGGCGTTTACGGCAACTTCCATCACGTCTCTGAAGCCCATCTGCATCGCTACTTGGCCGAAGCGGATTTTAAATACAACCATCGCAAGGCTTCGGATGCGGAGCGCGGCGAAGAACTGCTCAAGGGCGCGAAGGGCAAACGGCTACTCTATCGACAGCCTGACCAAGCCACGAACGCCTAAGCAGAAAGCTCGCGCTTTCCTGCGCTGGCGCGCTTGCCGCGAGCGCGAGTAGCTTTCTTCTTCCCTTGGCCGCGCTCTCGTTTGGGGCGTGGCTGGGGAGGGGTCTTCAGAAGCCGCGATAGGAGCACGTCGCGGCGCTCTTCGTCATTGTCGTCCATAGGAGCAGCATATCATGACCGCTGATCCGCCAAAACCCGAGGGGCAACCAGCGACGAAGATTCTTAATCTGCCAACTGATGAGGAACTTCGGGCGGCATACGCGGAATATATCGCGGCTGTTGGCGCGGTTGCGCACGTGTGGAATTACCTGCACGAGCAACTAGGGCAGCTTTTCTCCCTAGTTATGGGTGGCGACTACAACCGGACTCTTGCCGTATGGTATGCGATCCCCGACGATCGCCAGCAGCGGAAGCTGCTGCGGGCAGCTCTAGAAGCTTCGGCGAAAGACCGCTGGAAACCGAGGCTACCGAAAGCGAGGCGGCATCTTTTCTGGTTGTTGCAGGAGACAGACGATCTCGCCGACCGGCGCAATGATGCCATTCACGCCCCATGCTCGATCTATGTGGGCGAGGACGGCCATGGAATGGGGCCAGCTTTTTTCAATGGCAACCCGCGCGCCCGCAAACTGAAGGGAAGGAACATCGTCCAGGAATTTACTTGGTGCTCTGCTCGTGCCGAGCAGCTTTCGCAATTCGCCGAGCGAGCGCGAAGCGCCCTGATCTCCGAGGATTTTGCATGGCCAAGTAGACCCGCTCCGCCAGAGTGTGGGGACAGAACGAGCCGCCAAGGTCAAGGCCGCCCAACTCGCCCAAAATCTCCCTCGCCCCTGCCTCCCTCATCTCTGGGCTAATCTTAGAAGGAGAACCACCATGCTCGTTTTGCCGCGCAGCGATGCCCTTGCGGGCGTCTTGGCCTTCCTCTTTATCCAAAAGCTTGAGCCGCACGGCGCGCTTGAACCCGGCGAGGCCAGACGGATTTGGGCCGAGATCGCCGGCGAACTTCAAAACCAAAGCGGCGGACGGGAACTCGCTACGCATTGCCTCGCTGCCATCGACGCATACGGCCTCGCCAAGGAATAGCTCGCACCCCGCAATCTCTAGGTAGACGCCAATCGCGGCGCTTGCCCCTGCCGGCCTGTCACGCGCGGCAAATCTATATGTGGCATCTGGGTACGTCAACCGGATAATTCCCAGCGTATCAATGTCGCAGATCAAAGTGAAAATAAAAACTGTTACTTTGTACGATTGCGGAAGCATTGTTAAGAAGCAGGGAGACGATCTCAAGCGGCAACTCGACATTCAGCTTCAGAAAAACAAAAGCTTGATGGAAATGCTGAAGCGACAGCAGCAGCAATAGTGTACCAGCCCCGTTCGACCGACAGAAACTGCGCCGGAGCGCCAATGAAATCGCATCTTCAACGAGACGCCGGCAAATCCGGAACAAGCCGAGGGAGCGCACGCTCGTCGCTGCATTCATAGGGCTATGGCGTAGACGTAGTGCTCATCATCGTCGGTCGTGGCCCGCCATTGCGAGCCTGCGCGGCGGGTTCTCGTCAAAGAAGAGCACTGGCCAGGTGAGCGGCAATGGCCGCCGGCGTCTTTGACGACGGCCATTTCGCAGAAGCATCGCTTGTTTTAGCGGTCGTTATGGCTCTTCCCGGAGGCGCCATGCATCGGCACCACGTTGGCGCCGGTTCTGTTCGACTCGCATTGCTTCGCCCAGGCATCCATGAGTTGGCGCCGCTGTTGGAATAGATTTCCCCGCCCGTAAGCCGCTTCGACCTTGGCGCCGACCGTATGGGCAAGCGCCATTTCGGTAACCTCGCGCGGGAAATCCGTTCGCTGCGTTGCCCAATCGAGGAAGGTCGAGCGGAATCCGTGCACGGTGAGATCCGAGCGCTTCATGCGCCGAAGCAGCATCAAGAGCGCCATGCCGGAAAGCGGCTCCTCGCTTTTCCCGCCGGGGAAGACGAAATCTCCGTTTCGGATCTCGCTCATCCGCCTCAGGATCGCGCGCGCCGGTTTGGAGAGCGGAACTCGGTGCTCACGACCGTCCTTGATCCGTTCGCCCGGAATGGTCCAGATCCTCTCCACCAGATCGATCTCGCTCCATCGTGCGCCGGTCACCTCGGCCGTCCTGGTCGCGGTCAGGACCGCAAATTCCAATGCCGCGGCCGACACGCCGTGCTGATCGCGCAGCCTCGCCATGAACACGCCGATATCGGCGTAGGGCAGTGCGCGATGATGCTCCACGGGCCGGACCATCGATCGCTTCGGCAACAGGTTTTCGAGCTGGCCTCGCCAGCGTGCCGGGTTATCTCCTCGCCTCAATCCGCGCGCAATCGCCCAATCGAGAATCGCCTCGATGCGGCCGCGCACTCTGCTTGCCGTTTCGGTCTTTTCCGCCCAGATCGGCTCGATCACTTTCATGACGAGCCCGACGTCGATCGACTGGACGGAAACTTTACCGAGGATCGGGTACGCGTAGTCCTCAAGAGTGGCGCTCCACTGCGCGGCGTGCTTGGCGCTGCGCCATCCTGGCCTATGTGCCTCGATATAAGCCTCGGCACATTCTGCGAAGGTGATGGAGCTCGCGGCCTCGAGCTGCGCCCTTCTTCGCTCGAGGCGTCGCGCCTCGATCGGGTCTATTCCGTCAAGGCGCAGCTTCCGGCATTCCAGCGCCTTCTGCCGCGCGTCGGCGAGCCCTACCGTATGAAGCGGGCCCAATCCCATCTCGCGCGTTCGGCCGTTCAGCGTGAAGCGATATATCCACGATTTCGTGACGCCGCCTTTCCCATCGTCGGAGACTTGCAGGTAAAGGCCTCCGCCATCGGCGTACATGCCCGCAACCGTTGCTTTCGAAACTTCCCTTGTGCTGAGCCTTGCGATTGCTCTCGCCATCTCTCCGCCTAACTCTTCCTACCTGCTTTTCTACCCACATTCCGACTGTGAATTGTGGCGAACATTTGCGAACTATATCTGACCACCAGGCGCAAAAAACCGCGAATATCTGCCGTTCTTCGGTCCTTTGTAAACGACCGCGAATGCCGGTCAGTTCGGCACCCGATCGGCTCTCTCCCGCGGCAAAAAACGCCTCGTTTCCGCTGAATTTGCCGGCAACGACACGGTTTGGAGGGGATTTTCTGGCACAACTTGGCGTTCACTTCCAAGCTTATGTCGAGGTGACGCGCCGTGATAGCAGAGCCGGAGGACAAGACTGCGGGACCGGTCAGGACGACCTGGCGCGTGGAGGCTGTTTTGCGGCGCCTCGACCGGACGATCGCCCAGGCAGAAGAGAGACTGCGCCGCGGCGCGCCCGGCGAATTGCGCTCGCTGACCCAGTTGAAGCGGCAGCGTACCGAGCTCAACCTCCTCCTCGTCGCGAGGCGAATCGAGGTCAAGAAACAGCTCGTGAGTCTTCAACGATGGCGCGATGGCTTCGGTGCGGGTCGCGACATCCTGCGCGATACCGGCAGCTAGGTTTGCGACCCGAAGCTTGCGGCCTTTTCCTCGGGTGAAATATAGTCGCGAATGATCCGGGCCTGCTGTCAGGCAGACGATTCCGGCTAGGTATGGTTGCGTCGTTTCTGAACTGGTTCATCAATTTTCCTGCCGCCGTCGCCGTCGCGCTGCTATGCGCCTCGTCCGCTTTCATGCCCGCGGCCGCCGCGCAGCAAGAGTATCGCTATCGGATCAGACATCCCTTCTTCGGCACCGTCGGCACCTACACCAACATCGTGAAGCAGAATGGCGAGGATACCGAGGTCGATACCGAACTCCACGCCGTCGCCAGCCTGATCGGCATCGTCTTCTATCGCCAGGATTCGCACCGGGTCGAGCATTGGCATGGCGACCGGCTGATCTCCTTCGACGGAACGACGGTGGAGAATGGCGAGAAGATTCTTGTACATGGCGAAGCGAAGGGCAAAGACGGCTTCGTCATCACCTCGCCCTTCGGCACCGTTGTGGCGCCGGCCGATGTCTATCCCGAGAATCCCCGGAAGGGCATGGTCTGGAAGAGCAGCTCGGTGATGATCATGTCCACCAAGGACGGCGAGCTCTATCCCGCAAAAGTGAGCGAGAGCATGGGTAAGCCGGATTTCTGGCCGCCCGCCGCGCCGATGCTTCGCCAGTTCGTCATCGCCGATGGCGATCGGCGCAAATATGTGTGGGCGGACGATCGCGGCGTGCCCGTCGCCTTCCGCACCTTCGAGCAGGGATCGGCGATCGACTTCGTGCTCGTACCGTAAGCGCTACTGATTGTTCGGCTTGTGCTCGTTGCCTGGATGCGCCTGCGGATTCGGCGGATGGGCGGCCTCTTTCGGTGGCGCCTTGGGTGCCGCCGACTCTGGATGCGGCGCCGCCGGCGCACGCACCCAGCCCGAGGGGGTCGGCGCGAGCCTGGTCTGCTGCACCGGCCGCTGAACGACGGCAGCAGGCGGCTTCGGTGCGGCGGGTGGGTTGCTGGCGGGCGGCGCCTTGGGCGGAGTAGCCGCGGCCTGATGCGGCGGCGCCGCCGGGCCAGGTGCAGGCGCGCTCGGAGGCGCAGCCCGCGGCGGCGTATGGGCGGCGCTCAGATCCTTGGCCGGTGCGTTCGGCGCGGCAGGCGGAGCAGGCGCCGTCGGCGGCTTTGGCGAAGCAATGTTCGCATTTCGCGGCGCGGCGGGCGGCGCTGTCCTCGCCCGCAAGCTCGGCCCAGGCGCTTTCGGCACGGAGGGCTCCGCGACGGCGGCATGCGTGCTCGCCGGCGCTTGCACCGGCACAGGCTTGGCCGCCACCGTCGCCGGCGCGTTCGGCCGGGGCAGCAATGTCTGCGCCGCGGCGGGTTGTGCGACGCCGGCCTTTGCCGCGGGTGTCGGCTGAAGATGAGCGACCGACGGCGCCACCTGGACCTGCGCAAGCTGCTCACGCGGCACGGCGACGGTGGCCTTTTGGACAGGGGCTGCGCGGGTGAACGCGGCCGCGGGCACCACGGTCGCCGCTTGCTGGTTGACGAACTTGTTGACCACCACCGTCTTCGTCACGGTCACGTTGGTGATGTTGTTGATGACGGTGCGGTTCACATTCGTGACATTGACGTTGCGCACATACTCGACACTGGTCCGGTAATAGGGGTGATACACCTCGGAAGGCGCGAGCGGGACCCAGCCGACCGCCGCAAGCGCCGCACCGGTCGAGATGGTGACGCCCCAGCCGGCGCCGCCGACGAAGGCGACGAGTGCCGGCGCGTAGACCGGACGCGGGACCACCGTACCGGGGACCCATGCCCAGCGGTCGTTGATCACGACCCAGCGGCCGTAATGGAAGGGCGTGAATCCCCAAGGCGCGTCATCGATCCAGGTCCAACCCCAGGGCGCAACATAGGCCCAATGACCGTAGCGATAGGGAGCCCAACCCGCCTCCACGGTGGTCGGATACCAGACCGCGCCATAGGTGGGATCGGTGTTCCAGCGGCCGTTGCTGTCGAGGTCGCTATAGCCCGTCTCCTCGGGCGAGACATAACGTGATGCCTCCACCGCCGCCTCGCGCCGCTCGCGCGTCAGCGCCCAATCATCGAAGGGTGTCGCATTGCCTTCGCTGAGCGTGAAGCTCGGGGGATCGCCAGCGATGACCGCCGTCTCGCCGGATAGAATTTCCAGCACGGAACGTGGTCCGTTGGTGGTTGCCCTTCCCTCGAGAACCGTGACTTCGGTCCGGTCGGGTGGCGCATTGCCGTCGGGTTGGCCGGCATCGATGTGGTAGCTGCCGGGCTGCACGAGATCGAGCTCGCCCCGCGGCGTCAGCACCTGCACGCCGCCCGGCGGCATGGTCCTGAGATGCACGTTGACGACACCCTGATCGACCTGTAGCCGCGTCGCGCCGTCGTCGAGGGCGACGATATCGAGCAGCGTCGTCCCATCCATGCGAATCTCGCTCGAGCCCACCTGAATCTCGACACGAGCATCGGGTTCGGTCCAGAAGGACTCGCCGGCGGTCACGGGATAATTGAGTGTCGCGGGCGACCATTGATCCTGATCCGGGGTGCGAAACGATGCCACGCCTTCCATGTAGCTCAAGCGCCCGACGCGTCCCGGCGGATCGGCAAAGGCCGCCGCTGAGCCGATCAGAAGCGCGGCGCAGGCCGAGATGAGCTTGAGCGACATGGTTCCTACCGGCATGGTCAAATCCTTTTGCGACCCGCGATGAGCGCGTCAATATGGCTCACACTCCTTTCGGGGGGTGTGAGCGATCTGTGAGATCACGGATACAACGGGCGAGTCCGGAAAAAATGCCGGAGCGCGATCAATGGATCGCGGCATACATGATTTTTTCTTCCGTCGCCTCGAAGGCGGAGTATTCCTCGACCACCTTGCCCTGACGGCTGACCAGGATGCGATCGGACAGCGCCATGATCTCGGGCAAGTAGGACGAAATCACCACCACCGCCTTCCCCTCATCGGCCAAGCGATTGATGAGCTGATGAATTTCGGCAATCGCTCCGACATCGACGCCGCGCGTCGGCTCGTCGAAAATGATGAGTTCCGGCTCCTGCACCAGCGATTTCGCGATCACGACCTTTTGCTGGTTGCCGCCGCTGAGCTCGACGGCTTTAACGTCCCGGCCGATGGCCCTGATGTTCAGCCGCTTGATCCAGGTCTCGCCCGCCTCCGCTTCCTCGCGCGCGGATATCAACGGCCGCCTTCGCCCGAGCTTGGCAAGCAGCCCCATATAGACGTTGCGCGCGATCGACATCGTCTCGAAGAAGCCTTCGAGCTTGCGGTCCTCCGTGACATAGACGATCCCGTCGCGCATCGCCGGCGCCGGGACGCGATAGCGGACGGGCTTGTCGTGCAACAGGATCTCGCCGCCATGGAAAAAATCGCGCTTGATGACGCCCGCCACCACCTTGAACGTCTCGGTGCGGCCCGCGCCGACAAGGCCGAAAATGCCGGTGATCTGGCCGGCGAAGATCGACAGCGAGTTGTTTTTCACCATCGCGGCCATGCGCAAATTCTGGATGGAGAGGACGCGCTTTCCGGCGGGACGGACGGAGTTCTTGCGGCGACCGTAGAGCGTTTGCGACAAATCGCGCCCGACCATGGCCTGAACGATGCGCGCGCGGTCGAAATTGGCCGCTCGATCGGTGACGACGTGCTTGCCGTCGCGGAGCACGGTGATGCGATCGGCGATTTGCAACGCCTCTTCCAAGGCATGCGAGATGAAGATGACGGAGACGCCGCGCCTCTTGAGATCGAAGACGAGATCGAAGAAGTATTTCTTCTCTTCCGGCGTCAAGCTTGCTGTCGGCTCGTCGAAAATGATGACCTTGGCTCGATGCAGCACGGCGCGCGCGATCTCGACCATTTGCTTCTTCGCGGCGCCAAGCAGGCTCACCGTCGTGGTCGGGTCCACATCGAAATTGAGCGACTGCAAAAATTGCTGCGCGGCGATGTTGATGCCACGCACGCGATTGAAGAATTTTTCTTGGCCGAGAAAAAGATTCTGCGCCACGGTCATCGAGGGCACGAGGCTGTTCTCCTGGAACACCATGGCGATGCCGAGCTCGCGCGCATCGAGCGGTGTGCGCGGATGAACCTCCCGTCCCTCGATCAACAACTGGCCGGAGGTCAAGGTGACGACGCCGGCGATGATCTTGGTGAGCGTCGACTTTCCGGCGCCGTTCTCACCGACCAGCGCATGAATTTCGCCGCGCTCGAGCGTGAAATCGACCCCTTCGATCGCGGGAACGCCGGCATAGGTCTTCGTTGCCCGCCGCAGCTCCAGGATCGGCGTAGTCATGCCTGCAAGCTCCGCTCCGCATCGGCGATCGACAGTTTGAGGATGCGCCGTGGTCCTTTTGCCAGGACGTAGAGATCTCCGGCGCACTCGACCGCCGCAACGACGCCGTGATTGTTGCCGTCGACCCGGCTATGCAGCGAGTAGCGCGGCAATCCTTCCGGTGTCAGGCGTATGACAAGCCCATAGGAGCGTGGCGGCGCCCAAGGCTTGACGATGCCCATCGTCTTGAGATGCGCACCTTGCATCGGCTCGAGATATGTGTTGCCGGAGCGAAGCGCGGGGGCCACCCAGTATTGCGGATCGATCTCGCGCATCATCCGCCTGCGGAAGGCCGGCTCGCGCAAGACGAACTCGACCAGCATCGTGCGCGCGATAAAGGCCGTGAGCCAGAAGCCGCCACCCGCCGCTGCGGCAATGCGCGAAGGATAGATCGGCAGGCGGTTCAAAACGGCCGTTCCGGACGCCTCTGCGCCGAACCGCATGACCCGATGCCGCCAGCTCTCCGACACCCAAATCTCGCCGCCCGAAGTGCAGGCGCCGAAGGCGTAGGCCAGACCGCGCGCCCTCTCGCGCGCCTCACCGCTCCGGAGATCGAGTTCGACCACGCGGCCGGTTCGGCCGAGCTCCATGAGGTCGTGGCACCAGCGCTCATAAGGTTGAGTCTCGGAGCCATCGGTGACCACGAGCGCCCCGCCCGGTGTCACGCAGATCGCATTAACGGCATGAAATGGCTGGTCTCCGCCGGCGTTCCAACAACGCCCGTCATGCCTGCCACCGACAACGCGCACCTCGCGGCCGTCAAGCGCGACCGCCATGCCGCCATCGGGGAGACAGGCGAGTGCCGTCACGGTCCGATCGAAACGAGCGGTCTCGGCGAATCCATCGGCCTCGTGGCGGAGAATGCGGACACCATCCGCCGCGAAAAGCGCGGTGCCGTCCGTCGCGAGATCTTCCGGCGCATCGAGTTCCGCAAGAGTGCCGGCGTTTTCGAGCAACTGGTTGGGCTTGAGCGCGCCGTCAAAGGGGGGAACGGTGATCGCCGCTTCGCCTCGTCCAAGAAAATTATCGACGATGCCGCGCAAGGCCGCGATCACGATCGCCGTCTCCAGCGCCGGTCGTATTGGACGAATTCGGGGTCCGCCTTCGGCAGCTTGTAGCGGCCGATGCGGTTGTTCATGACCCCGCCGAGATAAAGATAGCCGCGATGCTCGCGCATCGACGTGATCATCGGATGATTGACGCCGCCGAGATCCCAAAGTGATTCCAGCACCTCGCCCTTCTCATTGAATTTGATGACGCACCCCGTGTTGATGTTCGGGAACAGCCATTCATCGACCGGCACGCGCTTGGCCATGCGGCGGCGAAAGCCCGGCATTCGCCAGGCAAGGTCGAGCGCCGGGCAGCGCATGCCGACCATGGCGAGCCAGTAATTGCCGTCGGATGCCAGATTGATGTTGTCGGGATAGCCCGGCAGATTGTCCATGACCATCTCGATCTGCCCGGATCGCGGACCATCGAACCAGTAGCGCTTGACGGTGCATCCCCAGGTCTCGGCAAAGAGGATCGACTGATCGTCGCTCGCGATGCAGATCCCGTTGGGAAATTTGAGATCGCGGATCACCGTGCGCGTGGTGTTGGTGCGGGGATCGTAACAGATGATGCGGCCATTGCCGCGCGCCTCCAGCCCGTCGACCGGCCATTCATGCATCTCGTAGCGAATGGTCGCCTCGGAGAAGAAGATGCGTCCGTCGGGCGCGATATCGAGATCGTCGGCGAGGCGCAGGCGGCTATCGTCATTGACGGCACGAAAGCTTCGATTGGTCTCATCGGTCGCTTTCTCGACCTTGCGCTCGGGCGTGATGCGATAGAGACCCATGCCGCCCACGCAAACATAGAGGTTGTCGCTTCGGTCGAACGCCATGCCGAGCGGCTGGCCGCCGATATGCGCATAGACCTCCATCCGCTCGTAATCCGGCGGAAAGAAGCGGATGACGTCGCCGTGACGCGATCCGGCATAGAGATTGTCTTCGCGGTCGAGGATGACGTCCTCGGGCGCCTCGATGCGTCCGACGCCGATTTCCGTGACATCCCGCAGCTTGTCGTTGACGGCGAAGGGCGTGCCGCTGTCCGCCGCGGTCGATGGCGGCTGGGGCATGCCGTGGTATGTCGGGCTGACATAGACCTTGCTGATGATGCGGTGGCGGTTCTTGAGCCAGCGAATGTCGACGACAGCCGCCAGGATCAGAATGGCGGCCAACACCATGCGATTGATGCCGCCGGGCGCCGACAAGGTGGTCAGCCCATTGGTGATCAGAAGCACGATCAGCGTCCCGACGAGCGCCTTGGCCACCGAGCCCTTGCCGCCGCCGAGACTGATGCCGCCGAGAACCGCGGCCGTCAGCGCCGTTACCTCCAAGCCAAGGCCGATATCGCCGCCGGCCGTCGCCAGCCGTGCCGCAAAGAAGATGCCGCCGATCGCCGTCAAGACGCCGCAAGCGACATAGCACATCGCGACGCTGCGCCGCACGGCGATGCCGGTGTTGTAGGCCGAGCGGCGCGAACCGCCGATGGCGATCACATGCCATCCCGGGCGCAGCCGCGTGAGGAAGACATGTCCAAAAACGGCGACGGCGGCATAGACCCAGGCCGCGATGGGCAGGCCGAGGACCGTGCCGTCGCCAAAGAAGTCCCAGAGTGCCGAGTCCGGAAAGCCTGCGGAGATCTGCGTCGAGTATTGTAGCGTCAGCAAATCATAAGCGGAGCGGTAGATGATGAGCGTGATGAGCGTCGTGATGAAAGCGCGCAGCCGGAAATAGCCGATGAAGATGCCGTTCACAGCGCCCAGCGCGGCGCCGCACAGCAAGGTCGCGGGAACGGCGACGGCCACCGGCGATTTCAGGATATGCATGAAATAGAGCGCACAGAAATTGGTGAGCGCGAACATCGATCCGACGGAGAGATCGATCCCGCCGACGATCATCACCAAGGCCATGCCGAGGACGACGAAGCCGACCTCGGCCGCTTGGCGTGCGGTGTCGGCCAAGCTGGTCAGCGTGAGGAACCCATCGATCGATCGGCTGAGCACCAGCGCGACCGCAATCAATACAAGCACCGGTATCGCGGTCTCGGTCCACCGCTTGGACAAGATCTCGCCAAGCAAGTGATCCGGCCAGTAGCGATAACGCAGCCTAACGAGCGTTTCCATGCCGGCGCCTGTCAAGCCATGACGTCGAACGAGATTTCACAGCAGGAGCCATGGCTCTCTCACCCTCCCCCTACCGCAAGCGGGAGAGGGAGGGATCCGACGGAGCGTTCGGAAGTGAGGGAACATCGACGCGTTTTGCTTCGGCGCGTCAATGCGCGCTGGCGAGACTCCAGCACGTACCTTCGGCGCTCGCGTTCTCCTTGGTGATAGGGATGAGCGTCGTGTAGATCGAAGCCTTCTCGGAACCCGGCTTCGTGCCCGAGACGAGCAGCCACTTGATCATCGCCGCCATGTTGCTGGCTTGAGTGGGCACGTCATAGCTGAGATCGAGATCGAAGGTGCCGGCCTTCACCTGGTCGCAAGCGCCCTTCTGCTCGCCGCCGCCCGACGTGGCGAGGAAGACCTTTCCCGCCAGTCCCGCCTCCTTGATCGCGGCCGCCGTGCCGATGTCCATGCCATCCCAGAAGCCGACGATGCCGCAGAGATCCGGATTCTGCTTGAGGACCGTCTGCGTGATGGCCTTCGCCTTGGCCGCGTCCCAGTCGGCGGCCTGGCTGGAGACGACCTTCATCTCCGGGTGCTTCGCAAGCACATTCTCGACGCCTTTTAACGTATAGGCGCTTGCCGCCGCCGACAGCGCGCCTTGCACGATCGCCATCTTGTTCGATTTGCCCTTGCAAGCATTGACGACCGCCTCGGTGTCGCGCTCGCCGATCTCGACCCAGTCGGCGCCGACGAAAACCGTTGTCGGAAAGCTCGATCGCATATTGATCTGGACGACGTCGATCCCGTCGGCCTCGGCCTTTTGCAACAGCTTGGCGTAGGTCTGAACATCGGGATTATGGGCGATGATGACTGCCGGCTTTTCGGAAATCAGTGTGGTGAGCGCCTGAGCGCCTGCGGTGGTGCTCCAGTTGGGATCACGCACCACGATCTTGACGCCGAGCGGCTCCAATTCCTTCTTGAGCCCACTGAGCCAGCCCTGCGCCAAGTCGAAGCTCATGGCGACCGGGAGATAGGCGACCACCTTCCCTTCAAGTTTCTTGTGGTAGTCGGCACGGAAGGGTTCGTCCAAGCCCTTGCCCTGCGCCTGCACGCCTTGCGAAAAGCCACAAAGCCCGACGCCGACCGCCAGACCGATGGCGATCCCTTTAAGATGAGTACGAAAGTCGCTCGTCATTGCCTTTCCTCCCTGTATGTCGAATGCGCATGAATTTCATTCGACTCCCATCATGACTCGTCAGATATCTCCTTGCTGCGCGGTTTCCTCGTTCCGCGGATTCAAGAAGGAATCCGCCAGCACCGCGAAGAGGAGTATGATGCCTTTGACCAGGTTCTGTGCGGAATACGACATGTCGAGAATGGTCATGCCGTTCAGCATCGTTCCGATCAACAGCGTCCCGATGACGACGTTGAGCACGCCGCCCCGTCCGCCGGACAATCCGATGCCGCCCAACACCACCACCAAGATCACGTCATAGATAAGCGTCGAATTGAAAATACGGGTCGGCATGGTGTTGACCGACGCGGCCATGACCATTCCCGCGAAGCTGCCGATCAGCGCGGCGAGAACATATTGAAGGACGATGACCGGGCGCGTCGGGATGCCGGTGACGCGCGCGCCATAAGGGTTATCGCCGATCGCGTAGACATAGCTGCCGAGCCGAGTGTGGCGCAGGAAGAACCAGACGACGAGCGCGGCAGCAGCGAACATGATGATCGGCATCGGTATTCCCGCCAGCGTTCCGCGGCCGATCCAGGCGAACCCGTCGAGCCTGGCATCCCATTTGACGACATCGAGCTGAAAGAACGCGACCTGCCCGAGCCCGGCCAGAAACAAGCCGGATGCCAAGGTCGTGAAGAGCGACGGCACCTCCGCATAGGCGATCAGCCAGCCATTCGTCACGCCGAACAGAAGAACGAGGCCGATGGCCGCGACAAAGGCGGAAGTGAGCGACGCGCCGTTTTGCACCATCTGCAAGATGAGGCCCGGCGGCACCGCCAGCGCCGCCACCATCGAGATGTCGATGCCGCGGCCGATGACGACGATCGCCATGCCGAGTCCGAGAATGCCGAGAATCGACACGTTCTGCAGCAGCGTCAGCATATTGTCGGTATTGAAAAAGCCCGGCAGAAACAGCGAGAAGCCGAGGAACAGGGCAATGAACACGGCAAAGACAATGATGAGTTGAGAAAACCGTTGTTTTCTCATCTAGGTCGCGCCCAGCGATTCGGATTGCAATTCGTCGGCGTACCCGGCTTGCGCGCCGGCCTCCCCTTAACCGCGCCGCTTTGGCGGCATCGTTCTTTCTAAGCGCAACCATAAGGGCAGGTCGCCGGCACCGTCAAGATTACATGCTCGAAGAGACGAGCAATGCTCGATTTGTCTAACCTTGCGTCTGATGCGGGGACAGATGCTACAGCTCGAAGCCGTGGCGCGAAGCAAGGATCTCGCCGACGCGTCGACGGTGGCAGATATGCCAATCGGCCTCATAGCAGATGAGACATGTGGCCTCGCTCTCCGCAAGCGCCGCGGCACGCGCGAGGTCGAACTCGGCTTCGGGTGTCGCCAGCCGCTCGTCGACGATCGACCAGAAGCGCTCCCAATCGTGGCGGCGATTGGCTTCGCGGCCTTCAGCGGGCGTACCCAACGCCTTCAAATGCACATAGCGCATCCCCGCCTCTTCGATCGCCGCCTCAAGTTGGCGCTTGGAAAATCCGGCGCGTCGTGACAGCGGTCGATCGCGAACATCGATCAGCGTCCGGATATTCGCCGCACCGAGCATCGCAAGAATTTCGGCCTGGCTCGCCTTCTCATATCCGATCGTCCACAAGCGCTTCCTCGTCATGACGGTCCCGCCCTTGGCACGGTTTCGCTATCTTATGTCGCGGCGCTATGATCGGCATCAAGGCAGATCAAGAGCCGGGAGGAACGAAGATGTCCGCGTCAGCTTTCATCGAGGCACGCGACTTCCTGCTGCGCTGGCGCGACGATTATGATCGCGCCTATCGCGATTTCCGCTGGCCGGTGCTCGACCGTTTCAACTGGGCGCTCGACTATTTCGATGCCATTGCCAAGGGCAATGACCGCCCGGCCCTCTGGATCGTCGATGAGCGCGGAACCGAGATAAAGCTCAGCTTTGCCGAGTTGTCGGAAAGATCGAGCCGCGTCGCCAACCACTTTCGCTCCCTTGGCATGCGCCGGGGCGACCGCGTGCTTCTCATGCTCGGCAATGTCGTGCCGCTTTGGGAATGCATGCTGGCAGCGGCAAAGCTCGGCGCGGTCATCATTCCGGCGACGACCCTCCTCACCCGCGACGATCTCGCCGACCGTTTCGCCCGCGGACGCGTCCGCCATGTCATCGCCGGCGCGGAGCATGCGGCGAAGTTCGCCGAGCTTCCCGGCGACTACACGCGCATCGCCGTCGATGGCGCGGCCGAGGGTTGGCATCGCTATGACGCGGCTTACCGCGCGCCTGCCGCCTTCCTTCCCGATGGTGAAACGAAGGCGAGCGATCCCTTGCTCCTCTATTTCACCTCCGGCACGACGGCGAAGCCGAAGCTCGTGCTCCACAGCCATCAGAGCTATCCCGTCGGTCATCTCTCGACGATGTATTGGCTGGGCGTGCGCCCCGGCGACGTGCATCTCAACATCTCCTCGCCCGGCTGGGCGAAGCACGCCTGGAGCTGTTTTTTTGCGCCCTGGAACGCGGAAGCCACGGTCTTCGTCTTCAATCAAGCGCGCTTCAACGCCAAGGCGCTGCTCGATACGATCGCGCGCTGCGGCGTGACGACGTTCTGCGCGCCGCCCACGGTCTGGCGCATGTTGATCCAGGAGGATCTTGCGCAGTGGAAGGTGGCTCTCAAAGAGCTCATCGGCGCGGGCGAGCCGCTCAACCCCGAAGTCATCGAGCAAGTACGTAACGCCTGGGGCCTGACGATCCGCGACGGCTACGGACAAACCGAAACCACCGCCCAGATCGGCAATTCGCCGGGGCAGAAGGTGACGCCGGGATCGATGGGGCGCCCCCTGCCCGGCTATCGCGTGCGGCTCGTCGATATCGACGGGCAGGAGCAGAGCGAGGCCGAAATCTGCCTTGTGCTGAATCCGCCGCCGCTCGGCTTGATGCAGGGATATCAACGTGAGGACGGCACGATCGAACCGATCGCCGGCGAATTCTACCGCACCGGCGATGTCGCCATGCGCGATGCCTCGGGCTATCTCACCTATGTCGGACGCGCCGATGACGTGTTCAAAGCCTCGGACTACCGCATCAGCCCGTTCGAGCTCGAAAGCGTCTTGATCGAGCACGCCGCGGTCGCGGAGGCGGCCGTCGTGCCCTCACCCGATCCCATGCGGCTTGCCGTCCCGAAGGCGTTCATCGCGCTCGCCGCCGGCCACAAGGGGGACCGGGCCACGGCGCTCTCCATCTTCCAGCATCTCCGGGCGCATCTCTCGCCCTTCAAGCGCGTGCGCCGGCTCGAATTCGCCGAGCTGCCGAAGACCATCTCGGGCAAGATCCGCCGCGTGGCGTTGCGCCGCGACGAGGCGGAGCGGCGCGCCGCCGATCGCCGCGGCAGCAGCGAATATTGGGAAGAGGATTTCCCGGAGCTGCGTTAGGACGCGGCCGTGTCAGCGCGAATCAAAAGCCCCGCCGTAATGGCGGGGCCTTGGCAGTGTCCGGCGAACCTGCGAACTCATAAGCCAACTCCGGACACGCCCAGTTCACGGCGAAAAGGTAAATTTATCGTTTATGAGAATGGACGGTAATATGCTGGATTGTTCGCCTTTTCGCGAAAAGCTGCCGCGCCGCGTTGGTGGCTTTCGCGCGCTGAACTAGACTGGCACGAACCGATATCCGAGGAGGACGCCATGGCAGACACCAAGCTCAAATTCTCGGCTTCGCATGCGAAGGACGCCGTCTTCAAAGAGGGTGGCCTCAGATCCTGTTTCGAGTATCGCGATCTCGGCATCGCCGAGGCGACGGGCGGGCGCGCCATGGCGCATGTCATCCGCGCGAAGCAAGGCGCGCATGGCGGCTTCGGCTGGCACAAGCATGTGCTCGACTTCCAGATGTACTACGTCCTCAAGGGCTGGGTGACCTTCAATTATGAAGGCGTCGGCGAAGTCACGGCCGAAGCCGGCTCCTGCGTTCACCAGCCGCCCGGCATCCGTCACACCGAGATCGCCCATTCCGACGATCTCGAGCTGATCGAGATCACCTTGCCGGCAGAATTCGAGACCATGGAAGTCGAGGCACCCGCCGCCAAGGCAGAAAGAAGAGAGCCGGCGGCGGCAAAATAACGCCTACCCCTTGCGGGCTGCCGCGGCATGACCTTGCTTCTGCCGATGGCCGCGGCGATGTGGCGGCCTGCGCCGCTGGCCGTGCGGCTGCGGCCTTGCTGCTTGCGTGTCGCGCCGCGCGAAGGGGTGGTTCTCCACGATCGATAGCGGCCGGCGCGTCAGCCTTTCGATGTCGCGCAGCAAAGGACGCTCCTCGCCGCTACAGAACGAGAGAGCAATGCCCTTGGCTCCGGCCCGCGCCGTTCGGCCGATCCGGTGGACATAGCTCTCGGGAACATTCGGCAGATCGAAATTGATCACATGCGTGATCCCGTCGATATCGATGCCGCGTGCGGCGATATCGGTGGCGACCAAGACGCGCACCCGGCCGACGCGGAAGCTTTCGAGCGCCTTCTGGCGCTGCCCCTGCGATTTGTTGCCATGGATCGCCGCAGCATGGACATTGCCCCGCGCGAGCTGATCGGCGATCCGGTCGGCACCGTGCTTTGTCCGGGCAAAGACGAGCGCGCGAGCGACCTCGGGATCGCGCAGGATCTCGGCAAGGAGCGACCGCTTGTCGGCACCCTCGACGAAGAGCACGCGCTGATCGATGAGCTCTACGGTCGATGCCACGGGCGTCACCTCGACCTTGACGGGCGACCGCAGGATCTTGTCGGCGAGCTGCGCGATGTCGTTCGGCATGGTCGCGGAGAACAGCAAGGTCTGGCGCTCCCGAGGGAGCGCGGCGGCGACCCGCTTCACGTCATGGATGAAGCCCATATCGAGCATGCGATCGGCTTCGTCGAGGACGAAGACGGAAAGCCCATCGAACCGCGCATGGCCCTGCCCCATCAAGTCGAGCAATCGGCCGGGCGTGGCGATGAGGATATCGACGCCGCGCGCGAGCGCCTCGACTTGCGGCTTCTGGCCGACGCCGCCGAAGACCAGCGCCTGGCGAAAATGCAGGTGGCGCCCATAGGCGCGGAAGCTGTCACCGATCTGGATCGCGAGCTCACGCGTCGGCGTGAGGATCAGCGCCCGCGCCGATTTAGCCCGCGGCACCGCGCGGATCTCGGCCAGACGTTGCAGGATGGGGAGCGCGAAGGCGGCGGTCTTGCCGGTACCGGTCTGCGCGATGCCGAGGAGATCACGGCCGGCGAGCAGATGGGGAATCGCCTGCGCCTGGATGGGCGTCGGCTTCTCGTATCGTTCGGCGCGCAAGGCGCGATGAAGCGGCTCGATGAGGTGAAGATCGGAAAAGGAAACAGTCACTTGGAATCTTTCTTGTTCGCCATCGCCGCATGCCCTCAGGCGCCGCGGCATCGGCATCGGGTTATGTCGGGATCAAGAGCTGCGGGAACGCGCCAACGATCCGGCGTGAGGACGCCGTTCAGCGACCGCCGCTTTACCCTGGTTGGGACCCTGCCCGCGCGACCAGGAGGTTCGGTTGATGTTCGATGGTCTCGGGAAGGTCGCCCGCGGCTCCAGAGCCTCGGGCACGTCGCGCCGTCGCGAGAAATCAGCCGCGCGGTAAATGCGCTTCTGGGCGAGAGAAGTCAAGTGTTTAGATGAATATAATATACCGACCGCGGCCCAAAAGCGGTGCTACGATTATGGGAAAGCATGGGGAGGTGGCGAAAATGGAAGCTGCGCTTTTGACGGCGATCGAGGACGGCGTCCTGACACTGACGATGAACCGGCCAGACCGGCTCAACGCGCTGAATTTCGAGCTGCTTCAGGGCCTCCTCGACCGTTTGAGCGATGCCGCACGCGACCGTAGCATCGGGGCCGTGGTGCTCGCCGGGGCCGGCCGCGCCTTCTGCGCGGGGGGCGATGTCAAGGCGATGAATGAGGGCGCCGACCTCGCCGTCACCTATGACGAGCGCGTCCAGGGCCTGCGTTCCCGCATGGAAGTCTCGCGCCTCCTGCATGAGATGCCGAAACCCACCATCGCCATGCTGCGTGGTGCCGTCGCCGGCGCCGGGCTCTCGATGGCGCTCGCCTGCGATCTGCGCGTCGCCAGCGATACGCTCAAGATGACGACGGCGTTCGCCAAGGTCGCGCTCTCCGGCGATTTCGGCGGCAGCTATTTCCTGACCCAGCTCGTCGGCAGCGCCAAGGCGCGCGAGCTCTATCTCACCTCGCCCATTCTCAACGCGACGGAGGCCCAAGCGCTCGGGCTCATCACCCGCCTCGTTGCCGATGACCAGCTCGAGCGCGAGACGCGCTCGCTGGCGCTCTCGCTCGCCCACGGCCCCACCGTGACCCAGGGCTATATCAAGCAGAACATGAACCTCGCAGAGCGCGCGAGCCTCGCCGAAGTCATGGATGCCGAAGCGCTTCGCCATGTCGCCTGCACGCGCACCGAGGATCACCGCGAAGCGGCCGCCGCCTTCGTCGAGAAGCGTGCGCCGAAATTCAGAGGACGATAGTCATGGCCTATCTGCGCCTGCGCCAGCTCTGCCTCGTCGCGCGCGAGCTGGAACCGGCCTTGCGCGATATCGGCCGCATCTTCGGTCTCGAGATCTGCTATCGCGACGGCAATGTGGCGAAATACGGTCTCGTCAACGCGCTTTTCCCCATCGGCACGAGCTTTCTCGAGGTCGTCGCACCCACCACCGCCGGCACCGCCGCCGGACGCTATCTCGAGCGGCGGCGCGGCGATGGCGGCTATATGGTCATCCTGGATTGCGACGATATCGAGCACCGCCGGCGCCACGTCGAGGCGATCGGCGTGCGCATCGCCAATCCGCTCAGCTACGAGACCTATACCGGGCTGCAGCTCTATCCGCGGGATACCGGCGGCTGCATGATCGAGTTCAATCGCACCGAGGGCGGCGAGCGCGAGGACGGCCCCTATCATCCTGCCGGCCCGAATTGGCAATCTGCGATCCGCACCGATGTGACGTCGGCCTTGCTTGCCGCCGAGATTCAAAGCGCGGAGCCCGAAGCGCTCGCGTCGCGCTGGAGCCGGATCATCGAGCGCCCGGTCACTCGCACGGCGATGGGCGTGCCGCAGATTGCCCTCGATTCCGGCCTGCTCCGCTTCGTCGAGGATCGCGACGGGCGGGGCGATGGGCTCTCCGGAATCGAGTTGCGGGTGAAGGATCGCGCCCATATCCGCGCCGCGGCCCGGCAATGCGGATGCGACATGGTGGACGATGCCATCACCGTGTGCGGTGTGCGCTTCCGCCTGATCGCGTGACCGCCGGCGCTGCTCAACCGCGCTCGCAGCGGATAAGCCGCTCGGCGAAAGAGCAGCGGCGCTCGAGAACGCCGTTGACGTCGTAAGCTTCGGCGCGCCATGCGCCACCGTCGCGGGTCAGCACCAGGAACCCGAAGCCGGGAAGCGACAGGCCATTGCTGACGCGAAGCCCGCCGACCTCCATCCCGTCGAGATCGGCGGGTGCGGATTCCAGCTTGTCGCCGCCATTGCCGACGATGAATTGCGGCGGCGACCCGCTGTCGTAGTTCAGCGCCTCGAAGACATGGATGTGACCCGAGAGCATCAGCTCGACATTGGGCGGCAGGCCGGCGGAAACCGCCGGCAGAAGCGTCAGATTGCCGCCGACGACAAAGCCGAAGGCAATGCGGATGAGGCCGCGGATCGGCCGGTGCATCAGAAGCCAGGTGGGATTGCGCGCGGCCAGCCCGGCGACCCTCTGGAAGTCGGCGCGATAGACGGGAATGAGCCTGGGATCGGGTGGCAGTTCGGGCGCATTCGCGTCATCGACGACCACCAGATCGAGACCGTCCAGCGTCACCGCGTAAGGCGCTTGGTTCTCGGCGCAAGGATGGGCTGCATCGAACGCGACGGGGCCAAGCAGCCGCGTCCAGCCATGCCCGGCCCGGCGGCATTCCTCATGGTTGCCGCGCACGAAGACCCAGGGCGCCGCGGCGAGCAATGCTTGGGCCGGTGCGAAGAAATCGGCTTCCCAAGTCGCCCAGTTATCGCCCCAGGGGCTGCCGGCGCAGCGCCGAGCACCGGCCGGGCATGGCGACTCGCGATAGAGATAGTCGCCGACATGGATGACAAGGTCGGGCCGCATCGCCGCCGCCCGGGCGGCGATCCGCGCCCATGGCCAGGCCGCCGCGTCATCGCAAGCCTGGACCGACCCGCCTTTGATCCGGCAGCCCGTGTCGCCGACCACCACGATGCGTTGCGGCATCGGATTGGGTGCGGGCAGAACGGCGCCGCCCACGGCCAAGCGCTTGGCGCCCACCGGCAGCCCGGTGGCACAGATACGGACGGGAAAATTCCCGCTTCCGCGCCGATCGGGTGCGGCGCGCTCGGCCATCACAGCCGACTTGCCATCAATCGAGAGGCTCGGACAGGCTTCGGTCGTGACGATGCGCGCTTCGGCGCCGGCCGCCGTGTATTGCACCCAGCGCGCGAGAGTGCCGGTCTCACCGGCTCGCGCGGCAAGCGGCAGGGCGGACAGGACGGCGCAAAGAAAAACGCATGGGCCGAGAAACTTCATCGCGGCAACGAAACGGATGCCGCTTAAAAGGTCAAGCGCGCGCCGACGAAGACCGCCAGCGGCGCCGCCGGGCTCAAGGTCCTGGGATCGGCCAGGTGGAGGAAGGGGATCTGCCCCGTATCGAAGAAGGTGCCGAAGGTCTCGTAATGCGCGTCGAGCACATTCTGGATGACGCCGAAGATCTCGGCGTGCTCGGTGATCTCATAAGAAGAACGAAGATTGACCACATAATACCCGGGGATCTTCGGGTTCTGGTTCGACTCGTCTCCGCGCAAGTATTGGCCACTTGCAACAATGAGATCGCCGCCAATCTTCCACTGCCGCGTCAGGAAGTAGTCGAGGCTGAGCTTGAGGCGGTGCGTGGGCAGCGACGGCAAATGGTCGCCCGGCTTCACGCTGATCGTCCCGGTGACCGGATCCGCGAAGGGGTTGTTGGGCGAGCCGAGCGTGAGCGGCGTGCGAAAGGTGGCATCGAGGAAAGTGTATCCGGCTGCGGCGAGCCAGCGCTCGGACCGATAATTGAGGCCGGCTTCAACGCCTTGTCGCCGCGTGTTGCCGGCATTCTGGAAGAAACCGAACCCGCTGAGCGTCGGGCTCGGCACGTTGAGGATGTCGTCCTGACTGTCCGTGCGGAAGACGCCAAGATTCCAGGTGATGCGCCCGCCCTCCTCGAACGCCGGGAAACCGCCACGCAGTCCGGCCTCGTAGGTATGAGCGACCACCTGCTTGAGCGGCGGGTCCGAGACCAAAAAATTGTCGATGACGCAGGGATGCGTCGGGTCGGCGCAGGCGAGTTCAAGCGGCGTCGGCGCGCGATTGGCCTCGGAATAACCGGCATAGGCGGTGACCTCGGGCGTGATTTTGTAAGTAGCACCAGCCGCCGGGTTGAAGCGGCCGAACCGGTGATCGCCGCTGAGCGCAGTCCCGCCGAGATCCGTCAGGCGGACGAATGCGAGATTGTAACGGCCGCTTAACGTCAGGGCGAGGCGTTGCGTCACGTCGAAAGTATCGGTGGCGTAGAGACCGTAATAGCTGTTGGTGCTCGCGAGAGTGACGGGGGCGAGATCTCCGGCGGGCTGGTCGATGACGAAGCCGGTGCCGGTCACCAGCAGGTTCGGCTGGATGACCCCAAGCTCGCTCGTCGCACGGAAATCGGTCGAGCCGTGATCGAGGCTGGCACCCACCACCAGATGATTGTCATGGTCCCAGACGGGCGCCGTGCGCGTCAATTGCAACGACCCGCCGAGCCCGTCGGTATCGGTCGCCGTACGATCGATCTCGCCCAAAGTGCTGGCAATCGGCAGGGTCGGCGGCGGCTGACCATTGACGCCGAGGAGAGGCGTTGCCGAATCTCCGAAGCACAGGGCCGTT
>Ga0209062_1001440_pt1 | contig 42099 bp, 36 predicted proteins | sample Coa_R2_2_FD_187158 | JGI IMG/M metagenome (GOLD analysis project Ga0209062, IMG submission 187158) | Surface soil microbial communities from Centralia Pennsylvania, which are recovering from an underground coalmine fire - Coalmine... | ecosystem: Environmental > Terrestrial > Soil > Unclassified...
GTGGGGAGCGTGGGGAGGGTGGCGAGGGGGGGACGAGCGACGCCGACGACGTCGGCGACGCCGGCCCGGGCCGCACCGGCGCGGCGAGCGACGGCACCGATGTGGGGAGCGCGGCAGGCGGGGCCCCGCGCCAGCGACTCGGCGCGAGCGGAGCATCTCGCGGCCGGCGCGAGGGCCGCCGGAGTCCTGACCCGGGTGCCGATCGCGGTCCCGACGTCGGTCCCGACCAGATGACACACGCGGGGAGCGACTACGGCGGCTACGGCGCGTCGAGCGGATACGACGATCCTCGCCCCGAACGGTCGTCCGACCGCGCGCCGGACGACGGGGCGGACGAGGCGGCGGACGAGGCGACCGACGTGGGCGGCGCGAGTGACGGCGACGCGGGCGACGATGCCGCGGCACGCCGCGCCGAGGCGATCGACCTGGCCGGCGGCCTCACGGGGACGGGACGCAGCGGCGACTACAACTACGCCGTCGACGAGCTCGACGACGAGCGCGAGGGGGACGCCCGCGGACCGATGGGGGCCATCCAGGCCAGTGATCCGAGCCAGGTCGGCACATCCGGACGCGCCGATGACATGAGCGGCACGCAGGGCACCAGCGGCTCGCAGGGGAACATCGGCGACACGGCGCCGTACGGCCCGGGCTCCGGCCGCGACGAGGGACGCATCTCGCCGTAGGTCGCCCGACCACGGCGCGCGGCCGGTCCCCGGCGTGCCGGGACGGCCCGTGCCGGGGACGGGGCCGTGCCGGGAGCGGCCGTGCCGGGAGGGGCCGTGCCGGCGGGCGTGGTGTTGGCGGCACGGCCGGCGGTCCGGATGGCGCTGCCGACGGCGTGCCGATGGGCGTCGCGTCGAGCCGATGCGGGCCCCGATCCGGCGGGCGCGCATCCTCGGGGCGATGCTCACCCTGCGCGCGGCGGCGGCGCTCCTTGCAGCGGACGGACTCGACGGCCTGGCCGCCCTCGCCGCGATGTGCGGCTGTGGCGGGCCGCTCCTCCCGCTCGACGAGTCGATGCGCGGACGGCTCGGGCTCGACGAGCGGCCGGGCCCTCCGGGCGCGGCGGCGTATGTGGCGCGTGGGGCCGGGCCACTCCGTGCGCTCGTCCTCCGCGCGGATCCGGGGCCCACCGGCGTCTCGCTTCGCGAGCTCGTCGTCCGCGTCGCGGCGCGGCTCGCCCGGCAGACGCCGCACCTCGCATGGCTCTGCATCGCGGCCGCGCGCCGCCCTGCCCCGCGCCCCGCGCGCGAGCTGCTGCTGGCATCGTGGTGGCCTGACCGGTTGCCGCCGCGGCTCGCCGCCCTCGCCGTCGACCAGGATGCGGTCGTCGACAGTGACGCCGAGACGCTGTGTGGGCTCGCGACAGCGGGTGCGCTGGGCGATACGCTGACGCAGGCCCGGTGGCTCGAGGTCCTCGGCCGCGAGGCGCTGACACGTCGCTTCTATCGTGCCCTGCGCGGTGCGGTCGGCGACCTGGCGGCGACCCTCCGCGTCCCACCCGGTGCCCGGCGGCCGACCGGCGATGCGCGGCAGGGGCTCGCCCTGTTGTACGCGTCCCGCCTGCTGTTCCTCGCATTTCTGGAGGCGAAAGGGTGGCTCGACGGCGATCGCGCCTTCCTCGCCCGCACGTTCGGGGAGTGTGCCGCGGGGGGCGGCGGGTATCACGCGCGGGTGCTTCGGCCGCTGTTCTTCGGCACGCTCAACACGCCGGTCCGGCGGCGGGCGGCGGCGGCCCGCCGCTTCGGGCGGCTGCCGTTCCTGAACGGCGGCCTGTTCGCGCCCACGCCGCTCGAGCGCCGCCTCCGGGACGCGGCGTTTGGGGACGACGCGCTGGGCGGGTTGCTCGGCGGTGTGCTCGGGCGCTTCCGGTTCACGGCTCGTGAGGACCGGAGCACGTGGAGCGAGGCAGCGGTCGATCCCGAGATGCTGGGCAAGGCGTTCGAGGCGCTCATGTCCCCGGCCGAGCGGCACCGCACGGGCGCGTACTTCACGCCGCAGCACCTCGTCGAGCGCACGACGGAGGGGGCGCTCCGAGCGCTGCTGAGTGCCGGGGTGGGGGTCGGGGCGACGGAGGCGCTCCTTGCCGGCGAGCCCGTGGGCCGGACGGCGGCCCGGGAGGCGCGCGAGTACCTGGCGCGGGTCCGTGTGATCGACCCGGCCTGCGGGTCGGGCGCGTTCCTCGTCCACGTGCTGGACGTCGTGTCGGGGCTGCTGGGGCGGGTCGGCGACGCACGCCCCGCGTACGAGCGCCGCCGAGCCGTGCTCACGCGCTCGATCTTCGGCGTCGACGTCAATCCGGCGGCCGTGTGGCTCTGCGAGCTTCGGCTCTGGCTCGCCGTGGTCGTGGACTGCGACGACACGGCGCCGGAGCAGGTCGTGCCGCTTCCCAATCTCGACCGCAACATCCGCGTGGGCGATGCGCTCACGGGCGGTGGCTTCGAGGATGGCGCGGGAGGCGACAGCCTGGCGGCGCGGGTCGTCGCGGCCGGCGGGGGTCGGATCCGCGAGCTGCGCGAGCGGTACGTGCGCGCCGCGGGGGCGCGCAAGCGCGCGGCCGCCCGTCTGCTCGAGCGCGCGGAGCGGGCACGGGCCATCGGCGCCGCCGCACGCGAGCTGGCGATCGTCGAGCATGCCCGCCGCGGGGCGCTCGCCGACGCGCGTCGGCGAGATCTCTTCGGCGCGCGGACGCCGACGACGGGCGAGGCGCGGGCGCGGCGGCTCGCGCTCAGGGCACAGGCGCGGGCGTTGCGGGCGCGCCTGGCGGCGTTACGGGACGGCGCCGCCCTACCGTTCGCGTTCGCGGCGCACTTCGCCGATGCGCAGTCCGACGGCGGGTTCGACGCCGTCGTTGGGAACCCGCCGTGGGTCCGGCCGCACGCACTCCGGGTCGCGGATCGCGAGTGGCTGCACCGGGCGTTCGCGGTCTGCCGGGACGCGGCGTGGGCGCGCGGGGCGGCCGCCGGACGTGCCGGCGGGTTCGGGGCGCAGGTCGACCTTTCGGCGCTCTTCCTCGAGCGCGGTCTGTCGCTGGTCCGGCCTGGCGGGGTCGTGGCGCTCCTGCTGCCGGCCAAGCTCTGGCGCTGTCTGGCCGGCGGCGGCGCGCGGCGGCTCGTCATGCGGGAATCGGCCGTGCTCGAGATCGAGGATTGGTCGGCGAGTCGCTCGGCGTTCGACGCCGCCGCGTACCCGTCGCTGCTCGTCGCGCGCCGCACGCGACCGCACGCGGCGCGCATCGCCATCCCGTCGTGACCGGCCCCGCGACCATCCCGCCGATCGACGCGACGGAGGCCCGGGGATCGCGCGAGGCGAGTCGGGCGAGCGGCGCCGCCGAGGCGGCGGAGACGGCCGCAGTCGCGCGTGACGGGGCAGGACCGACCGGCGTGATGGTCGCCGTGCATACGCGGGCGGGCGTGCACCGATGGCGGGGAGCGGCGGACGCGCTGCCGTTCGATCGGTCACCGGGCAGTCCGTGGCTGCTCGTGCCGCCGGCCGTGCGGGCGGGGTTCGACGCCGTGTGCGAGGCCGGGACTGCACTGGCCGACACGCCGTTTGGCGCGCCGACCCTCGGCGTCAAGTGCGGCTGCAACGCCGCCTTCATCGTGCGCCGTCGTGACCCCGAGTCCGAGGAATCCACCGTCTGGATCACCACCGCCCGCGGATGCGCGCCGCCGCGGAGCGGCCGGATCGAGCGGGCGATGCTTCGCCCCCTGGTGCGGGGCGAGACGGTCGCGCTGGGCGCGGCGGCGCGAGCCGACGGCGGAGGTGGTGGGGCAGGTCCGGTCGCGGACACCGGGACTGCGGGACTGGCGGCGGGTGGTGAGTGGATCATCTGGACGGCGCGCGAGGTCGACGGGACGCAGGAGCCGATCGACGAGCTGCCGCCGCACGCGGCACGGTGGTTCGCGCCCTGGCGCCATCGCCTCGCCGCCCGCGCCGATACGCGGGGCCGCGCGCCCTGGTGGGCGCTCTTCCGCACCGAGGGCGCATCCTCGGCGACGCCGCGCCTCGTCTGGGCGGACCTCGCCCGGCGGCCGCGCGCGATCGTGCTCGCGGCGGGGGACCCGACGGTGCCGCTCAACAGTTGCTACGTGCTCCGCACGAGCGACCTGCGCGACGCCGAGGGGCTGCGGGGATTGCTGACGAGCCCTCTGGCGGCCGCCTGGTTGGCCGTCATTGCGGAGCCGGCGCGCGGCCTGCACCGCCGGTATCTCGGGTGGACCGTCGGGCTCCTGCCGGTCCCGCACGATTGGGAGCGCGCCCGCGCACTGCTGGCGCAGGTCGCGCAGGCCAGGACGGCTGGCGCACCGCTCGGGCCGGTGCGGGAAGCGGCCATCGCGGCGCGGGCGTATCGGCTGCCACTCGCGCGGGTGCGGGCACTGCTCGCGTGGACGACCTGCTGAGCGCGCGGGCGGTGCCGCTCGACGCCGTGCGCGGGGCGATCGCCCGATGCTGGCTGGGCGGATCACTCGGGGCGGAGCACGTCGAGGCTGGCCGCGACGCGCCAGGCGAGTCCGGGCCGTGCGCGGCCCACCTCGGATCGATCGTTCTCAGACCACATCAGGTGGCGGCCGTCCGCGAGCTCCGTGCGATTCTGCGCGCGGCGGGAGGGGCGGTACTGGCCGATGATGTCGGCACCGGGAAGACCTACGTCGCCCTCGCGCTCGCCCGCGACGCGCGCGCGCCGGCCGTGGTCGCGCCGGCGGGGCTGCGCGCGATGTGGGACGATGCGGCGGCCCGGGCCGGCGTGTCGCTGGCGCTGCTCACGACCGAGTCGCTGAGCCGTGGCTCGGCGCGGCCGCATCTCCCCGAGCCGTGCGATCTGCTCGTGGTCGACGAGGCGCATCACTTCCGTAACGCACGCACGGCGCGCTACCGCGCGCTCATGCGCCTGTCGGCCCAGACGCCGGTGCTGCTCGTCACCGCCACGCCCGTCCACAACCGGACCGCCGATCTCGCGACGCTCCTCGGGCTCTTCCTCGGCGGGCGCGCGTGGACGCTGACCGATGCCGATCGGTCCCGTTACGTCGTGCGGCGACGGGTGGCCGAGCTGCGGCCCGCTGGCGGCGGTCCCTCGGGCGACGCGCGGGGGACCGCCGCTCACTGGCCGGCGGTCGACGGTCCGCACCTCCTTCGGAGCGCCGACGACGCGGACACGGCCCAGGCGCTGGTGGAGCTGCCGCCGGCGCTGCCGGCGCGCGGGGCGGGTGAGGCGGGCGCACTGGCCGTGATCGGGCTCATGCGCCAGTGGGCGTCGAGCGCCGGTGCGCTCCGGGCAGCCCTCGAGCGCCGTGCTGCGCGGGCTGCGGCGCTCGCCGCGGCGCTCGAGTCGGGTCGGCACCCGTCGGACCGGGAGCTCCGTGCCTGGTGCGTGGGGGAGGGCGCCCAGCAGCTCGCCTTCCCGGAGCTGCTCGTGCCGGCGGCGCCGGTCGCCGAGGGCCTCCTGGACGCGCTCCGAGCCCACGCCGAGGGGGTACGGCGCCTCGCGAGCCGGCTGGCCCGGGCGCCGGATCCGGATATCGCGCGCGCCGACCGGCTCCGTGCGATCGTTGCGGCACACGCGGGCACGCCGGTCGTCGCGTTCAGTGGTTACGAGGACACGGTCCGGGCCCTCTATCGGTTGCTCGTCCGCGACGTGCGCGTCTGCGCACTCACGGCCGGCGGCGGGACGATCGTCGGCGGCCGACTCTCGCGCGCCGCGGTGACGGCGCAATTGGCCCGCGATCCGCGGCGGCCCGGCAGTGGCTCGGCCGCCGAGCGCATCGACCTCCTCCTCACGACCGATCTGCTGTCGGAAGGCGTGAACCTCCACGCCGCCGGCGTGGTCGTCCATCTCGACCTCCCCTGGACTCCCGCGCGACTCGAGCAGCGCGTGGGGCGTGTCGCGCGGATGGGCAACCCGTATCCCTCCGTCACGGTGTACGCCTTCGCGCCGCCGGCGTCCTCGGAAGTGGTCCTCCAGCTCGAGCGCCGACTGCATGCGAAAGTGGCCGCGGCGGCGCGCGCGGTCGGCATGGCGGGGTCGATCGTGCCCTCGCTGGTCGCGGGCCTCGGCGACGGTGTGCCCGGACGGGTATCGCTCGCGGCCGGGCTACCCGAGTGCACGGCAACGGCCCGGGACGTCGTGCGGGCGTGGGGACGACGCTGGGCCTCGCGCCTCGCGCGGGGCGGCGCGCAGGGTCCCTGGGGGGCGGGGAGGCCGGCCGCGGACCGTGTGTGCGCGAACGGAGGGCCGGTCGAGCCCGGCGGCGGTGACGAGAGCGACGCCGGTGACCGGGCCGTGGTCTACGCCGCCGTGCGGGGCACGCGACCGGGGTTCCTGGCGGCCGGGATGCTGGATGGACGGCCGGTGCTGATCGGATCGACCGGCGGGTCGGCCAGCGATGCGCCGGACATCGTCGCCGCGGCGGTGCAGGCAGCGGACAGCGCGGGTGGCGCACCAGCTGCGCCGCACCCGGCGGCGTTGCGGGGGGCGGCCGATGCGCTCCAGCGCTGGTGGGCGGCGCGGCGCGCCACCGACACCGTGGGCCTGACCGATCTGGCGGCGGTCGGGGTCCGCCATCGGGTGTTGCGGCGCATCGCGAGCGTGGTTCGGCGCACGCCGGCGCATGCCCGACCGCGGATCCTGGCGCTCGCGAGCCGGGCGCGCCGAGCGGCCACCGCGCCGTTCGGGGCCGGGGCGGAGGGGGTGCTGCGCGAGCTCGCCGACGCGCAACTCCCCGAGGTCGCCTGGCTGCGGGCCGTGGGCGCCTTCGGCGACGCGTTCGCCGCGCGGCACGCCGCATCGCTCGGCCACGATCGGGAATCGGAGCTCCGGATCGGCGCCGTGCTGTTGATCGTCCAGGAGGACGACCACCGAGCGGGATGATACCGGGCCCGCGATTCGCGCCCGGGAGGGTCGCGTGCCGACGCGCGCGACGGATGGGTTAGCTTAGACCCGCCATGCCAGACGCCCTGCTGCGCGCGGTGCTCTTCGACCTCGACGGCACACTCGTCGACACCCTCGAGCTGCTCCTCAGCTCGATGCGCCACGCCTTCGACGGGTGGAGCGGGGCCAGACCCACGACCGCCGAGTGGACGGCCGGGATCGGGACCCCGCTCGCGACACAGTTCGGCGTGTACGCGCCCGATCCGGCCGGTCTGCGCCACCTGACGGAGCGGTATCGGGCGTTCCAGCGCGCGCATCACGATCGCTTCACGCGCTGCTTCCCCGACGCCGCCGCGACCGTCCGGCGGCTGCACGAGCGTGGTCACCCGCTCGCCGTCGTCACCTCCAAGGCGAACGACATCGCGGCCCGAACGGTGGCGCATGTGGGCCTGGCCGAGTACCTCCCGGTGATCGTCGGCGTCGAGTCGACGCGCCGCCACAAGCCCGATCCCGAGCCCGTCCGATACGCTCTGGAGCAGCTCGGTGTGCCGGCGAGCCGGGCAGTGTTCGTCGGCGACTCCCCACACGATATCGCCGCCGGGAAAGCGGCGGGGGTCTGCACGATCGCGGCGCTCTGGGGCATCTGCGGACGAGCCGCGCTCGATGCGGCCCGGCCCGACCATGTGCTGGAGCACATCGCCGAGCTGCCGGCGCTCCTGGATGCGCTGCCCCAGCCGGCGGCCGGCGCCTGAGCGACGGCCCGGGGCGCCCGTGCACCCCCGGACGGCGGGATCCGGCCCGGCGACCCGGAGGCCGGAGCATCTCGGCCGATTCAAACGATTTAGGGCTCCGGGCCATCCTATCTCCCGAGACCATGATCGAATCTCCGCATGTCACCTCTGCCCGACGTGGCCCTGCCTGAGACCGAGCCGAACCATGAGCGGCCCTGGGAGCCGCGCGATGCCGGTGCCGGGGACGAGAGCGGGACGGCGGTCAGCAGCATGATGGCCGACGTGGCGCTCGCGGCGGCGGGCGATCGGGTGGCCTTCGAGCGGGTGTACCGCGCGCATGTCGACCGCGTCTACTCGATCTGCATGCGGATGACGACCGACCGGACGACGGCGGAGGAGCTGACGCAGGACACCTTCGTCCGGGCGTGGGAGAAGCTGGGCCTGTTCCGCGGCGAGAGCAGCTTTGCGACCTGGCTTCATCGCCTGGCCGTGAACGTGGTGCTCAATGCGCGCAAGACCGAAGGCCGCACCCGGCGGCGGTTGGTCGCGAGCACGGACGAGGCGGACGAGGATGCGGCCGGCGGGATCGGAGGCGGGGCCGGGGGTGGCTGGGAGCCATCGGCGAAGCTGCCGTTCGCTCCCGGGGAGTGGATGGACATCGAGGCCGCGATCGCGCGGCTTCCGGCGGGCGCGCGGCGGGTGTTCGTGCTGCACGACGTCGAGGGATACCGACACGAGGAGATCGGGGCCATGCTCGGGATCACGGCTGGCGGCAGCAAAGCACAGCTCCACCGGGCGCGGATGCTCATACGGGAGGCGCTGGACCGATGATGACCTGGCGAGATGAAACCGGGCGTGGAGAAGACGCCGCGACAGGCTGCGAGGCCTTCGAGTCAGCGCTTCCCGATTACCTGGACGGATCGCTGGACGCCGAACGGTCGGACATGGCGCGGAGCCACATCGCGTCCTGCGATCGCTGTCGGTCGCTCGTCCGTGACCTCGAGTCGATTCGGGGACGGGCCGCGGCACTGCCGGTGCTCCGCCCATCGCGTGACCTGTGGGCGGGCATCGAGGCGCGAATCCAGGGGGCGCGCGACGAGCGGTCGGGCGCGGACGCGTCCGCTGACGTGATGCCGGTGCAGGTCGGGAAGCGCGGGCGGCCGGGGTCGGCGCGCGCCCACGCCATGAGGCGCTGGTTCGGCGAGCGGCAGCGTGCGCGCTCGGTGGCGCTCGCGGCGGGACTCGTGATCGCGACAGCTGCCGTGACGTTCACGGCGACCTGGCAGTGGACGCACCAGCAGCCGGTCACACCGCGGTCGACCACGGGCGGATCGAGTCAGGTGGCGGCCGCCGGGCCGGCGGGAGCGACGCCCGGGGCAGGTGTCCAGCGCACGCCGGCCGACCGGCCGTCCGCCCCGAGTCGCTCCGGACCGACGGCGGGGCGCGTGGAGTCGGTCGCCCGCGCGATTCCGAGCCCCGAGTTCCTGTACGATCGGCAGATCGATGCATTGCACACCATCCTCGTTCAGCGCCGCAGCCAACTGGATCCGAAGACCGTCGCCGTCGTCGAGCGGAATCTCCGGCTCATCGACACGGCGATCGCGGAGAGCAAGGCGGCACTGGCGCACGATCCGGCGAACCGCTTCCTCGCGGACCAATTGAATCACGCCCTGGACACGAAGCTGGAGCTGCTGCAAACGGCCGCGTTGCTCCCGAGTCGGACATGACCGCCTCCCTTCTCTTCCCGATGCAGACCACCACCATGTCGCGAGCCACTACCACCACCCTGAGACTCTCGCTGCTCGCCCTGTTGGGCGGCCCGGGCGGGCTCGGACTCCCGCGCATCGTGCAGGCCCAGGCCGGTGGCCGGGCGGAGCCCGGAACCGTCGAGCAGACCGTGACCGACGGCGACGACGGCGCGACGATCGACACGACCCTCCCCTTCGCAGCGAGCGGCGGGGTGGTCGATCTGAGCCTGATCTCGGGCGAGATCACGGTCAGGGGCTGGGGACGAAACGAGGCGCGTGTGCACGTCTCGAGTGAGGACGTGCCCGTCCGCTTCGAGCACGGCCCCTCGCGGATCCTCCTCGAGGTCGATCACGGGCGGCACGAGGACAGCGACAACGATGTGCAGTACGACATCACCGTTCCGACCGGGACGCGGGTCCTGATGCACAGCACCTCCGGGGACCTCCACGCCCGTGGCACGCACGGCGAGATCGAAGCGCGATCGGTGAGCGGCGATGTCGACGTCGATGATGTCGTGCGGATGGCCACGCTCGAGAGCGTCTCCGGTAGCGTCCGGGCACGCGACGTCGAAGGCGACATCCGGGCGCGATCGGTGAGCGGGGACATCGACCTGGACGCGGTCCACGGCGACGTGACGGTGTCGTCGGTCAGCGGACACGGGTACGTCACGGGCGGCCGCTCGCGCGTCCTGCGCATGGAGACCGTGAGCGGAGATCTGTCGTACGCGGGGACCCTCGATCCGACCGGGACCTATGATTTCCGCGCCCACTCGGGCGCCGTGCGGCTCGAGATCCCGCCGGACGCGGGCGCGACGCTGTCGATCGACAGCTTCAGCGGTGAGATCGCGACCGACTTTCCGATCACCATCCAGCCGCAGGGCACCGACGACCATGGCCCGATGCGCCACCACCTGGACACGACGTTGGGTCGGGGCGGCGCGCACGTGACGATCTCCACCTTCAGCGGCGACGTCGAGCTACGGCGGACCGGCAGCCGCTCGCACCCGGAGTGACCACCCGATGACCCGAAACCAGGGCGTGGAACTCGACCTCGGCCGCGCGCTCCGGACACTCGCCGGCGGTGTCGCGATCGCCGCCGCGATGCCGGTCGTCGCTGCGGCGGCACCTGCGGCGGCACCTGCGGCGGCCCTTGCATCGTCGGCCGCCGTGCCGCCGGGCCGGGGAGTGACCGACGCGACCCGCGGCGACACGGCGACGGACTTCCACTGGACGGGGCATGTCGATGCCCACCGATGGGTCCGAGTCCGGAACCTGTCCGGGTCGATCCGGGTGGACCGGGCGCCCGGCGCCGATGTCGAGATCCGGGGACACAAGCGCTGGCGCCGTGGGAACCCCGACGATGTGCGGTTCGCGATGTCTCGGACGGGGCCGGGCGACGGCGACGTCCTCGTCTGTGCGCTGTGGGGCGACGAGAGCCGGTGCGACGAGCATGCCTACGACTCGGACTCGCGCCACCATCACGCGCACGATGATGACGTCAGCGTGGACTTCACGGTGCTCCTCCCGGCGGGCGTCAAGGTGCTCGCCGGGACGGTGAACGGCGAGGTCCAGGTGGAGGGCGTCACGGAGGAAGTCGACGCGTCCAGCGTCAATGGCCGTGTCGAGGCGGCATCGTCGGGGGGTCCGGTGCGGGCGTCGAGCGTGAACGGCTCCGTCGATGCGCGCATGGGCACGATCGGCGCAGGCTCGCGCCTGACGCTCGAGTCGGTGAACGGATCGGTGTCGGTGACGCTGCCGGCCGATCTCCGGGCCGAGGTCGACCTCACGACGACGAACGGGTCGGTGCAGTCGGACTTCCCGATCGCGGTACTCGGCTCCCTCGATCGGCGGCATCTGCACGGCACGATCGGGGGCGCGCCGGGGACCGCCGGCGGGGGCACGCCGGAGCTCCGCATCGAGACGGTGAACGGGTCGATCGCGCTTCGCAAAGGGTCGGCGTGACAGGGCCGCCCCCGTGCGGGGGCGGCGCGGTTTGCCGGGTGGGAGCGTGGTCGTCACTCCGGTGTATATTTCACCCGACCGATCTTCCACGGAGCAGACCATGGGCGTCTCGTACGCCACCAGCACGCTCGTCCGCACCGGGGCCGAGCGGCTCACGCTGATCCGCCGGACCTACGCGCTCGTCCTCGCCGGGTTGTTGGTGACGATGCTCGGGGTCGTGGTGGCGGGCACGCAGCCGCAAATCCTCGCCGTCGTTGCGGCGCACCCTTTTCTGACCTTCTTCGTCTCGCTCGCACCGCTCTTCATGGCGCAGCGGACGGCCAGGACGTTCCCGGCGAACGTCGGGTTCATGTTCCTGTACACGTTCCTGGTCGGGCTCTGGCTCGCGCCGTTGCTGCTCGTCGTGGAACGGTCGCAGCCCGGGATCCTGGGGCAGACCGCGCTGCTGAGCGGGACCGCGTTCGGCGGCCTCACGATGTATGCGCTCGTGAGTCGGCGTGATTTCAGCGCCTGGGGCGGCTTCTTTCTCGTGGGCTTGCTCGTCGTCCTCGTGACCGGACTGCTCAATGCCTTCCTGCTGCACAGCGTCGGCGCGGGGCTCTGGATCGCCGCCGGCACGGTGCTGGTGTTCAGCGGGCTGCTGGTATTCGACACCTGGCGCATCCGGAACGTCTACGGCCCCGACGACTACATCCCGGCGGCGATCAACATCTATCTCGATTTCATCAATCTGTTCCTGGCCGTTCTTCGCCTGCTCGGCGGAGGCAACCGCAACCGGTAAGGAACGAAGGTGTGGGATGATGCGAGAGCCCCCGCGCGTTGCGCGGGGGCTCTGTCATCCAGGGCCGGCGAGGAGGTCGAGCTGCGCGTCGATCGGAGCGGCGGGAGCCGGGTCCGGGGCACGCTCCTCGTCGAACCGGCCGTGGCGGATGCGGTGCCGCGCGCAGAGCTGGCGCACCGCACGCGCCAGCCCGGCGCGATAGCGATCGCCGAGGTCTGACGCGCCGGCGTAGGTCGCCCGATATCGCGCCGCGAGGTGCGGGAACTCGGCCTCGATGAACGGCAGGTACCGCCGCCGCGCCTCCGATTGCAGGCGGAGCGCCCCGACGTTCACGTGGGTGGCACCGAGCGAGGCGACCCGGGCGATCAGGGCCTCGAGCCCGGCCGGCTGGTCGGTGATGCCGGGGAGAACCGGCATGACGTTGATACCGACGTCGATCCCCACCTCGCGAAGCCGGACGAGGGCGCGGAGCCGAGCGTCGGGCGTCGGCGCCCGCGGCTCGATGCGGCGGGCGAGATCGCGATCGAGCGTGATCAGGGACAGGTGCACGGTGAGGCGGGAGCGTCGCGCGATGCGCGCCAGGATGTCGACGTCGCGCGAGATGAGTGCGCTCTTCGTGATGATCACGATGCGCAGACCGGTCCGTTCGGCCAGTGCCTCCAGCGCGCCGCGCGTGACCCGAAAGTGCCGCTCCGCCGGTTGGTACGGATCGGTCGCCGTCCCGATCACGAGCGAGTCGCCCCGCGCGAGCCGCGCATACCGGCCGGACACCGGCCCCCCGGAGGTCCCGAGCGCCGCGCGCAGGACCTCGGCCGCGTTGGTCTTGACATAGATCCGCCGCTCGAAGGCGAGCCAGGGCGGCAGCGGCTCGGCGTCCTCCGGGGTATCGCCGCCCGCAGTGCCCGCGACGTCGGGGCCGCGTTCCCGGAGGACGCGCCGCTCGGACAGGTACCGGTGCGCGTAGCGCGCGTAGCAGTACGCGCAGCCGAATGCGCACCCGACGTACGGGTTGAGCGACCAGTACGGCATGCCGGTGCTCTCCGGCGGGTTGAGCACCGTCCGTGCGACGAGCGCCCGGTAGACGATGTCCGCCTGCTGCCCGACGATCGGCAGATCCCGGCCCCGCTCGGCCGCTACCCGGTCGGGCGGATCGTGGAACAGAGCGGGCTGGCCAAGGGTCGGCGTCGGGCGCACGTTACGCGATGACCTCCGGCGGGATAACTAGCCGAACAGACACCGAATCCGCAAGGGCGTCGCGCCCCGCGGCCTCGCGGCTGCCCCCGGACGCCGGCCGATCGGACGCGCGCCCGCGGGGCGGGCGGCCCACGACAGGCTCCGCGCTCGCGCAGAGGATGGCCGCCACGATGTACGCTGGGGGAGCACCCGCCGCGTCACCGTCGAGACGATCCAACCAGGATCAGCCCGGTGGAGCAGGACCCCGGTCGGAGGCGCCGGGCCGGACGAGATGGGGACCGGGCGGGGGGCGGCGTCTCCCGGCGTGGCCGCTCAGGCTGCCGACCGTGCTGGTCGTCGGACTGCTGATGGGGTTGCTGGCAGCGACCACGGTCGCGATCGGCACGGCGCCGCCCGGTCCTGGGCTCGATCCCGACGCCGAGTCGTACCTCGGAGCCGCCCAGGCGGTCGTCCGGGGGGACGGCCTTCGCGTCCCGACGAGTGGGTGGGCCGACGCCGACTCGACTGAGCCGCTGACTCACTTCCCACCCGGTTTCCCGCTCGCGGTCGCAGCGCCCGTCACGTTGGGCGCGAGCCCGGTGCAGGCCGCCCGCTGGATCATCGTCGTGTCGGCGCTCGTGACCTGGACGACACTGGTGGTGCTCGTCGGCCGGGTGGCCGGCGCCCGGGCCGGTGTGGGCGTCGGAGTCGCCGCGCTCGCCACGCCCGCGATCGCGACGGTCCACCTCTCGATCCTCAGCGAGCCGTCGTTTCTCACTGCGCTCGTCCTGACGCTCACCGGGATGGTCGCGCTCACGCGCGCCGCGCCGGTCGCGCCCGCGCTCGCCGGCGATGCGGGTCGCGCCGCGCAGTTGGACGGCACGTCGCTCGGGACGCCGGCGGAGGCGACCGCGACCGGCGCGCCGCGGATCGCTGCGGCCGACGAGGCGCGACGTGGCGGCCATGTACGGAAGCCTGGGTGGAGCGGGGTCGCGCTCCGCACGACAGCGGCGCTCGGTGATGGTGGCCGGGGGAGCGCGGTCGGCGGCATGCGCCGCGTGGCACTCGTGGCGGCCGGGACCGGCGTCGCGGCGGCCGCCGCCGTGAGCCTGCGCTACGCAGGCTTCTCGATCGTGGCGGCGGCCGCCCTCTGGGTCGCGTTCGACCGACGGCTCGCCCGACGATCCACGCAGACGCTCGCGCTGGCGCTCGCCCTGATCCTGGCGCCGACCCTGTGCACGGTGGGTCCCTGGCTGGTGCGTGCGACGCGGCTGGCCGGCCCGCGCGGCGTGCGGGCACTCGCCGCGTACGGGCAGCTCGGGAACACCCTGCGGGAAGGGGTGCAGACCCTCGCCTCCTGGGTCGTGCCGGTCGGCGATGGCTGGTGGCGCGTCGCCGTGCTCGCGGTCGTGCTGGCCGGGGTCGCGGCCATGGGCGCGAGCGCGTGGCGGCGTGTGCGGCGCACGGAGGTCGCGCTCGGGCCGGCCGTGCCGGCGGTCGTGAGCGCGCATCGGTCGGCGACGGTGTTGCGGGTCGTCGCCGTCACCGCCGCGTGCTATCTCGATTTCGTGCTGATCTCGCGCCAGTTCGCGGACCCCAACATCCCGTTCGATGAGCGCATTCTCGCTCCGCTTCTGCTGCTCGCCGAGATCGCGATCGCCCTCGTGATCGCGACCTGGTGGCGCGGGCGCCGGCGCTGGAGTCGCCTCACGGTGACCGGCGCGCTCGCAGTCTGGCTCGCGCTGTCCGCCGGGACGACGATCTCACGGATCGCCTTTGCGCGCGAGGATGGCGACGACTTCGCGAGCAGCGACTGGCGCGAGTCGCCGACGATCGCCTGGGTCCGGTCGCCGTCCGGCGGCGCGGATCGAACACTCTACTCCAACTGGCCGGCGGCGCTCTATTTCCACGCCCACCGTGCGGCCCGCGATCTTCCCGACCGGCTCGATGCCGCGACGATCGCTCGTTTTCGCGACCGCCTGTCGCGCACCGGCGGCGTGGTCGTGGCGTTCACGACCCCGAGCCCCGATGTGGCATCGCCCGACAGCCTGGCGCGGCGCGCCGGCCTCCGGCCGGTCGCACGCTTCGCCGACGGGACGGTGTGGGACACCCCGCCGTAGGGGCGGCATTCATGCCGCCCGCGACGCGCATCCCACACCGATGCCGGGGCGGCATTCATGCCGCCCACCGTTCGCCGTTCGGCCCATCATGCCGCCCGCCGTTCGCATCCCACACGGATGCCTGGCCCGGCGTGTCGCGCGGGCCGCGTCCCGCGGACGTCAAAGGAACGGGTTTTTTGGATGGTGTCAGGGGCAATCGCTGCGCGATTGCCCCTGACACCGGGAACAACAACGACCGGGGTGAGACCGTGATGCCGTCGTGGCACGTGGCCGCGTGCGGGGGCGTGCGTGTCCCGGCGCACCGGGAACGGCGACGACGGGGTGGTGATGACGGGGTGGGGTCGGCGCCGTGATCCCGGGCGGGCGTGTGGGTGCCCCAACCACCAACGACGGGGGGGGCATCCCGCACCAATGCGGGGGCATGCCGCACCGATGCCGGGCCCGGCATTCGCACGGCCCGCGTCCCGCGGCCACCAAAGGAACGGGTTTTTTCGATGGTGCCAGGGGTAATCGCAAAGCGATTACCCCTGGCACCCGGAACGGCAACGACGGGTGGGATCACGGTGCCGTCGTCGGACCACGGCGACCCGCGCGATGCCGGGGCCGCCGTGCACGCACGTCGCCGTGCGTGGACCGTAGGGGCGGCATTCATGCCGCCCGCGACGCGCATCCCACACCGATGCCGGGGCGGCATTCATGCCGCCCGCGATTCGCATCCCGCACCGATGCCGGCCGGCCTGCGACGCCGGCCCCGGTGTGGCATTTTCGCGCGCGCGCCGGGTGCCGTGTATGCCGAACGGCACGGCGAACGGCGTGACATGCCGGGCCAGGCATTGGTGCGACATGGGAGTCGCGGGCGGCATGAATGCCGCCCCTACGGGACATCACGTCGCGATTGCCCTGGCGCCATCCAACAACCCCGTTCCGTTGGTGGCCGCGGGACGCGGGCCGTTCCGCCGCCGGCGGCGGGATCAATCGCCGGCGGCGCCGGCGAGCTCGCGGGTGTCCTCCGGCGCCGAGACCAGTCCGGCCTCACGGGCGAGCTGAGCGATCCCTTCGTCGATCGTCCGCGAGTGGTGCATCGAGCAGAATTTCGGGCCGCACATCGCGCAGAACTCGGCGCTCTTGAAGTACTCGGCCGGCAGCGTCTCGTCGTGATACTCGCGCGCCCGCTCGGGATCGAGCGCCAGGCGGAACTGCTCGTTCCAATCGAACGCGTAGCGCGCCCGCGAGAGCGCGTCGTCCCGGTCCCGCGCGCCCGGACGGCCGCGCGCGATGTCGGCGGCGTGGGCGGCGATCTTGTAGGCGATCACGCCCTGCCGCACATCCTCGGCGTTGGGGAGCCCGAGGTGCTCCTTGGGCGTGACGTAGCACAGCATGTCGGCCCCGTGCCACCCGATCATGGCGGCGCCGATGGCGCTCGAGATGTGATCGTACCCGGGCGCAATGTCGACCACGAGCGGGCCCAGGGTGTAGAACGGCGCCTCGTGGCAGACCTCCTTCATCCGGCGCACGTTCATCTCGATCTGCTGCATCGGCACGTGCCCGGGCCCCTCGACCATCACCTGGACGTCGCGCGCCCAGGCCCGGCGCGTGAGCTCGCCCAGCGTGTCGAGCTCGGCGAACTGCGCGCGGTCGCTCGCGTCGTGCAGGCACCCGGGACGCAGCGAGTCCCCGAGCGAGATCGTGACGTCATGCTGCCGGAGGATGTCGAGCACGTCATCGTAGCGCTCGTACAGCGGATTCTGCCGGCGGTGGTGCATCATCCAGACGGCGTGGAGCGAGCCGCCGCGGCTCACGATCCCCGTGAGACGGCCGTGCACGAGCGGCAGGTGCTCGAACAGGATCCCGGCGTGGAGGGTCATGTAGTCCACCCCCTGCCTCGCCTGGTGCTCGATCAGGTCGAGGAGGTCGTCGGCCGTCAGCTCCTCGAGCTCCTTCCCCATGAGCACCGCCTGATAGATCGGCACCGTGCCGACGGGGACCGTCGAGGCGCCGATGATCGCCTCGCGCACCCGGTCGATGTCGCGACCGGTCGAGAGGTCCATGATGGTGTCGGCGCCGTACTTCACCGCCATGTGCAGCTTGCCGACTTCCTCGTCGAGGTCCGACGTCACCGCCGAGGTGCCGATGTTGGCGTTGATCTTGACGCGACTGACCTGCCCGATCGCCATCGGCTCGAGCGCGCCCGCGAGATGGTGCACGTTGGCGGGGATGATGAGCCGGCCGCGGGCGATCTCGTCACGCACGAGCGCCGGGTCGAGTCCCTCCCGGTCGGCGACGAAGGCCATCGCTGGAGTGATCTCGCCGCGCCGCGCGGCCGCCATCTGGGTTGGAGCGTCCATGACGTGACTCCCTACGCCGGTGCGAGCCGGATCAGGTTCGAACGGTGTGGTCTCAGCCGGCGGCGGTGGTGCCGCCCGGCACCCGTGTCAGTCAGCAAACTAACGAGAGGACCCGGCGCCATGCGGCGCCACCTCGGGGGGTCGGCGGCCCCGTGCGGCCGCTGACGCGGCGGGCAACGGCGCGGCCGGTGACCGGCCGCCCCGCGCCGCCCTCTGACGCGTTACCGGTCTTCCCAGGCGAAGCCGGCCACCCAGCGGGTCAGGCGATTGCCGGGCTCGAGCGACAGGATGACGGTCCCGCCGGCGGACTGCGTCACGCCGCGCGCGGCGATCCCGTCGATGTGGCGGCCGTTGGGGTCGATCGCGCTCAGAAAGTCGTGGCCCTTGAAGCGGAAATCGTAGACCTTGAGGGTCGACACCTTGCCGAGGGTGTCGATCAGGACCGCGCGCTCGCGGATCCATTCGTCGGCGCCGGCGCGGAGGTCGACCGCGAGCGCGATCCGCTTTCCGGCACCGAAGCAGCCCAGGACCTGGGTCGCGACCGATCGCTCCGACGTGACCAGCCGGTCGTAGGGCGGCGGCGGCAGCGTACGGAGCCAGGCGTCGATCGAATCGCGTACGACAGCGGCCCGGGCCAGCAGCGGCGGCGGCACGCTGTCCCGGCGGCAGACAGCGGAATCCGGCCGGCGAGCGCTGTCGGCCGGGGACGACGCCGCGCCCGTCGCGTGAGCCTCCCCGGAGGGCCGGAGCGGCGCGGGCGATGAGACGGTGACCGGGCCGGCGGCCGCGGGCGGCGGCCGGACGCCGGACGTCGGGGAGGCGCCGGCGGGCCGCTGCGCGCTGTCCGGGGCCGCCGCCGTGTCGGGATTGGGCGGGGCGTCCGTGTGCGCCGTGTCGATCCGCTCCACGGCGGCGTACACGGCCGAGGCACGCCGGACCAGCGAGTCGAGCTGCCGCGACAGGTGCAGCGTGGCGACGATCCGGCCGTTCCAGTGGTCGAACCCGCTGACCGTGTCATCTTCGACCCCCCACGCGTCGTATACCCGGACGGGAGTGCCGATCGGCACGGGAGAGAGGGCCTTGACCGCTTCTGTATACGCCGCGACCTGTCGCTTGGTGCGGAGATCGTTGTCGAAGCGACCGATGTCGACCAGCAGACGTTTCCCCCGCTTGGCGGCGAGGAACCAGGTCTGCATCGTCGGGTCGAACACCATGAACTGGCCGATCGAGTCGGCCGCTGGCGACAGCGCAGGAACGGGCGCGGCCGGCGCCGGAGACAGGACGGGTGTGGCCACAGCGGTGACCGGTGCGTCGGCCGACGCGCCGCTGTCGGCGGCCCGGGCGGTCGTGTCCGGGGTGAGCTGGCCCGTCGTGTCGGCGCCGGCGAAGGTCGTGTCCTCCGCCGTCCCGGCGTCGGGGTGCGAAGCGCTACAGCCTGCGGTCGCGAGGATGAGAGCGCCCATGGCGAGCGCGAGAGTCGCTGCCCCGCACGGGCGGTCCGAGCGCGGGCGGTCCGAGCGCGGGCCTGGCGTCCCGCAGCCTCGCGGGCGATCGGGGGTCGTCGCGCCGGCCGCAGCGCCGGCCGCAGCGCCGGCCGCAGCGCCGGCCGCGCGCCCGCCGGTCCGCGGGGCGCGTGTCAAGCATCCCATAGGTGTCGCATAATATGCCGTATCTGGAGCACGACGGCGTGACGCGTGAGCTTGCCGCGGGTGACACGCTGGTCGGGAGCGGAAGCGAAGTGGACTGGCGGCTGGAGACGATCAATCTGGCCCCCCGCCACTTCTCCGTGCACGTCGATGCCGCAGGCTCGGCGGTGCTCACACCCTACCGGCTGCGCGAGGTCGAGATCAACGGCTCGGTGGCGACCGGTCCCCACCCGCTGGCCCACGGTGATGAGATCATCGCCGGGGCGGGGATCTTCGCCTACCTCCAGGCACTCGAGCCACAGCCGGCCGAGGTGCCGGCGCATCCGGCCGCGGCGGCCTACCTCGTCGACATCGCCGGCATGCTGGCGTATCCACTGACGGACGATGCCGTCCGCATCGGGCGCGACCCGGTCAATCACGTCCCGATCCGCGATCCATCGGTCTCGCGGTTCCACGCCGAGGTGATGGTGGCGCCGGACGGCGCCGGGTTCGTGTTCCGGTCGATGGGGGCCAGCGGCTCGACGGTGAACGGCGCGCTCGTCGGCAGCAGCCCGCGGCCGCTGGCCGAGGGCGACCTGCTCCGCATTGGAGGAACGGCCCTCCGATTCAGCACCCAGCCGCCGCCGCCCAAGGTCCGGGTCGTCACCAAGGCCGACGTCCCCGCCGGCCCGCGGAGTCACCAGCCGACGCAAGCGCAGCGGGCGATCGAGCCGGCGACGCTGCGCGCGCACGAGCCACTGACCATCCCCAGGGAGATCGGCGGGACCACCTGGCGGCGACCGTGGATCGCGGCGGCGGTGACCGGCGTGGTGCTCCTCTTTCTCGTGGCCCTCCTGCTCCGCGCCCTCCAGTCGTAGCGGGCGTCGGGGGCGCGCGGGACGGGCACAACCCGTCCCGCCGGGCGATCAGGATGCGCGGTGCAGCGGACCGCCGGCGGACCGGGACTGCCGCCGCCCGATGTGTGCGGGCGGGTGGGCCAGGTCGCCGGACGCGGTCCTGGCGTCGGCGTAGAGCGACACGATCGCGGCCGCCAGCGCGATCGTGACGAGGGCGATCGCGGCGGCACGGGTCAACCGACGCCGAACGACTCGTGAGCGCTGCTCCCGGGCCTCGATCACCCCCATGAACGTCGTCTGGGCGCGCGAGTCGCGGGCGACGTGGGCGACCGCCCGGGGCGGCGCCGCGTCGGGGACGACGGCTGCGCTCGACGGCGCGGCGGTCGTGAAGCGAAGGACCGTTCGGCCGACCCCGATCTCGTCCCCCTCCTGAAGGACCGTCGGGGCAATCAGCCGCGATCCGTTCACGGACGTCACACTGACGCCGTGTGGGACGAGCAGGAACGCCTCGCCTCGTTGGATGAGCTCGACGTGCAGCCGGGAGACGTCGGGCTCGAGGACGACCACCGTGCTCGCCAGGTCGCGGCCGATCGTGCTCCGCTCGTGGAGCTGGTACAGCCGCCCACGCCGGACGTCGCGCAGGTAGCCGCCCGGCGCCTCCGCGCCGGGCCCCAGGCGGCGGTAGCGAAGCTCCGCGGTGCCGGCCGCGATGCGGTCGCCGAAGTCGAGCAGGGTCCGGGGCGGCGCCATCTCGACGCCGTTGATGGCCACCGCGGCGCTCGGCGAGGGCCGGATCAGCAAGGCTCGCCCCCCCGTCTCGAGCGAGAGCATGAGGTGGACAGGCTCCAGCCCACGCCCCTGAATGCGCCATCCGGCCTCGGGGCCGCTCCCGACCGTCAGGACCCCGGGGCCCAGCGCTCGGACCTCTCCCTCCAGCTCGATGTACGGCATAGTCCATTACCTCGACGATCCTGGAAGACGCGAGGTACTGCCGCCGGTGCCCCAACGCCCGGCCGCGACCGCGCGTACAATGGCAGAACCCATTGTCCAACAAAGACATACGGTGCACATCAGGCGACTCGGTCCCTTTGACAATGCCGACAATTTCACTTAGGATTCCCAGTTCGGGTGGCGTCGGCCGGTCGGACAGCGGCTGGGGCGCCCGCCCCCTCCGCAGTCCATGGCTGGAGCAGCTGGAGCCGGTATGAGCACCGCGATCGAGACACTGGTCAACCGCGAATATCCGTACGGGTTCGTCACCGACATCCCGACCGACACGCTGCCGGTCGGGCTGAGCGAGGACACCGTCCGCCTCATCTCGCAGAAGAAGGGCGAGCCCGACTTCCTGCTCGACTGGCGGCTTAAGGCCTACCGCCGGTGGCTCACGATGCGCGAGCCGCATTGGGCCAACGTCACCTACCCGGCGATCGACTATCAGGGGATCAGCTACTACTCCGCGCCGAGGGCCGCCAAGCCGCTGGCGAGCCTCGAGGATGCGGACCCCGAGCTGCTGCGGACGTACGAGCGACTGGGGATCTCCCTGACGGAGCAGAAGCGGCTCGCCGGGGTGGCGGTCGACGCGATCTTCGACAGTGTCTCGGTCGGCACCACCATGAAGACCGAGCTCGCCAAGCTCGGCATCATCTTCTGCTCCTTCGGCGAGGCCGTGCGCGAGCACCCGGAGCTCGTGCGGCGCTATCTGGGCTCGGTCGTTCCGTACAGCGACAATTTCTTCGCCGCGCTCAACGGCGCGGTCTTCAGCGACGGCTCGTTCTGCTACGTCCCGCCCGGCGTGCAGTGCCCGATGGAGCTGTCGACGTACTTTCGCATCAACAGCGAGGGGACGGGACAGTTCGAGCGCACGCTCATCATCGCCGATGAGGGCGCATCGGTCAGCTACCTCGAGGGCTGCACCGCGCCGCGCCGGGACACGAATCAGTTGCACGCCGCGGTCGTGGAGCTGGTCGCGCTCGACCACGCCTCGATCAAGTACTCGACGGTCCAGAACTGGTTCGCCGGCGACGCCGACGGACGGGGCGGGATCTACAACTTCGTCACCAAGCGCGGCAAGGCGGCGGGGGTCCGGTCCAAGATCTCGTGGACGCAGGTCGAGACGGGCTCGGCGATCACCTGGAAGTACCCGAGTGTGATCCTCCAGGGCGACGACTCCACCGGCGAGTTCTACTCGGTCGCGGTGGTCAACAACCGGCAGCAGGCCGACACCGGGACGAAGATGATCCACATCGGCCGCCGCACCAAGTCGACGATCATCTCCAAGGGCATCTCGGCCGGACGCGGCAACAACAGCTATCGGGGGCAGGTGAAGGTCCTGCCGCGGGCCGAGGGCGCACGGAACTACACGCAGTGCGACTCGATGCTGATCGGCAACCGGTGTGGCGCCCATACGTTTCCGTACATCGAGGTCGGCAACAACACGGCGACCGTCGAGCACGAGGCGTCCACGTCGAAGATCGGGGAAGACCAGATCCTCTACTGCAAGCAGCGCGGCCTCAACGCCGAGCATGCGATCTCGCTGATCGTCAGCGGGTTCTGCAAGGAGGTATTCCAGAATCTGCCGATGGAGTTCGCGCTCGAGGCGCAGCAGCTGTTGGGGATCACGCTCGAGGGCAGTGTGGGATGACGACGACCGACAACACCGTGCTCCAGATCACCGACCTCCACGCCGCCATCGGCGAGAACGAAATCCTCCGGGGCATCTCCCTGACGGTGAACGCGGGAGAGGTCCACGCCATCATGGGTCCGAACGGCTCCGGCAAGAGCACGCTCGCTCAGGTGCTGGCCGGGCACCCGGCCTACGAGGTCACCGCCGGCCGCGTGACGTACGACGGAGAGGACCTGCTCGAGATGGAGCCCGAGACGCGCGCCCAGCGCGGCCTCTTTCTCGCCTTCCAGTACCCGGTCGAGATCCCGGGGGTCACGAACGCGTATTTCCTGCGCGCCGCGTACAACGAGATCCGGAAAGCCAAGGGGCTGGACGAGATCGACCCGATCGAGTTCCTGGAGCTCGTCGAGCACCGGCTGAAGCTGGTCGACATGGACCCCGCGATGCTCAATCGCTTCGTCAACGCCGGATTCTCCGGCGGCGAGAAGAAGCGGAACGAGATCCTCCAGATGGCCGTCCTCGAGCCGCGGCTCGCGATCCTGGACGAGACGGACTCGGGGCTCGACATCGATGCCTTGCGCGTCGTCGCCCACGGGGTCAACTCCCTCCGCCGTCCCGACAACGCGACGATCGTCGTCACCCACTACCAGCGGCTCCTGAACTACATCGTGCCCGACCGAGTGCACGTCCTCGCGGGCGGCCGCATCGTCCGGTCGGGCGGCAAGGAGCTGGCGCTCGAGCTGGAGGCGCGCGGCTACGACTGGCTGACGGAGGCCGCTCCCGCCGGGGTCGGGGTCGGGACCGGCGCGTGAGCGTCCAGGGGTACGTCGAGGCGTTCGAGCGATTCGCGCGCGACGGCGGGCGGACGCCGGCGTGGCTGGCGCCGATCCGCCGCGCGGCCATGGACCGGTTCCAGGCACTCGGGTTCCCCACCCGCCACGACGAGGACTGGCACTTCACGAGCGCGGCCCCGATCGCCGAGGCCGACTTCACACCGCTCGCCGGGCTCGGCGGCCCGGAGACGGTCGCCGACGTGTCGTCGGCCGACCTCGAGCCGTTCACGTTCCGCGGGGCGGAGTGGCCGCGCCTGGTCTTCCTGAACGGGCGCTTCGCCGCGTCGCTGTCGTCCACGGTGGGGCTCCCCGCCCGCGTCCGCGTCGCCAGCCTCGCCGACGCGCTGGCCAACGACACCCCCGAGCTGCGGCGGCATCTCACCACGATCGCCGACACGGAGCGGAACGCCTTCGCCGCGCTCAACACGGCGCTGTTCACCGACGGCGTCTTCCTGCATGTGCCGGCCGGCGTGAGCGTCGAGTTGCCCATCCACCTGCTCTTCCTGACCGACGCCGAGGGTGCCAGGGGCGTCGCCTACCCACGTATCCTCGTCGTCGCCGACGCGCACGCGCAGGCGACCCTCATCGAGAGCTACGTCGGGCTCGGTGATCCGTCGTACTTCACCGACAGCGTCGCCGAGCTGTCGCTCGGCGACGGGAGCCGGATCGCGCACATCCGGGTCCAGCGCGAGAGCCAGCGCGCGTTCCACGTCGGGCTGTCGCAGGCCCGCCAGGCGCGCGACAGCCACTACGCGTCGTTCTCGTTCGCCACCGGGGCGTCGCTCTCGCGCGCCAACATCTATACCGATCTCGCGGCGCCGGGCGCCGAGGTGACGCTCGACGGCCTGTATCTCGCCGACGACGCGCAGCACGTCGACCACCAGACGCGGATCGTCCACCGCGCCCCGAACTGCGCCAGCCACGAGGTCTACAAGGGGATTCTCGACGGCGCGGCACACGGCGTCTTCAACGGGAAGGTCTACGTCCACCCGGAAGCCCAGAAGACCGACGGTAAGCAGACGAACAACAATCTCCTCCTCTCCACCGACGCGCAGGTCGACACCAAGCCGCAGCTCGAGATCTTCGCCGACGACGTGAAGTGCACGCACGGGGCGACGGTGGGTCGACTCGACGAGGTGGCGCTCTTCTACCTCAAGAGTCGCGGGCTGGCGGCCGAGGAGGCGCGGACACTGCTCACGTACGCGTTCGCCGCCGACGTGCTCCAGCGCATCGCCACGCCGGCGGTGCGCGAGACGCTCGAGTCGCTGGTGCGCGAGCGGTTCGTCGGTGTGCCCGCGCTCGCGGCGGGGTGAGCTCGCATGCCCGACGTGCGCGAGCTCTACCAGAGCGTGATCCTCGACCACAATCGCGCGCCGCGCAACTACGGGCCCCTGGCCGATGCGAACGGCCACGCGCGCGGACACAATCCGCTGTGCGGCGACGAGGTGACGGTCTGGGTCCGGGTCGCGGGGGAGCGGATCGAGGAGATCCGGTTCGTCGGCTCGGGGTGCGCGATCTCGAAGGCGTCGGCCTCGCTCATGACCGCGGCCGTGACGGGGCGGACGATCGATGAGGCCGAAACGCTCGCCCAGCGATTTCACGCGCTGGTGACGGGCCGGGCCGCCGGCAGCCCGCCGGACCCGACCCTGGGCCGGCTGGCGGTGCTGGGCGGTGTGTCGCAGTATCCCGCCCGGGTCAAGTGCGCGTCGCTGGCCTGGCACGCGATGCACGCGGCGCTCGAGGAGGCGGCCACCCCGCTCCGGTCGGTGCCGCCGCCGGATTTCGGCGCGCCGTGAGGCGCACCGCCTCGGCACCCCCGGACCCGGTGACGTTCGTGCGCGTCGCCGCGGTCAGCGATGTGCCGCCGGGGACGCTGCTGAGCGTGCGGTTGCCGGACGGCGATCAGGTGGTGCTGGCGAACGACGGCGGAACGGTGCACGCGCTCCGCGACCGATGCTCCCACGAGGAATACGCGCTGTCGGCGGGTGAGCTCCTCCCCGATGGCTCGATCGAATGCGTCTGGCACGGCGCGCGATTCGACTGCCGGACGGGCGAAGCCCGGCGCGGGCCGGCGTTCGAGGATGTCGCGACGTACGCCGTGCGGATCGAGGGCGGCGCCGTGCTCGTGGCGCCGAGGCGACGCTGATGCGGCGCGCCGACTTCCCACTCCTGGCCCGCCACCCGGACCTCCATTACCTCGACTCGGCGGCCACTGCGCAGAAGCCCGCCGTCGTGCTCGACGTCGAGCGGACCTTCTACGAGACCAGCTACGCCAATCCGCACCGCGGGGCATACGACCTCTCGACCCGTGCGACCGAGTGCTACCAGGAGGCTCGCCAGGTCGTCGGCCGGTTCTTCGGCGTCGACGACCCGCGCCGGCTGATCTTCACCCGCGGCACGACCGAATCGCTCAATCTGGTCGCCGCCGCCTGGGGGCGCTCCCACGTGCGTGCCGGCGACGAGATCGTCGTCACGCGACTCGAGCATCACGCCGACTTCGTCCCCTGGCAGCAGCTCGCGATCGAGCGTCGGGCCGCGTTCCGCATCGCCGAGCTCACCCCGGCGGGAGAGTTGGACCTCGACCACCTCCGGTCGCTCATCACGCCGCGCACCAGAGTCGTGGCCGTTGCGCACGTCTCGAACGCGATCGGCACGATCCTCCCGGTCGCCGAGGTTGCGGCCCTGGCGCACGCTGTCGGCGCCGTCGTCGTGGTCGACGGCGCGCAGAGTGCGCCACACCTCGCGGTCGACGTCGACGCGTTGGGGGCCGACTTCTTCGCCTTCAGCGGGCACAAGATGGGCGGGCCGATGGGCATCGGCGGGCTGATCGGACGCCGCGCGCTCCTGGAGGAGATGCCGCCCTACCAGACCGGGGGCGACATGATCGAGGTCGTGGGGGACGACCGGACCTCGTGGAACGTGCTGCCGCACAAGCTCGAGGCGGGAACGCCGAACGTCGCCGGCGCGGTCGGGCTGGCAGCCGCGTGCACGTACCTGACGCAGATCGGCATGTCGGCGGTGCGTGCCCACGAGCGCCGACTGACGACTCTCGCCAGCGACCGCCTCGCTGCGATCCCCGGCGTGCGCGTGTACGGACCCCCGGCCGGCGGACGCAGTGGCGTGGTGAGCTTCACGGTGGCCGGCCTCCACGCGCACGATCTCGCGACGATCCTCGACCAGCGCCAGGTCTGCATCCGGGCCGGTCATCATTGCGCCCAGCCGCTGCTGCGGTCGATGGGGGTGCCGGCCACGGCGCGGGCGTCGTTCTTCGTCTACAACGACGAGGGCGATGTGGAGGCGCTCGTGGCCGGGGTGCTCGCGGCCCAGGAGATCTTCGGCGCCCCCGCGGACGACCCACCGGCGTCGGCCGCGGGCGCCGCGGTGGAGCATGGCTGACGCCTCGCCCAGCGGGCCAGACACCGCCGCGCGCGAGGCGCTCTATCAGGAGCTGATCCTCACCCACTATCGGCGGCCGCACGGCAAGGGGCGGCTCCCACACCCGGACGGAGAAGCGACGGCGCGGAATCCGCTCTGCGGTGAAGATGTGACCGTCTCGGTGACGCTCGATCGGGGTACCGGCGACAACGTGCAGCTCAGCGAGATCCGCTTCACCGGACAGGGGTGCGCGATCTCCCAGGCGTCGGCCTCGATGATGACGGACCTGGCCGTGGGCCGGAGTCCGGGCCAGCTGTCAGCACTCGAGGGTCGCCTGCGGGCGCTCTTGCATGGCGATCCGGCGGCAGCGACCGACGAGACGCTCGGCCCACTCCGGGCATTGAGCGGGATCGCCCGCGTCCCTGCGCGCCTGCCCTGCGCGCTGCTGCCCTGGGAAGCGCTCCGGCTCGCGGTGCAGCAAGCCACATCGTCAGGTCACTCGCCGGAGCGCTGATCGTCCTCCTCGCAGGACCCCGGGAGAGGCGACATGGAACGCTTGGTGGTGACGATCGGCGCGACGATCGGCGGCTCGGCCGGCTGGTGGCTCGGCGAGCGCGGCGGCCTCATGGCGGCCTTTCTCGTGAGCATGGTCGGCACCGCCGGCGGGGTGTACGCGGGCCGGCGGTTCATCCGGGATTACTTGCCGTAACGCCGCGTCTGCGCGGGCGCACCCGTATGGGCGGCATGCATGCCGCCCATACGGGTGCGCCCGCACCGATGTCTGACCCGGCAGTCATGCCGCCCGCGACTCGCATCCCGCGCCGGTGCCGCCGCGGCACGCCGGGGCCGTCAACACAGGTGCACGGCCATGGCCTTGAACGACGCATAGACATCGACGCCAGGCGCCAGCGCCAGCTCCCGGGCGGAACGAGTCGTCAGGGCGGCGACGAGCGGGAGGCCGTCGACGTCGACGGTGACGCGGGTCAGCGCGCCCGTCGTGGCGACGTCGATGACGCGACCGCGGAAGCTGTTCCGAGCCGACGATGCGCCCGGAGCGCGCGACACGACGATCTCCTCGGCACGGATCACCGCATGGCCCGGCCCGGGGTCCGCCTCACCAACGGCCACGATCGTGAGCGACGTGCCGGCAGCGCGGAACTCGAGCGCACGGTATGACGCGTGGGCGGCGCCGCCGCCCGGACCCCCGCCCGCGGCCAGCTCCTCTCCGGCCACTCCGCCGTCGTCGCACGGCATGACGGTGCCGGCCAGCACATTCTCCGCCCCCAGAAACTCGGCGATGTACGGTGACGCGGGCCGGCGGAATACCTCGTCGGGCGCGCCGTGCTGAAGCACCCGGCCACCGTCGAGCAGGATCGCGACGTCGCCCAGGAGTCCCGCCTCCGCGAAATCGTGCGTGACCTGCAACACGGTCATCCCGAGCTCGCGGTGGATCGCCCGCACCTCCCGCCGGACGTGCGCCCGCCGGCGTGGATCGAGCGCGCTGAACGGCTCGTCGAGGAGCAGCACGTCGGGGCGCCGTGCGAGAGCGCGGGCAAGGGCGACGAGCTGCCGCTCACCCCCGCTCAGCGACTGAACGTCGCGCGCCCACAGGCGGTCGGCACCGAGCCGCGTGGCGATCTCCCGCGCCCCGGCATCGCCGGATGCACCGTACACGATGTTCCGGGCGACGCTGAGGTGCGGGAAGAGATACGCGTGCTGGTAGACCAGCCCGACGCGGCGAGCCTCCGGCGCGAGTCGCGTCGCGTCCCGGCCGCCCAGGCGAATCGTGCCGGTGGTCGACCGGATGACTCCGCCGAGCACCTCGAGGAGGGTGGTCTTCCCGGACCCGGCGGGGCCGATCACGACGCCATAGCCGCCGGACGGCACGGCAAAGGTCACGTCGCGAAGCGAGAAGGCGCCGACGCGCGCTTCCACCGACACGCACTCGATCACACGACCCCTCGTGCGGGCATGCGGTAAGGTACTCGCCCCAGGGCGCCCGCACGGCAGTGCGCGCCGGGCGATCGCGCGGGCCGATCGCGCGGGGCTCGGGCCGCGTCACCAGCCGAAGAACTCGGCGGCCCAGCGGAACGCGATGCCCGCGCCCATGGCGGCGGCCCGGTCGGACGGCTGGTCGCCGACGAACACGGCCGCCGACGGCGGAACGCCGAACCGGCCGAGGAGCGACTCCAGGAGTCCGGGGTTCGGCTTGCGACAGGCGCAGGGGATCTCGAGCGGGTGCGGACAGAACGCGATCGCACCGAGCGGCGGCTCGCGGCCGGTCGCCGCGCGGAGCGCATCCCGGAGGAGGCGCTCGGCCATGGCGGCCGAGAGATGCCCGTACCCCACCTGGTCCTGGTTCGACGCGATCGCGAACAGCACTGCCGGGTCGGCGGCGAGCGGCGCGATCGCCGCCCGCACGCCGGGCAGCAGCGCCCACTCACCGGGCGAGCGTGGGCACACGCGACCCGGCACGGTCGTTCGGCGCAGCGTGCCGTCGGCGTCGAAGATCCAGAGTCGTGGCGTCACGCGGCGGCGAGGAACCGGCGGAGGCAGCGCGCGTAGCGGGCCGACCCGGCGGCGAGTCGCGCCGCGTCGTCGCTCCCGGCGGTCGCCTGTGCGGCGAGTGTCATGTACCCGAACCGGTACGCCGAGTAGGCGACGAGATGGAGTGGCAGCCGCCGGGCGAGGTCGCGCACACGCGCGATCCGCTCGAATGTGTCGACGAGATGGGCGCGCGCCAGCCGGCGAAGCCCGAGCTCGACGCAGCAGGCCGCGACGTCCCACGCCGAATCCTGCGGGCCGGGGAAGAAGTGATCATCGTGATGGTCGAGCGCATCGGTCTTGAGCAGGCCGCGACGGGTACGGATCCACTCATGCGGGAGCATGCGCCCATCGACGGCCACGGCGGGCGCGCCCGCCACCGCGCCGCGTGACCGCCGGAGCAGTCGGCGGAGCTGCGGTGTCATCCCGGCAGCGGCACGGCATGCGCGCACATTGGCCTCGACCATCTCGACCAGGGCGTCGATATCGGGCGACGTGTCCGTCCGGAACGCGCGGTCGACGTGCGCGAGATACCGCGCGCAGCGATCGGCAAACAGGAGCCCACCCTCGCCCGGGACGAGCGGCCGCCCGGGCACGAATTCCTGCACCAACCAGCCCGCACGCCAGGCGATCGGTCGGGGTGTGAAGCCGGTTGCCGCCAGCGCGTCGGCGCGCGCGAACCTGGCCGCCCCGTAGCGACCGAGCCCGGCGAACTTGACGAGCCGCCACTCGCCGCGCACGGGCGTCGCGGCACGCGCCGCCGACTCGACTCGGATGAGGAACTTTCGCCGCTCGTGCTGCGGTTGCACGGCGGGCCAATCTCCGGCCGAGCGGAACGCGTGCGCGCGCCAACGACCCGCCCCCAGGTCCTCGGACGCGGCCGCCGAGTGCAGGCGCCGAAAGCGCCCCGATGCGAGCCAGCTCCGCTCGAAGCTCGCCGGGAACCGGCGCAGCCGCGGCCACAGCGCCCGCGCATCGGCGGAGCACAGCGACGCGCCTTCCGTGTCCCAGCTCGGCAGGACGATGATCCGGCCCATGTCGACACCCAGCGCGATCAGCGCGCGGACCGTCCCGGCGATCGACGAGCCACTCAGCCCCGGCCCTTCGTCGACGACCGCGACGTGGGCGCCGGCGCGGACCGCGTGGGCGATGTCGTCCCCCAACTGCGTGTCGAGACGCACCCGTCGGTCGAAGGGGTGCCCGCGTGGGCGAACGGTCAACGAGCGGGTGGGACAGCCAGTCGCCGCGAGCGTGGCGTGGACCAGCGCCGAGAGGCTCGTTCCGATGCTGCGGAGCCCGATGATCAGCGCCCGTGCGGGATCCAGGGTGCGGCGGACGCACTGCGCCGCGTCGATGTACATCTCCGGGTAGAGGCCATAGAACGCGTACCCCTCGGGGACGGCGCTGCGAATCCGCGATGGCAGGCGAACGCCCGTCAGCCTGCCCACGGCCTCGGACACGGCGCACACGGCTGTCCCCGGCGACCGCCCTTCCCAGGAATCCACCACCACGTGGGCAGCCGCGAGAGTCGCCGCGCGGACCGCGTCCAGCCGCGCATCGTGACCGTCCGCCTCCGGGCAGAGCGCATCGGCCGCACCGGCCTCGAGGACTCCCAGATCGATGAGCAACCCGACCGCCGCGTCGTGCCGCTCGAGCGTGTCGCCAGTCGTCGACCGCGCGAGGCGACCGGCGGCACGCGATACATCGTCGACGAGGCTCTCGGTCAGGACCCACCGGTCGAGGCGCCGATACACGAGCACGGACCCGGTGGGGGCATGCGTCGTGCCGGCTCCCTCCCTCGCCCGACGGTGTTCCGCTGGCGCTAGAAATCCCCGGCGCCGCGCTCGTAGCGGAGCGCCCGGAGGATGGTGAGCGGGACCAGGGCCAGCAGCACCAGGACCGCGGCGACGGGGAGCGCTTCGGGGAGACCGTAGCTCGTGAAGCGATCGTAGCTGAGGACGCTCACGACTTTGGGGTTGTAGGTGAGCACCACGATCGCCCCGAACTCGCTCACGGCGCGGGCCCACATGACGACCGCGGCCGCCACGAGCCCGCGGGTCGCGAGCGGGAGGGTCACGCGCCGGAACGCCCGCCATGCCGGATCGCCGAGGGTGCGGGCGACCGCCTCGTAGCGCGGGTCCACGCGAGCGAACGCCTCGCGCGCCGCGCTGAGGTAGAGCGGCGCCGACACGAACAGCATCGCGCAGATGATGCCGGCGCGGGAGCCGGAGATCCGGAACCCCGCTGCGAGGAGCGCGTTTCCGATCGGGCTCTGCCGGCCGAGGGCGAGCAGCAGCGCGATGCCCGCCACCGGGTGCGGGATCAGCAGCGGCAGGTCGAGCACCGCGGCGAGCAGTGCGCGGCCCCGGAACGCGTACCGCGCGATGAGATAGGCGATCGGGGTCCCACCGACGACGCCGGCGACGGTGGCGATCGTGGCCGTGACGGCCGTGAGCGCGAGCGCGTCGCGGAGCTCCGGGTCGCTGCCGAGCTCCGCCAGCCCGCGCGCCCCCGCGGCGGACACCAACTGTCCGACCGGCGCGGCGAGGAAGAGCAGGAAGCACGACGCGACGAGCGCCGTGACGACGCTCGCCAGCCGGTACAGCGCGCGATCAGCCACCGCGAAGCGCCGGCGGCACACCGGTGCCGACGAAGACCGCCGTATCGAGCACATCGAGCCTGGCGCCACGCATGATCCGGCGCCCGGCGGGCCCGAGGAGCCAGGCCACGAAGCGATCGGCGACGGCTGGGTGCGGCGCGGCGAGCGGGATCGAGAGCGCGTACACGATCGGCTGGCCACGGATGGTGACCGTGTCGCCCGGCGTTGCCCCCTGGACGCGCACCGATGCCCGCGCATACCGCGCGCTGTCGGCGATGCGGCCCAGGTCGATCGCCGACGGAAGCCGCACCTCGTGGAGGTGCGCGGCGACGGCGACCGACTCGTACGACCAGATGTAGTCCAGCTCTCCGGCCTGGAGCAGGCCCACCAGGTCGACCTCCTTGGGGCGCACATTGCGGGCGTCGCGCGCCAACCGCCGGAGCAGGCCGGGTCGGTGATAGTACGACTCCGCGAGCTGGAGGGTCAGGAGCGTGCGATACCCGTTGGGGTCCTGGTTGGGATCGGAGCGCCCGACTTCGACGCCGGCACGCGTGAGCACCGTCGGCCAGTTGTCGGGTGTGATCTCCGAGGCATACTTCGACCGGTCCGTGTACGCGATCACCATGCGATTGCGCGCGAACGTCGCGTACCACGTCGTGAAGCGCGGCATCAGGAGATCGGGGAACACCTCGTAGTCGGCGACGCCGATCAGATCCGGAATGCGGTGCAGGTCCGTCAGCTTGCGGGCTGTTTCGAGACTGCCGGCCACCTCGTCCTGCACAATGACCGGGTGCGCGGCGCGAAAGCTGTCGAGCGCCGCGCGAAACGGGACCGTCAAGCTGCCGGCATGAAACACCACGAGGGTATCCGAGGCCACGGTCGCACGGCCGACGCGGGCGCGGTCGGATCGGCAGGCGACCGGCCCGGCGACGAGGCCGGCCAGGCTGAGCGCCACCCACGCCATCGGGCGCCGCGCCACGGCCTGGCGTCGCCCGGGTGGGCACCCGCGCCACCGGCGCCGGCGATCGGCCGGACGCGCGCGCGGCGCGTGAGGCGCGCGCCAGCGGGCTCTACAGAGCAGCATCTCCCATATTACCGTTCCTGACCGCTCCCCCGCGACCCCGCCCCGTGATGCCCGCGACCCTCGAGCTGTCCCACGTCACCAAGCGCTACGCCGGCCACGTCGCGGTCAGTGACCTGTCGCTGAGCGTCCCGGCGGGCACGGTGTACGGGTTGCTCGGACCGAACGGTGCCGGCAAGACGACGTCGATCCGGATGGCGCTCAATATCATCGCGCCCGACGAGGGCACGATCCGGGTCCTCGGTCAGCCGACGAGCGCGCCCGGCGTGATCGATCGGATCGGGTACCTCCCGGAGGAACGCGGCCTGTACAAGAAGATGCAGGTGCGCCGCGTGCTCCGATTTCTCGCCGAGCTCAAGGGAGTGCCGGCGCGGGTCGCCGACCGCCGGATCGACGAGTGGCTCGAGCGCTTCGGGCTGACGTCGGACGACCGCGACTGGGGCGACGCCAAGGTCGACGAGCTGTCGCGTGGCATGCAGCAGAAGGTGCAGTTCATCGGCACGCTGCTGCACGAGCCCGACCTGGTGATCCTCGATGAGCCGTTCAGCGGGCTCGATCCGATCAACGCCGACGCGCTGAAGCAGACCGTCCTCGACCTCCGGGCCAGCGGACGGACCGTCATCTTCAGTACGCATCTCATGGACAGCGCTCAGCAGTTGTGCGACGCGGTGTGCATCATCGCCCGCGGCCGGAAGGTGCTCGATGGCGATGTGACCAGTGTCCGCATGACGCATGGCGGGCGTGTCGTCGCGCTCGGTTTCGGCGTCGTCCCGTCGGCGGAGGTCCTGGCCGTCCTTCGAGACCGGGCGCTCGTGGCCCGGGCGGATCACTCGAATCGCGTCGCCGAGGTGGAGCTGGCCCGGGACGCCGACGCGCTCGACCTGCTCCGCCGTCTCCTCGACGCTGGCGCGCGGCTCGAGCGCTTCGAGCTCGTCCACCCGTCGTTGCACCAGATCTTCCTCGACACGGTCGGCGCGCGCGGTGTCGAGGCCGGCTTCACCGAATAGGGCCCGGGGTTCCCCGCGTGAAGAAGTTCTGGGCGGTCTGCCGGCGCGAATACCTCGAGCGGATCCGGTCACGCTGGTTCCTGGTGGCTACGGTCGCCGGGCCGCTCTTCTTCGGCTCGATCATCATCATCCCGCTCGTTCTCACGGGGCGAGCGAGACCGTCGGTCGAGATGAGCCACATCGTCATCCTCGATGCGACCGGGACGGACCTGGGCCGGCGGGTCGCGCGCATTCTCCGGGGCGGGCCACTGGGCGACAGTCTCCGGGCGGTCGTGCGGGAGGTCTCGAGCGCCGACCTGCCGGTCGCCGAGGACAGCGCGACCCGGGAGGTGATCCGCCACGAACGGATCGGCTACCTCGCGCTCGACAGCAGCGCGCTCGCGACCGGCGAGGTCCACTACGCCGGCCGGAATGCCTCCGCGCTGGCCGACATCGAGCTGCTCAAGTCGGTCGTGCGCGAGAGCATCCTCGCCCAGCGTCTCGAGCGGGCCGGGCTCGATCCGTCGCGGGCCGGAGCCCTGACACGGGTCGAGGCGACGATCAACGCGGAGCGCATCACGGACCGTGGCCGCGGGGGTTCCGGTCAGTTGAGCGCGATGTTCGCCTATGGCCTCGGCTTCCTGCTCTACACCATGATCGTGATCTACGGCAATGTCATCCTGCGCGGCGTGGTCGATGAGAAGTCGAGCCGGGTGGCGGAGGTCGTGGTCGCGAGCGCGCCGCCGGATACCTTGCTGGCGGGGAAGGTCATCGGGGTGAGTGGGGTGGCGTTGACGCAGGTCGCAGCCTGGGTCGCGCTGTCGGCGATCGTCTACCGTGGCCGCACCCTGGTGCTCGCGCGCTTCGGGATGGACGCGCCGGCGATTCCCCTCCCATCGGTGGACGTGCTCACTGGCGTAGCGCTCGTGCTGCTGCTGGTGCTCGGATTTCTCGCCTACGCCGCGCTGTTCGCCGCGATGGGTGCGATGGTCAGCAACCAGGACGACGCCCAGCAAGCGGCGCTGCCGGTCACCATGATCGTCGTCTGCGCGGTCGTGCTCATTCCGCCGACGCTGCTCGAGCCGACGGGGACGATCGCCCGACTCGGGTCCTGGTTCCCGTTCACGGCGCCGATCCTGATGCCGGTGCGGATGACGGTCGTCCAGCTCCCCTGGTACGAGGTCGCCGGGACGCTGCTCGGCGTCGCCGCCGGGTGCGCCGCCGCCGTCTGGATCGCCGCCCGCATCTATCGCGTCGGGCTCCTCATGTATGGCAAGCGACCCGGCGTGCGGGAGGTCTGGCGATGGTTACGCCAGGCAGGCTGAGTGTGGACGGGTCCGCACGAGCGCGAGGGCCGGCCTGCCGTTCACCGGCAGCCGGCCCTCATCGCACGCGCACCGATTCGCGAGGTCCGACGCTATCCGGTGATGGTCGCCGTCCGCCGCCGTGCGGCGCTCGAGCTGCCGCGCAGCGACTCCTTGAGGTCCGCCACCAACTCGTCGATCTGTCCCTGGACGACCTCGTTCACCCCGTGCACGAGACGCGCGACGATGTCGTCGAGCATACCGCCCAGGCGACCGCGGGCGGTTCGCGTCGCGGCCACGGTGGCGGCCGCGGCCTTCATGTCCGACCCGGACCGGCCCAGCGCCAATCCGGCTCCGGCGGCGATCCCGAGCGCCGCCCACGGGTGGTCTCGCACGATCTGCATGACGTTCACCTTCCGCTCGAGCTGGGACAGGGTGGTCGACATGCGCTCACGGGTCATCTCGATGTCGCGTCGGACGTCAGCTGTCGTTTCAGCCATTCCTTGTCCTCCTTGAGACTGGCAGCCGTCTGACTCGGCACGAGCTGCGAGGGTGAGAGCAGGCGTGCACCACGCGATCCGACGATGAGCGCCACCGCGCTCGCGACGACGAACACGATGAGCGCCGCGAGCCAGACCCGGCCCACGATCCACTGCTCACCGATCAGGAAGATGATCCCGGCGAGAAACGCCAGGCCCCCGAGGAGGAGAAAAACGCTCCCGGTCGCGACACCGACCGAGCCCCGGGCGACGGAGGCCAGCAGACTGCCGATCTCCAGGCGGATGAGCCGCACCTCCTGACGCACGAGGTCGGCACTCCCGTCCGCGAGCTCCCGAACGAGAGCCGTCAATCCGCGCCGCCCGGCCCCGGCGCTCGTGTCGCCGGGCGTCGCCCCCAGCAGATCGTGGTCGCTCACTGGCCCTCCGTGGTCAGTCCTTCAACGCCCGCCCCACGAGGTACCCGACGCCGAGGGCAATGAGCAACGAGCGCGCCGGGTGCTCACGCACCTGGGTGGTGATCGTCTCGCCGAGGTCTCCGTCGCGAAGCCATCCGGCGGTACGCTCCATCCCGCTCGCGAGTGAATCCGAGTATTGACCGAGGCGGTCACCGGCGGCTGTCGCCGCACTGCCGCCCTCTGCCGTCGCCAACTGCCCGCCGGTCTCCTGCCCGCGCTGGCGCAGCTTGTCCGCACCGGCCTCGAGCTTGTCCGCGAGCGTCGCCTTGAGCTCCGAGGCCTTCTCCCGGACCTGGCCGGCCCGCTGCGACACGGCCTCCTTCCCCTGCTGCACCTTGCGTTGCGCCTGGTCGGCGAGGCTGCCCGAGGACTGCCCCCCTGCCCCGCCCTGCTGCGACGACATGCCGCCGCTCTGGGACTCCGAGTACCCACTCCCGCTGGTGGACGCCCCGCTCCCCGCGGACGCACCACTCGTGGAACCGCCGTACTGATCGCTGCGCTCCATCGGCTCACCCCCGTAGAAGTGGCCGCCAGCCGTTGCACGTGACGTGCCGGGCGGTGCCGCGGCGCGCCGGGCCGATCCCGTCGGCCCGACCCCGATCTGGATCCCCGCCCCGTCCTAGCGCCCCGCCGCCGAGTCGACCGGCAGGCGGAAGCCGCGTCCGCGTACGGCGACGACGAGCGTCGGGACGACGAACAGCGTGATCGGCGTGGAGAGGGCCAGGCCCCCGATCACGGCCAGCGCCAGAGGTCGTTGGAGCTCACTGCCGGCGCCAATGCCGAGCGCCAGCGGGAGCAGGCCGAAGAGGGTGCAGAGCGTCGTCATGAGGATCGGCCGCAGCCGCGTCCGCGCCGCCTCCCGGACGGCGATCTCGAGTGCGACGCCCTCGGTCCGCATCCGCAGGCGCGTGAAGTCGAGGAGGATGATCCCGTTCTTCACGATGAGTCCGACGAGCAGGATGAGGCCCATGTAGGACGACACGTTGAGCGGCGTGCCGGTGACGAGCAGCAGCAGGATCGCCCCGACGAACGACACCGGCGCCGCGAGGACGATGATCAGCGGCTCGACGAACGACTCGAACTGGACGACCATCACCGTCACGACGCTCACCGCGGCGAGGGCGAGCACGATGAGGAGCGCTCGGAAGGCCTGCTGCTGTCCCGCGTACTGCCCGCCGAGCTCCACCCGGATGCCGGGTGGGGGCGGATGGGCGGCGAGCACCGCCTTGACGTCGGACATGACGGAGCCCAGCGAGCGCTGGTCGAAGTCAGCGGTCATGGCGATCATCTGCTGCTGGTTCTCCCGCGTGTACTGCGCCCGGGAGTCGACGGCGCGCACGGCCGCCAGCGACGCCAGGGGCGTCGCCCGCCGCGCCTGGCCCATGATCGGGAGCGCTCCGAGCCGCAACGGGTCGAAGCGCACCGAATCCGGCGCGCGGACCCGCACGTTGATGGTTCGGTCGTCGCGCCGGATGTCACCGGAGATGACGCCGAGCAGCGAGCCGCTCACGTCGGCCGCGACCTGTTGCGGCGTCATGCCGATGCGCGAGGCTTCGGCTTCGTTGATGCGGAGCAGCATCTCGGCCGTCGGCTCGCTCACGCCGGAGAAGAGGTCGGCGATCCCGGGCACCTTGGCCATCGGCGGCGCGAGCTGCCGCGCGTACGCCTCGAGCTGATCGAGCTGGTCCCCGAACATCTTCACCTCGACGGGACGCGCCGCCCCGGCCAGGTCGTTGATGACGTCGGAGAGGATCTGCACGAACTCGATGTGGAGCCGGGGCGCGGCGGTCGCGATCCGGGTCCGCACGTCGGCGATCACTTCCGCGATCCCGCGGTCGCGTTGCCCCCGCGGCACGAGCCGGGCGACGACGTCCCCGGTGTTCTGCGTGGTGGCGAAGAGCCCCAGCTCGGCCCCGGTCCGCCGCGAGATGCCCGCGATCTCGGGCGTGCTCATGAGGATGCGCTCGGCGATGTGCACCTCTCGATCGGTCTCGGCGAGCGCCGTCCCGCCAGGCGTGAAGTAGTCGAGGACGAACGCCCCTTCGTCCATCTCGGGCAGGAACCCCGTCCCCACGAACTGGTACGCGACCACGCCGCCGGCGAGCAGGGCGACGGCGACGGCGATGAGCACCGCCGGACGATGCAGCACGCCGCCCAACGTCCGCTCATACCGGTCGGCGAGGCTGTCGATGCCGCGTCCCACCCTGGCGAGCAGGCCGGGAGATCCCACCGCCGCATGCTCGGCGTCGGCGGCCGTGACGAACTGCGATGCGAGCAGCGGAATGATCGTCAGCGCCAGGAGGAGCGACACGAGCACGGCGATCGTGAGGGTGACCGAGAGGGCGATGAAGAACTGCCCGACGACTCCCTGGAGCAGGCCGAGGGGGAGGAAGACGACGACCGTCGTGATCGTCGACGTCGAGACCGGCCAGATCAGCTCCTGCACCGCGTCGCGGATCGCCCGGCGCCGGTCGGGGACGAGGGCGAGATGGCGGGCGATGTTCTCGGTGATCACGACCGCGTCGTCGATGACCAGCCCGATCGCGATCGCCATCGCGCCGAGGGTCATCAGGTTGAAGGTCTCGCCGGCCAGCCGCATCAGGAACACCGTGATCGCCAGCGTGAGCGGGATCGAGGTGGCGCTGATCGCCGTGATGACGCCGTGGCGGAGGAAGACGAGGAGAATCACCACCGCCAGCGCGGCCCCGATCAGCATCGCGTCCCGCACCGATGTGACGGCATCGCGCACGAGCGCGGCCTGATCGTAGACGGGTTTGAGCCGAGCGCCGGGCGGGAGCGCGGGCGCGAGCGCCCGCATGACGCCGGCAACGCTGTCCGCGAGGGCAACGGTGTTGCCGCCGACCTGGCGCGTGATGTTGATCAGGGCCGCGGGCTTGCCGTCGCCCGCCACGATACGGGTGTGATCCTCGGTGCCCGTCGCGACCCGGCAGAGGTCGCGGACATGCATGCCGGAGCCAGCCGACGAGACCACGATGCCGCCGATATCCTCGGGCGTGTGCGCTTCCTGATCGGTGACGATGAGATACTGCTTGTAGTCCTCGGCGACGCGGCCAACCGCGTCGACCGCCGTCGCCTGGCGGATCGCGGCGCCGACGTCGTCGTACGAGACGCCCTGCCCGGCGAGCCGGGCGGGATCGCAGACGACCTCGATCTCGCGCACGTCCGTCCCCTGCACATCGACGCGGCCGACGCCGGGCACCCGGGAGACGACGGGCTTGATCTGGTAGCGCGCGACATCGTACAGGGTGGCCGCGTCGCCGCCCTCGAGGTTGTAGGAGAGGATGGGGAAGAGCGATGGCGTGAGACGCTCGACCTCGACGTCGACGCCCGGTGGGAGGTCCTGGCGGGCCTGGTTGACGCGCGCCTGCACGAGCTGGAGCGCGTACACCATGTCGGTGCCGGACGTGAAGGTGACATTGATCTCGCTCGACCCGCGGATCGACTTCGATTGCACGCGGATGACGCCCGGCACGACGCTCACGGCCTCTTCGATCGGCCGGCTGATCGCGAACACGACTTGCCGGGCGCCCAGCGTCGAGCCCTGGACGACGATCGTGATGCGCGGGAACGTGAGCTCGGGATAGATCGCGGAGGGGAGCTGCGTCGCCGCCCAGACGCCGGCGGCGCTGAGCAGGAGCACGATCATGTAGATGAACCGCCGCTGTGCCGCGAGCAGATCGAAGAGCTTCATGTGACCGGGACCACCTTGGCGCTGTCCTCGACCCCGTACGCTCCCTCGGTGACGACGACCTCGCCGGGCCGGAGGCCGTCCGTGATCTCGGCGAGCGTCTCGGTGCGTCCACCGACCGTGACCGAACGGGCGTGGGCCAGGCCGTCCTTGCCGACGACGAACACCTTGAGCTGGTCGCCGTCCGGCACCAGCGCCTGGACCGGCACGACGATCGCGCGCGGGTGGACCGCGACCGTGATGCGCCCGGAGACCGTCTCCCCGATCCTGAGCGCACGGGTCGGGCGCACCATGCGCGCGCGGACCGCCAGCGTCCGCGAGGCGGTGTCGAGCGCCGCGTTGACGGCGGTGACGAGCCCGGTCCCGAGTGGCTCACCGGACGGGCCGCCCTGTCCGGCCGTGACGGCGATCGAGTCGCGGGGACGGACGCGGGCACCGTCACTCGGCGAGAGGCTCAGCACGATGTCGAGCGCGCTCGGGTCGGCGACACCGACGACCGGCTGGGCCGGGTCGACCGCGGCGCCGAGGATCGCCGACAGATGCGTGACGACGCCGCTCAGCGGGGAGCGGAGCGTCGACAGTTCCTGGGCGCGCCGCGCCGTCACGAGGCTGGACTGAGCCTGGGCGAGGTCAGCCGCCGCCTGGTCCACGTCCTTGCGCGGGACGATCCCGGCCGCGGCGAGGCGCTGAGCGCGGTCGTAGGCGTGCTGCGCGACGGTGAGCATGGCGGTGGCGCTCGCCGCCGCGGCGTCGAACGGCGCCCGGTCGAACTCGACGAGCGGCGCGCCCGGGCTCACGACATCGCCGGCGCCGACGAAGATGCGGGTGACGCGGGTCGGTGCCGGAGCGGAGAGCTCCGCGTAGCGCCCCGGCCGGGCGGCGACGACACCGATGGCGGTGAGCGACTCGACGAACGGCTGGACCGTGGCCGTCGCCGTCCTGGCATGGACCACGGGAGCAGGTGCCTCGTCGGCGCCCTGGGCGGCCGGCGCGGCGTCGCTCCTGTCGGCCTTCTCCGCCGCCGCGGAATCGCCGCTCCCGGCCTTTCCCCCGCTGTCCGCGGTCGCGACCGTGCCCGGCGAGGCCGCTCGCTTCGCCCCGGTACAGCCGATGGCGAGCATCCAGGCACAGATGGCGACGGCACAGACGGCGAGCCGCGCCGGCAGCAGCGAGAGGCGGGAAGTCATCGGGATGAGGGCGGGACCGTCAGGGTGAACAGGCGCACCGCGGCGGTGGCGTTGTTGGCGGCGGCGACATCATCGACATACTGCGCGAGCGCATCACGCGCGCTGCGCTGGGCCTCGAGCACGGCCGGGAGAGCGCTCGCCCCCTCGGCGAAGGCGGTGAGCGACCGCGCCACGACGTGGGTCGCAAGATCGAGCACGGTACGGTCGCGCCGAGCGCGCGTGAGGGCGGCGGTCTGCTCGCGGACGGCCTGCGCGACCTGGGCGGCGCTCGCACGCCGGGTCACTTCGAGCTCCGCAAGGGCGCGGTCACGGCTCGCGACCGCCAGCGCGACCTCGCCGCCGTTGTGGTTGAAGAGCGGGAACGGGATCGACAGCCCGAACGTCGGGAGCGGAAAGGGTTGGGTCGGATCGCCCCCTTCGACCCCCGCCTGGAGGGCAGGCTGGCCCAGCACGCTGCGATGTGCGAGCGCGAGGCTCGACTGCTCGGCCTCGAGGGCCGCCTGGGCAGCGGCAACCTGCAACGGGATGGTCGTCGACGCCGGAGGGCCGGCAGGCGCCACGCCCGGCGCGGCCACGGGTCCGGCCGGCGTCGCAGCGGACGTCACAGCGGACGTCACAGCGGACGTCACGGCCGGCGACGGCGACCCGCTCGCCGGAGCGCGCGTGGAGCGCGCGGGATGCCGCACGCCGCCC
>Ga0209062_1001442_pt1 | contig 42036 bp, 34 predicted proteins | sample Coa_R2_2_FD_187158 | JGI IMG/M metagenome (GOLD analysis project Ga0209062, IMG submission 187158) | Surface soil microbial communities from Centralia Pennsylvania, which are recovering from an underground coalmine fire - Coalmine... | ecosystem: Environmental > Terrestrial > Soil > Unclassified...
AGAAGGCTCAGGCGGCGCGCTGCGCCGGAGGCGCCATGAATTCCGGGCCGACCGGATCGCGCACGCATTCTGCAAGAATGCGGTCGATCTCGCCGAGCGCGCCCGCATCGAGCATCCAGCCCATGACGTCGGCAGCCGGGTCGAGCTGGTCGGGACGGCGCGCGCCCCAAAGCGCGATGCTGAGCGGCTGTTTGTCGAGCACCCAGCGCACGGCGAGATGCAAGACGCTCTTGCCGTAGTTCTCGCGTGCGAATTGATCGAGCCGCGCAACGGCCTTGAGATATTGCTGAAAACGCGGCGCCTGGAACTTGGGATCGTTGCGCCGCAGATCGTCGCCCGTGAATTTGGTATCGGCCTTCATGCGGCCACTGAGGAGGCCGCGGCAGAGCGGACCATAGGCGAGCGTCACGATCTTATGTTCCGCGCAATAGGGCAGGACATCCTTTTCGGCTTCGCGCTCGAAAAGATTGTAAGGCGGCTGGGCGCTATGGACCGGCGCGACAGCGCGAAACGCGTCCATCTGCTCGGGATCGTAATTGCTGACGCCGATCGCACGGATCTTGCCCGCTTTATAGAGCGCGCCGAGGACTTCGGCTGTCTCGGCAATCGGGGTATTCGGATCCGGCCAATGGACTTGATAGATGTCGATCACATCGGTCCCGAGGCGGCGCAGCGAATCTTCGATTTCTTTTTGAATGCGTTCCTTGCGCGCATTGCGGAAGACTTTGCCGTCCTTCCAGTCGAGCCCGACCTTGGTGGCAATGATCACATCGTTGCGGCGACCCGAAATCGCTTTGCCGACGATCTCTTCCGAATGGCCGAAGCCATAGACCGGTGCCGTATCGATAATATTGATGCCGCGATCGATTGCGCTCCTGATGGTGCGGATCGAGGCCTCGTCGTCGGCGCCGCCCCACATCCAGCCGCCGATCGCCCAGGTGCCGAGCGCAACACGGGTCGGGGCGAGCTTCGTGCCGGGAACGCTAATCGTTTCGAGTGACATATCTGTCCTTCCGTTTGTGCGATGGACGCCCCGCGGCGCAAATAATACTTCGAACCACCCGATCCTCGGTGAGTCGAATTTGATTTATTCGCCCAGGGAGCCGGGCAGGAGACTTCGCTTATCTCGTGCGGGACGGTACGATTTTCGAGAGGCTCCAATCGAGCGAAGTTCAAAATGCCGTCATTGCGGGCGAAGCGAAGCAAACGAGGAAAAGCATCGGCAATCCAAGCGAATCGAAGTCGCCGGATTGCGTTGCCCTTGAGCTCGTCGCAACGACGATTATTGCCCGCGCTTCGCGCGAGTCGCAAAGCGGACCGCTTCCTCTGCCGCACGAAACAAAGCCTGCGCCTTATTCACGCATTCGCGCTGCTCGTAGGCGGGATCGGAATCGTAAACCACGCCGGCGCCCGCCTGGACGTGCATCAATCCATCCTTCACCACTGAAGTGCGCAGGATGATGCACGTGTCCATATCGCCTTGCGCGCCGAAATAGCCGATGCACCCGGCATAGATGCCGCGCTTATCCGTCTCCAATTCGTCGATGATCTCCATGGCGCGCACTTTCGGCGCGCCCGAGACCGTGCCGGCCGGAAAGCCGGCGCAGAGCGCGTCGATCACGTCGCATTTCGGATCGAGCGCGCCGTCGACGTTCGAGACGATATGCATGACGTGGCTATAGCGTTCGATAACGAATTGTTCGGTAACGTCGACGGTTCCGATCTGCGCCACGCGCCCCACGTCATTGCGGCCGAGATCGAGCAACATCAGATGTTCGGCGCGTTCCTTCTCGTCGGCGAGAAGATCGGCGGCAAGCCGGGCGTCCTCTTCCTGCGTCTTGCCGCGCCAGCGCGTTCCGGCGATCGGCCGGATCGTCACCTTGCCGGCGCGCACGCGGACCAGAATTTCGGGGCTCGAACAGACGATCTGAAAGCCGCCGAAATCGAGGTAGCAGAGGAAGGGCGCGGGATTGACGCGCCGTAGCGCGCGATAAAGCGCAAAAGCCGGAAGCGCAAAGGGCGCAGTGAAGCGCTGCGACAGCACGACCTGAAAAATATCGCCGGCCCGAATATATTCCTTTGCCTGCTCGACCATCGCAAGAAAGCGCTCTTCCGGCGTGTTGGATTTTGCCGGCGGCTGCGCCGCGACCGCGCTCTCTTCCTCCTGGACGCGCGGTCCCTCGAGAGCGGCGACGACTGCTTCGATCCGCTCGCATGCAGCTTCATATGCAGCGCGTGCGCCGCCAGGTCCCGGCCGCACAGGCGTGACCACCCAGATCTCGTCCTTCACGCTGTCGAAGACGACCATCACCGTCGGGCGCAACATGATCGCATCGGGCACGCCGATCGGATCGGGCTTTGCCGGCGCCAGGCGTTCCATCTGGCGCACCATGTCGTAGCCGAGATAACCGAATACGCCGGCTGCCATGGGCGGAAGGTCTTCGGCTGCTTCGATGCGCGATTCGGCGATCAGCGCGCGCAGGGATTTCAGCGGCGGCTCGGGGCAGGGGACGAAAGTATCGGGATCCGTCTGCGCCGTGCGATTGATCTCGGCCCGCTCGCCGTCGCAGCGCCAGACGATATCGGGGTCGAGCCCGATCATCGAATAGCGGCCGCGCGTCCCGCCGCCTTCGACCGATTCGAGCAGAAAGAGCCGGCCGGAGCGACCGGCGGAGAGCTTGAGAAATGCCGAGACGGGGGTCTCGAGGTCGCCCACGAGCCGCGTCGTGACGAGCGTCGCGGATCCGGCCGCGTAGCTCTCGGCGAAAGCCGCAAAAGGAGGCTCGATCATCGCAGGCGTCAGTCCGACTCGGGCGGAGCGCCGATGATCGAGGCAAGCGCCTGCTGATTGATCTGCACGCCGACGACGCCTTGCAATTGGGTCACATATTGCTCGATCAGATCGTCATCGAGCGCGCTCTTCATCTGGTCGATGATGTTGCGGAAGTCCGGCCGCTTGAGATCGAGCGGCGGCACTTTGGCATCGACCACTTTGAAGAGCATGCGGTCGCCATTGCCGGTCATCGCCGACCCGCCGGCGCCCAATTTCCGGTCGAAGACCTGGCCAAGCTCTTCCCGCGAGAGATCCTGCGGATCGTCGCGTTTGATCTTCGCCATATGCTTGACCGCAAGATTGCCCTGCGAGGCGGCGATGGACGCGAGCGTCTCGCCCTTGTCGAGCTTCTGCACGAGTTCGGCGGCTTTGGCGGAGAGACGACGCGAAGTCTCCTCGTCCGTCCAGGCTTGCGCGACCTTGTTTTTCACCTCGTCGAAGTTTTGTGCCCGCGCCGGCTCGACGCCGAGCACGTCGAACCAGATCGTGCCCCCGTCGCGCGTCCCGATCGGCTCGTTATCGACGCCGACGTCGGAGGCGAAAGCTGCCTTGACCAGCTGGCTCGCATCGCCGAGATCGGCAACCGGCTTTCCGCTCTTGTCATGGCCTTGCGCATCGATCGCGTCGATGGTGCGGGCTTCGAGGCCGGAGCTCTTTGCGGCATCGGCGACCGATTTTCCGTTGGCGCGCTGGTCCTCGATCGCGTCGTGGATCTTGTTGACCTCGCCTGTCGCCCGGGCGAGCGCCAATTCCTGAACGATGGCGCCTTTTACCGCTTCGAGCGGCTCGGTGACGGGCGGGACGATCTGCGTGACCCGCAAGATCGCCCAGCCGAATTGCGTCTTCACGGGCTTCGAGATTCCGTCTTTTGGCAGAGCGAACCCGGCATCGGCGACGGCCTTGTCGACGAGATCGGCCTTGGTGACCACGCCGAGGTTGGTATCTTTTGCCGTCAGCTTCCGCTCGGCAATGAGCGCGTCGAACGTCTCGCCCTTGGCGAGCTTGTCGGACGCCGCATTCGCCGAAGCCTGATCGGGAAAAACGATCTGCTGCAGCATCCGATGTTCCGGCTGCGTGTAGCGGCTCGCCTTCACCTCGTCATACCGCTTGCGCACGTCCGCATCGCTGATCGTCTTGGCGATCTCGGCCGCGAGAGTCCGTGGCGTAATGACGAGAACGCTGAGCTTGCGATATTCGGGCGTCCGATAAGTGGCGCGATGCGCCTCGAAATAATCCTTGAGTTGCGTATCGCTCGGCGCCGGGACGGAGCCCGCGGCCGATTTCGGCAGAACGATGTAATCGATCGCGCGCGTCTCGTTGTAGTAGCGGTTGATGAGCTCGAGCATCGCATTCGGCGCCGCAAAACCGGTATTGAGCGCCGTGATCATTTCCTGGCGCAGATAATCGGCGCGCTGATCGGAGACGAAACCACGCTCCGTCATACCGGCGTCGCGCAGCCGATCTTCGAAGAGCTGATGATCGAACTGGCCGTTGGGTCCTTTGAACGCCTCATCCGCATAGATGCGCTTGGCCAGTTCCTTGTCGCTCATCGCGAGGCCGAGGCGATGTGCTTCCTGATCGAGCACCGCGTCGCTGATTAGCCGCGCGAGCACCTGCCGGTCGAGGCCCATGGCATGCGCCTCGTCCCCCGTGATCGCCCGCCGCTGGCGCTGTTGGAGCTGCAGCAATTCGTTCTGATAGGCGCTGCGGTATTGGTCGACCGTGATCTCGATCGAGCCGACCTTGGCGAGCCGATTGGCACCGAACCCGCGGAAAATATCGGCAATTCCCCAAAAGCCGAAGGCGATAATGATGAAACCCATCACCACAGCCATGATCGTGCGGCCGAACCAAGTCTGGCTGGAAGCACGCAAAGCATCGAGCATATTGAGGATTCTCCGAGGTCCGGTAAGAGAATGCGGCCAAGCGGCGCGACTATAGGGAGGCACTTCCTGCCTTGCAACGCCTTGGCCGCAATCGGGGCGGGTCTTTAGCTTTTGACTTTCTTAAAGCAACGGGGCTTCGACTTCGCCGAAAGTGGGGCGTTTTTGGACGCGCAGAGCGAGAGCTGATTCGCATGTCGGACAACCTGCGGCCGCTCCTGGCCGGAAATTGGAAGATGAACGGCCGCCTGGCCGATCTCGCCGAGATCGACGCCATCCGTTCGAGGGTCGCGGCGGGCGCGGCCGGGCAGGCGCAGGTTGTGGTCTGCCCGCCCTTCACACTGCTCACGGAGGCCGCCCGGCGCTGCGGCGGCTCTCCCGTGGGTCTCGGCGCCCAGGATTGTTCTACGGCGCCCTGTGGGGCTTATACGGGCGATATTTCGGCGGAGATGCTCAAGGATGCCGGAGCATCCTTCGTCATCGTCGGCCATTCGGAGCGCCGCGCCGGACATGGCGAGAGCGATGCGCTGGTGCGCGCCAAGGCGGCCGCCGGGCTTCGGGCCGGCCTCAACGTCATTCTCTGCCTCGGCGAAACGCAAGCGCAGCGCAGCGCAGGGGAGGCGCTCGCGACCGTCGCGGCGCAACTCGAAGCTTCTTTGCCCGAGGAAGCGGCGCCGGAGCGCCTCGTCATCGCCTATGAGCCGGTGTGGGCGATCGGCACCGGCATCACGCCGACCCCGACGGACATCGCAGAAATGCATGGCTTCCTGCGCCGCCGGCTCGCAGAACGTAGAGCCGGCGGCGAGCGGATCCGGATCCTTTACGGCGGCTCGGTGAAGCCCGCCAATGCGGCTGACCTGCTGAATGGCGCCGACGTCAATGGCGCCCTCGTCGGCGGCGCAAGCCTCAAGGCGGAAGAATTCATGGCCATCGCCGCGGTCTATCGTTAGCGGGCCCTCGGCAGTATCTATCGCGAAGCTGCGGCGATACATGCGCCGGGTTTGGCGCAACGCTCGAGCGGCGTGAAATTTCGAAGATCGTCATTAAATCTGAGTAACATCGCGACGTTGCCGCCGCCCCGCGCTCTAGCCATAGGCCCGAACTCGGTATAAGAGGCAGCGGCATTTCGTTTTGAGGTCTTGATGCAGACGGTTCTGATTGTCATCCATATCATGGTCGTGATCGCCCTCGTGGCGGTCGTTTTATTGCAGCGTTCGGAAGGCGGCGCCTTGGGCATCGGCGGCAGCGGCTTTATGACCGGACGCGGTCAGGCCAATGTGCTCACGCGTGCGACCGCCATTCTGGCCGGCTTGTTTTTCGCAACCAGCTTAGGTCTCACCATTCTCGCCAATCTCAACCGCGCGCCGACCTCGATCTTCGAAGGCACGTCCACTCCGACTGCGCCGGCTTCCGCCCCGGGCACCCCGCCCGCCAGCCAGGGCAGTCTGATGGAGCAGCTCAAAAAGCTGCAGCAGCAACGCCAGCAGGAACAGGCGCCCCAGCCGGAAGCGCCGCGTTCACAATGACGGCGAAAGCGTTGGAAAAAACGAGAAACAGGCTCCCCAAGCCGCCCAAAACAGGATAAACGCAGAGGCCCATGGCGCGGTATATTTTCATCACCGGCGGCGTGGTCTCCTCACTCGGTAAAGGGCTCGCCTCGGCGGCACTCGGAGCTTTGCTCCAGGCGCGCGGCTATACCGTCAGGCTGCGCAAGCTCGATCCCTATCTCAATGTCGATCCGGGAACGATGAGCCCTTACCAGCATGGTGAGGTCTTCGTCACCGACGACGGAGCGGAGACCGACCTCGACCTCGGTCACTACGAGCGCTTTACCGGCCGTGCCGCCGTGCGCGACGACAATATCACGACCGGGCGCATCTATCAGGAAATCATCGGCAAGGAACGGCGCGGCGATTATCTCGGCGCAACCGTGCAAGTGATCCCGCACGTCACCAATGAGATCAAGAATTTTATCCTGCGCGGCAACGAAGGCTTCGATTTCGTCCTCATCGAGATCGGCGGGACGGTCGGCGACATCGAAAGCCTTCCGTTCCTCGAAGCGATCAGACAGCTCGGCAATGATCTGCCGCGCGGGCACGCAATCTATATACACCTCACCCTGATGCCCTATATTCCGAGCGCCGGGGAGCTGAAGACCAAGCCGACCCAGCACTCGGTCAAGGAACTGCGCTCGATCGGCATCCAGCCCAACGTCCTTCTCTGTCGCACCGATCGCGAGATCGCGCGCGAGGAGCGGCGCAAGATCGCGCTTTTCTGCAACGTGCGCGAAAGCGCCGTCATCGAAGCGCGCGACGTCGCCTCGGTCTATGACGTCCCGCGCGCCTATCACGCCGCCGGGCTCGATCAGGAAGTGCTCGCGGCCTTCGGCATCGAGCCTGCGCCCAAGCCCGACATGAGCCGCTGGAATGCGATCACCGAGCGCATTCGCAATCCGGAAGGCGAGGTGACGATCGCCATCGTCGGCAAATATACGGGCATGAAGGACGCCTATAAGTCGCTGATCGAAGCTCTGGCGCATGGCGGCATGGCCAATCGGGTCCGCGTGAAGCTCGACTGGATCGAGTCGGAAGTCTTCGAGGAGAATGATCCGGCGCCGCGGCTCGAAAACGTCGACGGCATTCTGGTGCCAGGCGGTTTCGGCCAGCGTGGCGCCGAAGGCAAGATCCTCGCAGCGCGCTTTGCGCGCGAGCGCAAGGTCCCCTATTTCGGCATTTGCTTCGGCATGCAGATGGCAGTCGTCGAGGCGGCGCGTTCGCTCGGCGGGATGGCGGAAGCCAATTCGACCGAATTCGGCCCGACCAAACATCCGGTCGTCGGCCTCATGACCGAATGGATGCGTGACAACGAATTGCAGGTTCGCGCCGCGGAAGGCGATCTCGGCGGCACGATGCGGCTCGGTGCCTATGCCGCTCATCTGAAACCCGGCTCGAGGATCGCGAGTATCTACAACGCGAACGAGATTTCCGAGCGCCATAGGCATCGCTACGAGGTCAATATGACCTATCGCGAACAGCTCGAAGACAAAGGGTTGGTCTTTGCCGGCCTGTCGCCGGACGGGCTTCTGCCGGAAACGGTCGAGTTCGCCAACCATCCCTGGTTCATCGGCGTGCAATATCATCCGGAATTGAAATCGCGGCCCTTCGAGCCGCATCCGCTCTTTTCGAGCTTCATTGCCGCGGCGATCGAGCAGAGCCGGCTGGTTTAGGCGCATCGCCTGCGCCGTGCAGTAACGGGCGGGGTTGCCACACTTTCGATACCCTGCGCATTGTGGGACCTAAGCGTCACTTTCCCGGCCAAAGCGAAGCGGAGGGCCGGGATAAAGACGGCCGGCATCGGGCCCGGATCCGCGCCCGCTTCGCAGGCTCGTTCGAGGAGCGAGCGACGGCTTCCGCGAAGAGAGCAATTGAACGCGAGATCGATCTCGATGCCCAATCCCAAACTCGCCCTCGTCATTGGAGCTGCCGGCGGTTTCGGCCAAGAGGCCGCCGCAGCATTAGCCCGGCATGGCTGGGCAGTGCGCGCACTTGCTCGCCGCGCGCAGCCGGCGACGAATAGGATCGAATGGATTTCCGGCGACGCGATGAAGGCGGGCGATGTGCTTGCTGCCGCGCGCGGCGCTTCGGTCATCGTTCATGCCGCCAATCCGCCCGGCTATCGCGATTGGGACAAGCTCGTTCTGCCGATGATCGATCATACGATTGCAGCCGCGCGCGAAACCGGCGCGCGTATCGTCCTGCCCGGCAACATTTATAATTTCGGGCCCGATGCCTTTCCGACCTTGCATGAAAATTCCCCGCAACATCCGACGACTCGCAAAGGCGCAATCCGGGTCGAGATGGAGAAGCGGCTCGAAGCCGCGGCCTCGTCGGGCGCGCGTGTGCTCATCGTCCGCGCGGGCGATTTCTTCGGTCCGAAAGCCGGCAATAATTATTTCTCCGCCGTGATGGTGCGCCCCGGCTCGCCGGTGACACGGATCATCGATCCAGGCCGGCGCGGCGTAAGCCACGCGTGGGCCTACTTGCCGGACATTGGCGAGACTGTCGCACGGCTTTTGGAGCGCGAGGAGAGACTAAGGGATTTCGAGAGCTTTCACTTCGCCGGTCATCAGCTGGCGGCGCGAGAAATGGCCGAAGCAATTCGCAGAGCCGTTGGAAATCCACGCCTGCCGGTCTGGCCTTTTCCTTGGGCTCTCGTCTTGGCCTTGCAGCCGTTCGTCCCTCTGTTCCGGGAGATGGCTGAAATGCGTTATCTCTGGCAAAGGTCCATCTCGCTCGACGGGAGCAAGCTTGCCGCTTTCCTCGGTGACGCATTGCCGGCGACGCCGCTCGATGTCGCGGTACGCGACACGCTCAGAGGTTTGGGCTGCCTTTGATCCATCCGGCAGCAATCGGGACCGGGAAAGGGCGGGGAGCAAACATCCGCTCCGCCAATTATGCTTCCTTTGCGGCATGTGCGCCGCACTTGCCGAATCTCAAAGCCCCGACCACATCGGTAAAAGGCGGCAGATTGAATTCGACCGTCGAGCCGTCGCCAAGCACCGCGAAGCCAAAGCGGTGCTTTCAACGATAAAACATGTTAAAGCATGTTGGAGTCGTCGAGGCTGTCCATCCCACCGGGACCGAAAGGTGATCTCATGAAGCTCTTAATTCCTGCCCTCGCGCTCGGCGTGCTGGTTGCGCCGGCTGCGCAAGCGGCGGTCTGCCATCACGGCAACACCGCCTGCCACAGGCATTACGCCGCGCATCATCATTATCGCCACTACGCCGGCACCGTCGTCCCGCCGCCCGGCTATTATCCGCCGCCCGGTTATCCGCCGCCGCCCTATTATTCGTCCTTCGACCAGCCGCTTTATGGCGTGGGCATTACGATCGGTGAGCCTTATTGGGGAAACCGCAACACTTTTAAGCTGCTGATGCAGAGCATCGGCGACAGGCCCTTCAACGATTAGAGTCTACACAGCCCCACGGCTTTCGCGGCCGCCTTCCCTGGGCCGGGGGTCGGCGGCGCGAAGCGACGCTGCCGGACGGGCTGTTGCAAGAAGTGACCAGAAACTGCGCGCTGGATCGCGATGCTTTCGGACCGGATCAGGATTGGCGCGAAAAACCGGTGGTCCGCTTTCGCATCGCGCTCTCGGTTTCCGACAAGATCAATTAAAAGCTGGAACGACCGATCCCATCCCGCTCTAGCCGCGGCCGCGATAGGGCGCCACGCCCTGGTCCGGAATCCAGCATCCTTCCGGCGGCTTCCCGGTCTGCCAAAAAACGTCGATAGGCATTCCGCCGCGCGGAAAGAAATAGCCGCCGATGCGCAGCCAGCGCGGTTTCAAAAGGGCGACAAGATCTTTTCCGATCCTCACCGTCGTCTCTTCGTGGAAGGCGCCGTGATTGCGGAAAGAGACAAGGTAGAGCTTCAACGATTTCGATTCGACGAGCCATTTATCCGGCACGTAATCGATGACGAGATGGGCGAAATCCGGCTGGCCGGTCACCGGGCAGAGGCAGGTGAATTCCGGCGCCGTGAAACGGGCGACGTAATTGACATCGCTGTGCGGATTTGCCACGCGCTCGAGCTCGGCCTCGTCCGGCGAGGCGGGCAGCGCGACCTTCTGGCCTAGGGACTTGAGGTTTGTCGGAGTTTTAGACATCGCTTGCTTCAAAGGAGATTTCAGGTGCCGTTAGTTCGAATTGACCTCGTGCAAGGCAAGTCGGCCGAGTATAAGCGAACAATTGGCGACGTCATCTATGATGCGATGACCGCCACCATGAATGTGCCTGAAAACGATCGTTTCCAGATTTTCAGCGAACGGTCTAACGGGGAGCTGATCGTCGATCCGCACTATCTAGGCATTGAGAGATCAAAGGATTGCATCATCATCCAAGTGACGCTCAACGAGGGGCGGACGCTCGATCAGAAAAAGGCTTTCTACAAGGCGGTTGCTGACGGACTCTTTATCCGCCTCGGCCTGCGGCGGCAGGACGTTTTCATCAATCTCGTGGAAGTGAAAAAGGAAAATTGGTCTTTCGGCAACGGCGAAGCACAATATGCCTGAGGCCGGCCCGCCGCCCCTTTTTTCGCCGCTCTCTTCGGCGTAGAACCCCCGCAGCCAAGTTTACCCGAAAGGACATGCAATGACCGCGATCGTCGATATCGTCGCCCGCGAGATTCTCGATAGCCGCGGCAATCCGACAGTCGAAGTCGACGTGACGCTCGAAGACGGATCGCTGGGCCGTGCCGCAGTTCCTTCAGGCGCATCGACCGGCACGCTCGAGGCGGTCGAACTGCGTGACGGCGACAAAAGCCGCTATGGCGGCAAGGGCGTGCTGAAAGCGGTCGAGGCGGTCAATCGCGATATTTTCGAAGCTTTGAGCGGCATGGAAGCCGAAGATCAAGTCGGCATCGACGATGCGATGATTACGCTCGACGGCACGGCGAACAAGGGAAGGCTGGGGGCCAATGCCATTCTCGGCGTTTCGCTCGCCGTCGCCAAAGCGGCGGCCGACGTCAGCGGACTGCCGCTCTATCGCTATGTCGGCGGGGTGACGGCGCGCGTTCTTCCCGTGCCGCTGATGAACATCGTGAACGGCGGCGTGCATGCCGATAATCCGATCGATTTTCAGGAATTCATGATCATTCCGCTCGGCGCGCCATCGCTGAAAGAGGCCGTGCGTTGGGGCGCGGAAGTCTTTCATTTCCTGAAGAGTGCGCTGAAGAAGGCCGGGCTCAACACCAATGTGGGCGACGAAGGCGGCTTTGCGCCCAATCTGCCTTCGGCGGAAGCGGCGCTCGATTTCGTGCTGACCGCGATCGAAGGCGCAGGATACGAGCCGGGTACGGAGATCGCGCTCGGGCTCGATTCCGCGGCGAGCGAATTCTTCCGCGACGGCAAATATGTCTATAAGGGCGAGGGCAAGACCCGCTCGATCGAGGAGCAGGCGCACTATCTCGCCAAGCTCGCTTCGACGTATCCGATCATCAGCATCGAGGACGGAATGGCCGAAGACGATTGGCAAGGATGGAAAATCCTGACCGATCTCATCGGCGACAAATGCCAGCTCGTCGGCGACGATATTTTCGTCACCAATGTCGAGCGCCTCTCCGAAGGCATCGGCAAGGGCGTCGGCAATTCAATCCTGATCAAGGTCAACCAGATCGGGACGCTCACCGAGACGCTCGCCGCCGTCGATATGGCGCAACGCGCGGCTTATACGACGGTGTTCTCGCACCGCTCCGGCGAGACCGAGGATGCGACCATCGCCGATCTTGCGGTCGCCACCAATTGCGGGCAGATCAAGACGGGCTCGCTCTGCCGCTCCGACCGGCTCGCCAAATATAATCAGCTCATCCGGATCGAGGAGGAGCTCGGCAAAGAGGCGCGCTTTGCCGGCCGCAGCGCCTTCAAGCGCGTGAAGTGAGGCCGCTTCTCCCGGTTATGGGAGAAGGTGTCCTGCCAAGCATGAGGGATGAGGGGCCGCGGACCTTGACGTCTCCTCACCCGGTCGGCTGCCGCCAATCTCTCCCGCAATCGGGAGAGGGAGCGCGCCCCTTCCTTAATCGATCGCTAACCGCAATCAGGCAGGCTCGCGGCATGGTCATCCGCAAAAGGCTGCGCGCCATCCTCTTTCCGATCTTGCTCTATAGCCTCTGCGGGGCGGCGGACGCTTATTTCATTCGGCATGCCGTCAACGACGACCGCGGCCTCAAGACCGATGCGATCTATGAGGGCCAGATTGCGAATTTGCGCGACAATCTGAAGAACCTGCAGCAACAGCGCCAGGAATGGGAACATAAAATTGCGCTGCTGAGCGGCAAGACGATCGATCGCGATCTTCTGGAGGAAGAGGCCTATGCGCGGCTTGGCCGGGTCGGCAAGAACGACGTGGTCGTGATCCTCGATTCAGCCTCTCGTTAAGCTGAAGCCGCTGCGCGGCAATTTCCGATCCCTATACCGCTTTGACCTGGATTGTGTTATGGGCACTCGCCCCATTCCTTCCAGAACGACTTCTTCGCCCGGCTCTTCGGTCTGCGGGGTTAATTCGGATGAGCGAAAGGTTGGATATGAGCAGCACAGTCGAAGATGCGCCGCCGCCGCCCACGTTCGGCGTGGACGAGGAACTTTCTGCCTATCGCGACATGCTGCTCATCCGCCGGTTCGAGGAGCGAGCGGGCCAGATGTATGGCATGGGTCTCATTGGCGGATTCTGCCATCTCTACATCGGCCAGGAGGCGGTTGTTGTCGGCTGCATGCGTGCGATGCAGCCGGGCGATCAGACGATCACCGGCTATCGCGACCACGGCCATATTCTTGCCTCCGGCGTCGATCCGAAATTTGTGATGGCCGAGTTGACCGGCCGGCGCAACGGCATCTCCAAAGGCAAGGGCGGTTCGATGCATATGTTTTCGCCGCAGCATCGATTCTTTGGGGGCCACGGCATTGTCGCCGCGCAAGTGCCGCTCGGCACCGGGCTTGCCTTCGCCAATCGCTACCGCGGCAATCGCAATGTCTGTTTCACTTATTTCGGCGACGGCGCGGCCAATCAGGGCCAGGTTTACGAGAGCTTCAACATGGCCGAGCTCTGGAAATTGCCAGTCGTCTACATCATCGAGAACAATCTTTACGCAATGGGAACCTCCGTCTCTCGCGCCTCCGCCATGCAGGAATTTGCCAAGCGCGGCGTATCGTTCGATATCCCCGGCGAACAGGTCGACGGCATGGATGTGCGGGCTGTCAAAGCCGCAGCCGCGACCGCCGCCGAATGGTGCCGCGACGGCAACGGCCCCTATATTCTCGAAATGCAGACCTATCGCTACCGCGGCCATTCCATGTCGGATCCGGCGAAATATCGTTCGAAGGAAGAAGTCCAGCGCATGCGCACCGAACGCGATCCGATCGAGCAGGTGCGCGCCCGCCTGATTGGCGAACATGGCGTCGCCGAGGAAACACTGAAGGAGATCGACGCCGAAGTCCGCACCAAGATCGTCGATGCGGCCGATTTCGCGACCCATGATCTCGAGCCGGATGCTGCCGAGCTTCTCACGGATGTCGTAGCCTAGAGCAGGATGCGAAAGTGGATACCGATCTTTCGCGCAAATCGCGCTCTAAATCTTTAGAATCGATCACGCCGATGCTTTTGGATCGATTCGATCCGAAAGCATCGTGATCTAGAGGCGCGCCTTCATGCCGGATATTCTCATGCCCGCGCTTTCGCCCACCATGGAACATGGCAAGCTCGCCAAATGGCTGAAGAAGGAAGGCGACGAGGTCAAATCCGGGGACATCCTCGCCGAGATTGAGACAGACAAAGCGACCATGGAAGTCGAGGCGGTCGATGACGGACGGCTCGCCAGGATCGTTGTGCCGGCCGGTACGGAGAATGTTCCCGTCAATACGCTGATCGGCGTGATCGTCGGCGACGGCGAGGCCCAGCCGAGCGCCGCACCGACGCCTCGATCGGCCGAACGCAAGCCCGTCAAAGCACCCGAGAGTCCAAAACCGGCGGAGGCGCCGAAGGCTGCCGCCGCGCGCGAGACTGAGCCCGAGACCGACGCACGCCCGAAGATCACAATGACCGTGCGCGAAGCCTTGCGCGATGCCATGGCGGAGGAAATGCGGCGCGACGAAACCGTCTTCGTCATGGGGGAGGAAGTCGCCGAATACGAGGGCGCTTATAAAGTCACGCAAGGCCTGCTGAAGGAATTCGGCGCCAAGCGCGTCGTCGATACGCCGATTACCGAACATGCTTTCGCTGGTCTCGGCATCGGCACGGCTATGGGCGGGCTCAAGCCCATCGTCGAATTCATGACCTTCAATTTCGCCATGCAGGCGATGGATCAGATCATCAATTCGGCGGCCAAGACGCGCTACATGTCGGGCGGACAGATGGCGTGCCCGATCGTGTTTCGCGGCCCGAACGGCGCAGCGGCGCGGGTCGCCGCACAGCACAGTCAGGATTATTCCGCCTGGTACGCGCATGTGCCGGGATTGAAGGTGATCGCGCCCTATACCGCCGCGGATGCCAAGGGCCTGCTGAAGAGCGCGATCCGCGATCCCAATCCGGTGATCTTTCTCGAGAACGAGATTCTTTACGGCCACACGTTCGATGTGCCGCAAGGCGAAGACATACTCGTGCCGATCGGCAAGGCGCGCATCGCGCGCGCAGGTTCGGCCGTGACGCTCGTCTCTTTCGGCATCGGCATGACTTACACCACGCGGGCGGCGGACGCGCTCGCCAAAGAAGGGATAGAGGCGGAGCTTATCGATCTGCGCACGCTTCGCCCGCTCGATGCCGAGACGATCGTTGCCTCGGTTAAGAAGACTGGCCGCTGCGTCACTGTGGAAGAAGGATGGCCGCGTTGCGGCATTGGTGCCGAGATCGCAGCTTTGCTGATGGAAGAGGCATTCGATTATCTCGACGCGCCGGTTGCACGGATTGCCGGGCGCGACGTGCCGATGCCCTATGCCGCCAACCTGGAGAAGCTGGCTCTGCCCAGCGTCGACGAGATTGTCGCGGCGGCCAAGGCGGTTTGTTACCGATAAAGCGCAGGCGAGCGGAGCTGACGATGTCGATCAAGGTCCTCATGCCGGCGCTCTCGCCCACGATGGACAAGGGCAATCTCAAACGCTGGCTCAAGAGCGAGGGCGACAACATCAAACCCGGCGACGTGCTCGCCGAGATCGAGACCGACAAGGCGACGATGGAAGTCGAAGCGGTTGACGAAGGCGTGCTCGCCAAGATTCTCGTTCCCGGCGGCACCGACGATGTGCAGGTCAATCGCGAGATCGCGCTGATCGCTGAGGCGGGTGAAGATCCGAAGGCGCTCGCCGCCGAGATGGCGGCCCAATCGGCGGGCGCTGTCTCCAAAGTCGAGCCGGCCGTTGTCGCTTCGGCTTTACACGGGGTGGGCGCACCCGCAAAAGCGGCTCCAGCGCAGCCTGTCGCCTCGAGCGGCGAGAGTGGGGCGCGGATTTTTGCCTCGCCGCTGGCACGGCGGCTCGCCAAGCAGAGCGGGATTGACCTTACCAAGATCGAAGGCTCAGGACCCCACGGGCGGATCGTCGAACGCGATCTGAGAGGAGCGCCTCGAGCGTCCCAAAGGTCGCAACCGCAAGCGGCTCCGGTTCAACCGGCCTTATCGGACGCGGCGATCAAGCGCTATTTCGCGCCGGACTCGTTTGTCGAAATTCCGCACGACATGATGCGCCGGACGATCGCGCGCCGCCTCGTCGAGGCGGTGAACACGATTCCGCATTTCTATCTCTCGGTCGATTGCGAGCTCGACGCCCTGTTGAAGCTGCGCGGCGAGATCAACGCGGCCGCGCCGAAGGCGAAGAACGGCACGCCCGCTTACAAGATCTCGGTCAACGACATGATCATCAAAGCCTTGGCCATGGCGCTCGTTTGCGTACCCAAGGCCAATGTGACCTTTACCGAGAGCGCGCTGCTGCAACATAGGCATGCCGACGTTTCGGTGGCGGTCGCGCTGCCCGACGGGCTGATTACGCCGGTCGTTCGCCAGGCCGATGTCCTTCCGCTTTCCGCGATCTCCAATGCGATGAAGGATTTCGCCGCGCGCGCCAAGGAGCGCCGGCTGAAGCCCGAGGAATATGAAGGCGGCGTCAGCGCGGTCTCCAATCTCGGGATGTTCGGAATCAAGCAGTTCGCCGCCGTGATCAATCCGCCGCAATCTTCCATTCTCGCCATTGGTACGGGCGAGGAGAGGGCAGTCGTGAAGAATGGCGCGCTCGTTGCGGCGCAGGTGATGAGCGCGACCATGTCATTCGATCATCGGGCGATCGACGGAGCGACCGGCGCCGAGCTTCTCGCCTCGTTCAAACGCGCAATCGAAAATCCGCTGACGCTCTTAGGTGTGTGATGGCTGAGCCCTATGACGTCCTCATCATCGGCGGCGGCCCGGGCGGCTATGTCGCCGCAATCCGCGCCGCGCAGCTCGGACTGAAGACCGCCGTCGTCGAACGCGAACACTTGGGCGGCATTTGCCTCAATTGGGGCTGCATCCCGACCAAAGCGCTGCTGCGCTCGGCCGAGATCTACCATTACCTGCGACATGCTTCGGATTATGGTCTCGTCATCGACGGCAAGATCGCAATAGATCCACGAGCGCTCACGATGCGCTCGCGGAAGATCTCGGCGCAGCTGAATAGCGGCGTCGGCTTCCTGCTCAAGAAGAACAAGGTGGACGTGATCTGGGGCGAAGCCACGATCGTCAGGCCGGGCGAAGTCGCCGTCACGAAGCCGAACAAGGCGCCGATGGAGCCGCAGAATCCAATTCCCAAGGGGACGCTCGGCGAAGGCTCCTATCGAGCCAAGAACATCATCATTGCGACAGGAGCGCGCCCGCGCGTCGTCCCGGGCCTCGAACCCGATGGCAGACTGATCTGGACCTATTTCGAGGCCATGCTTCCCGACGAAATTCCCAAGAGCCTGATCGTCGTGGGTTCCGGCGCGATCGGAGTCGAATTCGCCTCCTTCTACAAAAGCGTCGGAGCGGATGTCGCGCTCGTCGAACTTTTGCCGCGCATTCTGCCGGCGGAAGATGCCGAGATCGCCGCCCACGCCCACAAAAGATTCGAGAAGCAAGGCATCAAGGTTTTGGCTGGCGCGAAAGTCACCAAGGTCGAAAAAGCGGAAAACGGCGTTGCGGCGATTGCCGAGAGCGAGCAGGGATCGAGGACGCTCGAGGCCGAACGGTTGATCTCGGCAATCGGCGTCATCGGCAATGTCGAGAACCTCGGGCTCGAAGGGCTGGGCGTGGAGACCGATCAAGGGATCATTGCGACAGATTCGCATGGGCGCACCAATGTCGAGGGAATTTTCGCGATCGGCGATGTCGCCGGCCCGCCGATGCTCGCGCATAAGGCCGAGCATGAAGGCGTCATCTGCGTCGAGGCGATCGCCGGGCTCGATCCGCACCCGTTGGGGCGCGCGATGATTCCGAGCTGCACCTATTGCAATCCGCAGATCGCATCCGTTGGCCTCACGGAAGCGGCAGCGCGCGCGGCCGGGCGCGAGATCAAGGTCGGACGCTTCCCCTTCATCGGCAATGGCAAGGCCATCGCGCTCGGCGAGCCTGACGGACTGACCAAGACGATTTTCGATGCCAAGACGGGGCAATTGCTCGGCGCCCATATGATCGGCGCCGAAGTCACCGAATTGATTCAGGGCTTCGTCACGGCGATGAATTGCGAAACCACCGAAGCCGAATTGATGGACACGATCTTCCCGCATCCAACTCTTTCGGAGACGATGCACGAAAGCGTTCTCGACGCATTCGGGCGCGCGATTCACGTTTGAAGCATGACATCATGAACGCCATGTGAATGGGGCAAACGCGCGCGAGCGCGCAGAGTCATGCAAGATTTGCGCGTCCACAAATCCGCCAAACGCCGTTCATAGGACATTCAGTCGAGTTCTGCTCTCTAAGCTGTGCAGTTTCAAACTCGAAGGAATTGTCCGATGCGGATTCTGCGCTCGATTCTTCTCTCGACTTCGCTCTCTCTCGCCTGCCTGCCGGCGCTCGTTGCGACGGCTTCGGCACAACTCGTCATCTCGGTTGGAGTCGCGCCACCTCCGCTGCCGGTTTACGATCAGCCACCGATCCCCGAGCCCGGTTACATCTGGGTGCCCGGTTATTGGGCATGGGATGACGATTACGGATATTATTGGGTGCCGGGCACCTGGGTTTTGCCGCCCGAAGCCGGGCTTCTCTGGACGCCCGGCTATTGGGCCTGGGAAGACGGCCAATATGTCTACAACGATGGCTATTGGGGAGACCGCGTCGGATATTACGGCGGCGTTGATTACGGCTACGGCTATACCGGCTACGGCTATGAGGGCGGCTATTGGCGGGGCCACGAGTTTTATTACAACCGCACCGTCAACAACATCACCAACGTCAACATCGTCAACGTGTACAACAAGACGGTCATTGAATCGCGCGAAGTCACCCGCGTGAGCTATAACGGCGGGGAAGGCGGCATCAATGCGAGGCCCACGCCCGAACAGCTCGCCTTCGCGCATCAGCATCATGTCGCCCCGACGCCCGAACAGCAAAACCATATCAAGATGGCGGCGCATGATCCGAACCTGCGGGAAGCCGTCAACAAAGGCCGCCCGCCGGTCGCAGCAACCCCGAAGCCGGCAGATTTCAAGGGCGCGAATATTGTTCCGGCCAAGACGGCTGGCGAGCGGCCCAAGGGCCAGGTTATTCCGCAGGGCAAAGGCAAGCCGGGCACGCCCGAAGGAGGCATGAACGCGCCGGCCGCCAATCCCGAAGCAAAGAAGCCGGAAGGTGCAGGCCGACTCAAACCCGAGACCAACAAGCCCGAGACGAACAAGCCTGAGACGAACAAGCCTGAGACCAACAAGCCCGAGACCACAAACCCCGAGACCAACAAGCCCGAGACCGGGATGAAACCGGAAAAGCCCAAGGGTCGGGAAACGGGCGGTCCGGCTGAGGGCGGTCCGAAGCCCGAAACGGGCGTGAAACCCCAGAAGCCGAAGGGCGGCCCCATGGGCACCGAGCATGCGCCCGAAGGCGGCGTTAAGCCCGAGACCGGGATGAAGCCCGAGAAGCCTCGAGGCGGCTCCATGGGTGCCGAGCACGGCGGGCCCAAGCCAGAGACGGAAATGAAGCCCGAGAAGCCCAGAGGCGGCTCCATGGGCGCGGAACACGGCGCGAGGCCCGAACTCGGCCACCAAGGAGGCGGGCCGGGCGGCGGTCACCCGCCAATGGCGGTGGAACATCCGCACCCGGAAGGTGGCGGCGGTGGTCGCCCGCCGATGGCGATGGAGCACCCGCATCCGGCGGGCGGCGGCGGTGGCGGCGGTCATCCGCCGATGGCGATGGAACACCCGCATCCGCCCGCAGGCGGTGGCGGCGGTGGCCACCCGGAACACAAGCCGGAGCATCCTTGAACGGCGGTCGGCAAGCTTCAGCGAGGCGGGCATCGGCATTAGACGCCCGCCTTCCGCCGAGACGCGTATGGCCGGACGCGCTAAACCAGATGCTTCTGGATCGGACCGATCCAGAAGCATTGAACGCGATCGGTTCTAAAAATTAGAGCGGGATTTGCGCGAAAAACCGGTATCCACTTTTTCGCATCCCGCTCTACATTGAGCGTCTCGATCTTGGGTTTGCCGATGCCTGACCAAGCTGCGGCTCTTCTCCGTCACCCCGAAAAAGCGCACCGGCCGGATCAGCCGAGCGTTCCGAAACCCGACTGGATTCGCGTGAAAGCACCGGGCTCGGCCCAATGGGGAGCGACGCGCGCCCTCGTGCGCGATCTCAATCTGGTCACGGTCTGCGAAGAGGCCGGCTGCCCCAATATCGGCGAGTGCTGGGACAAGAAGCACGCCACATTCATGATCCTCGGCGACACGTGCACGCGGGCCTGTGCCTTCTGCAATGTGAAGACAGGCCTGCCGGGCGCCCCCGATCCGCATGAACCGGCCCGTGTTGCCGAAGCGGTCGCGCAACTTCGCCTCACGCATGTCGTGATCACATCGGTCGATCGCGACGATCTCGACGACGGCGGTGCGGATCAGTTCGCTCGCGTCATTGCCGCCGTTCGCGTAAAAAGCCCGCAGACGACGATCGAGGTTTTGACGCCCGATTTCCTGCGCAAATCAGGCGCCCTCGAAAAGGTCGTCGCGGCCAAGCCGGACGTTTTCAACCACAATCTCGAGACGGTTGCTTCGCTCTATCCGAGCGTGCGGCCGGGCGCGCGCTATTTCCATTCGATCCGGCTCTTGCAGCGCGCGAAGGAGCTCGATCCGGGGCTTTTCACCAAGTCGGGCATTATGGTCGGGCTCGGCGAGGCACGCCACGAAGTCACGCAGCTCATGGACGATCTGCGCACGGCCGAGGTCGATTTTCTGACGATCGGCCAATATCTTCAGCCGACCCGCAAACATCATCCTGTGGTCGCTTATCTGTCGCCGGAGGAATTCAAGGCGCTCGAGACCGCGGCGCTCGCCAAAGGATTTCTGCTCGTCTCGGCCTCGCCTTTGACCCGCTCGTCCTACCATGCGGGGCAGGATTTCGCGAAGCTCAGGGCGAAAAGGCACGCTCCAACTGCCTAATTTTGCCGCGCTGCGACATGGATTCGCAAGAGACGGAATAATTTCTGCATCCTGTTTTAACCGATAGCGGGCTATTCTATCTACGAATCATGCCGAGGTTTCACGCAAGCCGCACCGTCTCACACCCCGCGCCGGCGATGTTCAATCTGGTCGCGGATGTTGAATCCTATCCGAAATTCCTGCCGCTTTGCCGCGACCTGAAAGTGCGCAGCCGCAGCACGCTGGCGGACGGACGCGAGGTTCTCGTCGCGGACATGGAGGTCGGCTACAAGGCGATTCGGGAAAGTTTTACGAGCCGCGTGACGCTCGATCGGGGGAATAGCGAGATCCTGGTCGAATATATCAGCGGGCCTTTCCGCCATCTCGAGAACCGCTGGCATTTCACCGAACTTGGTCCGGAATCGAGCAAGATCGATTTTGATATCGCCTATGAATTCAAGAGCCGCACGCTAGCCCTTCTGGTCGGCGGCATGTTCGAGGCGGCCTTCCGCAAATTCGCAGAAGCATTTGAGAGCCGCGCCGATCTCGTCTACGGCCACGCTTAAACCGTGTCATCGCGCCGCCCAAGCAGGTCGAAGCGATCCCGGGAATGGATTGAAGGCTGGATTGCTTCGCTCGCAATGACGGGTTGCTAGGGTGCAGCCGCAAAAAGGAGGTCGAGTGCCGTCTCGACCGCGGCGGATCGGATCGCAGCGCGGCCCGCGCTTCCGAAACGTTTCTCCAAGAGCTTGATCGCTCCAGCGCGTCCGCAGCCGAAATAGACAAGGCCGACGGGCTTGGCGGCCGAGCCGCCGTCCGGTCCCGCAATTCCCGTGACCGAGATCGCAATTTCCGCCGGCGAGTGAACCAAGGCGCCTTCCGCCATGGCCTGCGCGACCTCGCGGCTCACCGCGCCGAATTTTTCGATGAGCGAAGAAGGCACGCCAAGATCTTCGTCCTTGGCGCGATTGGAATAGGTCACGTAGCCGCGCTCGAGCACATTGGACGATCCCGGGATTTCAGTGATGAGCGCGGCAATGAGGCCGCCAGTGCAGGATTCGGCTGTGACGAGCTTCAGGCCGCGCGCCCGATAAAGCGCAACGAGCCGTTCGGCGCGGATGAGGAACCCGGGAGCGAACATGAGGTTACTCGGCTTGCCGCCTTTTAGCCGCTGGCGATTGCTGCGCCAATCGGCAAGGTGCTGGAACACCGATTTGGGAGGGCCGGATGGGTACCTCGATCACCTTAGGCCTGACCGGCGCATTCGTCCTGGCGCTCGGCGCTGCTTTGGCTGAGACCAATGGGTCCACAAATGCGCCGGCAACCAGCGATGACGCGGCCGGGGCCGCGCGCTATCAGTCCTTTGGATACAACAGCCAGCTCAAGCAATGCGCGACGCCTGCCGCCTGTGGGATTCATGGGCAGCCGCAATCGGAAAAAGACAAGGATCGAAGCAAGAGCCCCGAAAGAGGCCAGTAAAGGTCAGCTTAGCGGCTTGCCATCGCCGCAGGAATCACTGGCGCGGGTCACGCGTCGATAGCCGCGCGCGCCAAGTTCAGGCGAGGGCAGGGGCGCAAATCTGAAGCAATGGCCGGCATGGCGCCAATATTCGATCGTCTCGCCATGCTTGCGCTGGGGGATAATGCCGCCCGTTTGCGACTTCCATAATGCGCAATCCTGGCAGATCACGGGACCCGGGCCGGCCGGCGCGCCTTCGGCGCATCCGCTATCGGCATAAGTTTCCGGCCAATGCGCAACCTCATCGACGGCGTGGCTTGGAAGCGGCGCATGACGCCGGCAGAGCCCCTCTTGGGTGCCCTTGCGCTCCCAGAACACGCACACTGCGCACTTGCAATAATCAGACATGATGCGCTCCGCGCGGCCGCTCGATCATGGGTCGACCGCATTGACGCCGGCGAGCTCGGTTGACGACCAGCCGCCTCCGAGCGCCAGGATCAGCCCGACGCTCGTCTGCAGCCGCTGCGTCTGGACCAGCAAGGAGCTGCGTTCGGCATCGAAGGCGGCAGTCTGCGCCGTGACAACATCTAAATAATTCACCGCGCCTTCGCGATAGGAGGTCAAGGCCAGATTTGCCGCTTGTTCTGCCGCGACCGCCGCTCCGGCGAGATCGACTCCCTCGGTTTGCAGCGAATGAAGGCTCGCAAGATCGTCTTCGACCTCCTGGATCGCGTGCAGGACCGTGCTGCGATATTGCGCGACGGTCTGCAGATAGGCCGCTTCCTTGACCGCGAGCTGGGCACGCCGCAGGCCCGCATCGAAGAGCGGCAGATACACCGAGGGACCGACCGACCACATAGAGTTCGGCAGACTTATGAGATTAAGGCCGGTGTCCTGCTCGCCGGCGAGGAGATTGAGGGTAAGGGTCGGAAAGAAGGCGGCGCGCGCAATACCGATCGATTCATTGGCGGCCGCAGTCGCGCGCTCGGCTGCCGCGACGTCCGGCCGCCGTTCGAGCAGGCTCGAGGGAACGCCAGCCGGGAAGTTGGGTACCTGAATGAGCTTCGTGCTCGGCGCAATCGAAAAGTTCGAAGCCGGTTTTCCGATGAGCGTCGCTATCGCATGTTCGTACGCAGCACGGGGTCCGCTCAGCGCCGCGAGTAGGCCCTGGGTGTTCTTGAGCTGCACTTCGGCGCGCGCCACGTCGATGGGCGGCGCGATTTTACCCGTGAGCCGTTCCTCGGTGAGCTGAAGCGCAGTCTGATAGGCCGCGACCGTGTCGCGCAGAAGCTTGGCCTCGAGATCAAGGCCGCGCAGGCTCACATAATCGCGCGCCAATTCCCCTTGCAGGCTGATGCGGACAGATTCGAGGTCGGCGGCGCTCGCTTGTGCTTGCGCCTCGGCAGCCTTGACCCGGTCGCGGATGCGCCCCCAGAGATCGACTTCATAGCTCGCCGTCGCCTGGATCGTATTGGCGCCGTAATAGGTAGGCTGGTTCGGGCTGCGCAGCGGACGATGTGCGGATTGCTTATTGCCCGAAAACGTATCCTCGTTGTCGACCTCGGGATAGAAGGCTGATTGTGCTTCGAGGATATAATCCTGCGCCTGCGTGTAATTGGCGAGCGCCGCGGCAAGGTCCGGATTGGCGGCAGCAACCTGCGGCTCGAGCTCGTCCAAGGTCCGGTCGTGAAAGGTGCGCCACCAATCTCCATGAGGCGCTCCGTCGCTTGGCTGCGCCAATTGCCAATTGCCGGCTTCTTTGAAATGGGCCGGCACCTCGACCGCTGGCGGATGATAGGCGGGCGCGAGATCGCAGGCGCCGACCAACAGCGCCGGCGCGACCGCCAGGCCGATCCGAACTCGCATCTCAACACCCCCGTCCGAGCTCTGGAGCGGCGGACGCTCCGATCGCATCGGAGCTGCCGCTCCAGTCCTTTGTTTGAGCATCGGAATTCCCAAAGCCGGCAGTTACTTTTGGGTCCGATGCTTTACCGCGCGCTGAGCTCGGGTGCGGGCTCGCCGCCCGCGACATGCACTTTGTCCCCTTCGGAAATCGAATCCCAGGGGCTTCTGATCACCCGGTCGTTTGTCGTCAGCCCGGACAGGACTTCGACTTCCGTGCCGAGATCGCGTCCGACTTGGATGGGTTTCAGCACGACCTTGTCATCGGAGCCGATGGTCGCGACTTCAGGACGGTCTCTCCGGAACATGAGTGCGCTCGCAGGTATCCGCAAAACCTCCTGGTTCGCCGGTAACTTAAAATGGACCTCGGCAAAAGAGCCGGGCTGCAACACCCCATCTTTATTGTCCCTGTGCAGCTCGACGAGAAGCGCGCGACCACGCGAAGAAATAGCGTTTGAGGTCGTCGCCACCGCGGCTTCGAAAGAGCGGTCCGGATATTGCGGCAGCTTGAGCTCGGCATTCATGCCGACGCTGATCTGCGCACTGAAGGATTGCGGAACGGAAACATAGATGCGCAATTCATCGAGATCGGCGATTTCGAAGAGCGGCGAGGGCGTGCCGGAACTCGCAAATTCGCCGAGCCGGCTATTGGTCGGGGTTGAATTGACGAGCGCGCCGACATCGACGTTACGCGCAGTCACGACGCCACCGAACGGCGCGATGATCTTCTTGTAGCTCTCGAGAGCGGCGAGTTTCGCCACATTGGCTTTCGCTGCGACGACTGCCGCCTTGCTCGCCTCGTATTCGCCGGCCTTCACATCCGCATCCTGCTGCGAGACGGCGGCGGTATTGCGCATGGCCTGCCAACGTTTGGCCGTGAGCTCGGCGAGCGTCTCGTCGGCCTGCGCCTTGGCGAGCTCGCCCTTTGCTTGTTCGTATTGCTGATCGAGATCCGGCGTATCGATGTCCGCGAGCAGATCGCCGGCTTTTACTTTCGCGCCGATATCCTTGTACCACATTTTCACATAGCCGTTGACGCGGGCATAGAGCGGCGCCTGATACCAGGCCTCGACATTGCCGGGCAGGGTGAGATCCTGGCTGCCCACCCCTCGCTCGGGTTGGACGATATCGACGGTCGGAACCGCCTGCGCCTGCGTCCACTGCGTCAGCGCATTCTCGTTCTTCTCCCGCGTGGTCACGCCGAAGAAAGCGACGCCCATCGCCACAAGCGCGGCGAGCAGAAGGCGAGACTTGACCTTGCGGCCGAGCCTTTTGGCCTCTTTCGGAGACAGGTTCGCGGCGTTTTCCATATGCGCTAAACAACCGAATGGTTTTGCTCATGGCGGCCATGCACCAAGGTAAACAATGCCGGCACGAACAAGAGAGTTGCTCCGGTGGCGCAGATGAGGCCGCCGATCACCGCACGTCCGAGCGGTGCATTCTGCTCGGCGCTGAGCGCCATGGGCAGCATGCCGATGATCATCGCGAGCGCCGTCATCAGAACCGGCCGAAAGCGGGTGAAGCCGGCGTCGAGCGCGGCGGTGCGCGCGTCTGCGCCTTGCGCCAGTTTTTCCCGCGCAAAACTGACGACGAGAATGCTGTTGGCGGTGGCGACGCCCATGCACATGATCGCTCCGGTAAGGGCCGGAACCGACAAAGTCGTAAAGCTCGAGAACAACATCCAGACGATGCCGGCCAAAGCCGTCGGCAGCGCCGCGACGATCACGAAAGGATCGAGCCAAGACTGAAAATTGACGACGATCAGAAGATAGATGAAGACGATTGCCAGGGCGAGGCCGGCGAAAAGTTGTCCATAGGCCTCTTTCATCGTGCTCACCTGTCCGCGCAGGACGACGGTCGAGCCCGGCGGCGCTTGCGCCTTCGTATCGGCGAGGATCTTCTGGATGTCGGTGGCGACGCTGCCGAGATCGCGGCCGTGCGCGCTAGCGTAAATGTCGACGACCGGCTGCACATTATAGTGCGAAACCACGCCATCGCTCCAGCCACGCCTGATTTGAGCGATCCCGCCCAGGAGCTGAGTGCCGTTCACGCCCGTCACCGGAACATTGTTGAGATCGCCGAGCGTATTCATCCAATATTGCGGCATCTGGACGACGATCGGATAGGAAACGCCGTTCTTCGGATTGAGCCAGAAGGTGGGCGCCGTCTGAAAACTGCCGGCGAGCGTATCTTGCAGCGAATTAGCCGCGTCCTTCTCCGACACGCCGACGGTGCCGGCGAGCGACCGATTGACATTGACATAGAGCGTCGGGACGTTGAAGGCCTGCTGAATGCGCGGATCTGCAACCCCCGTGACCTTGGCTATCCGGCCAAAAATCTTGTTCACATAGGCGCGGTCGGCCTGCAGATTTTGGCCGATCACTTGCACGTCGATCGGTGCCGGCAGACCGAAGTTGAGGATCTGGGTCACCATATCAGCGGGCAGGAAGGCGAAGGTCGTCCCCGGAAAAAGCCGCGGCAGCTTTTCGCGCAAGGTCGTGACGTAATCTGCGGTGTCTTTCGCCATGTCGGGCTTCAACGTGATGAGGACATCCGCATCCGCTTCTCCGATGCTGCCGGAATTGGCGTAAGCCATATTGATGCCGCTGATCGGCAGCCCAAGATTGTCGACGACGCTATCGAGGGCGGCGGGCGGGATGACTCCGCGGATCGCGTTCTCGATCCTGTCGCAGAGCTCGGCGGTCTCCTCGATCCGCGTTCCGACCTGGGCTCGCACATGCAACCTGATCTGATTGGATTCGATCGAAGGAAAGAAATTCTGGCCGAGGAGCGGAACGAGACCGAAGGATGCAACGACGACGACAAGAAAGCCGATAATGAACGTCCAGCGCCCGCGAAGGGCGAGCACGAGGAGATTGCGGTAGCCGGTCCGAATTGTCTCGAAGCGATGTTCGAAAGCGCGCTGGAAGCGAACGAGCGGATTGCGGCTCGGTCGAGCTTCGTCACCGGCGGCGGGATGATGGGCTTGCGTCGCGAGGAGATAGCGGGCGAGCGTATTCACCAAAGTGCGTGAAAGCAGATAAGAGAAGCCGAGCGCGAAGACCACCGCCTTGGCCATGGGCCGGAAGAGGAAACCTGAGACGCCACCGAGGCCGAACATCGGCACGAAGACAATCCAGATGCAAAGGAGAGACACGGTCGCCGGAATAACGATCTGACGGGCACCGTCCATGATCGCGAGCTCGATCTCCTTGCCCTGTTCGAGATGATAATTGATGTTCTCAATCGTCACCGTCGCATCATCGACGAGAATGCCGACCGCCAAAGCGAGACCGCCGAGCGTCATCACATTGATCGTCTCGCCGGTTGCCGAGAGCAGCGCAATCGAGCCCATGACGGCGAGCGGGATCGAAATCAAGATGATCGTCGTCGAGCGCCAGCTCCCGAGGAAGAGCAAGATCATGAGTCCGGTGAGGGCCGCGGCGATTGCGCCTTCGCGCAAGACGCTGTCGACCGAGGCCTGCACGAAGGTCGATTGATCTCCGACCGCTTTGATGTCGATGTCGGGCGGGAGAGAGCTCCGGATCTTCGGCAGGAGCGCCTTGACCCCGTTGATGACGTCGAGCGTCGAGACCGTGCCTGCTTTCTGAATGGTCATCAGCACGGCGTGCGCGCCGTTGACACGGACCATGTTGATCTGCGGCGGATAGGAATCGTGCACGAATGCGACGTCGCCGATATAGACCATCGCATTGTCGACCCATTTGATCGGCGCTTGGTTGAGGTCCGCAACGTCTTGCGGGGCGTCGTTCATATCGACCACATATTCGAACCGGCCGATCTTGGTCGTCCCCATCGGAATAATCAGGTTCTGCTGGGCGAGCGCGTTCACGACGTCTTCGGCGGAAAGACCATAGGACTGGAGCTTGTGCTGATTGATATCGACCTGCACTTGGCGGACCTTGCCGCCAAAGGGTGAAGGGATGGCCGTGCCGGCGACGGTCGCGAGCTGCGGACGGATGAAGTTCTGCGCATAATCGAAGAGCTGTGCCTGCGAAATCTTGCTGCTCGATATGGCGAGCTGCAGGACAGGCACGCTCGACGCGTTGAAGAAGAGCACGTAGGGCGGCGTGATGCCGGGCGGCAGGTATTTGAGCACCGTCTGGGAAGCGGCAGTGACTTGCGCCAGCGCCGTGTTGATATTGACGTCGGGCTGGAAGAAGACCTTGACGATTCCATAGCCGGTCAACGATTGCGATTCCATGTGCTGGATATCGTTGACCTGCGAACTCAGGGTGCGCTCGTAGTAATAGATGATGCGGCCGGACATGTCGTCGGGAGGCAGGCCGTTGTAAGTCCAAACGACCGCGACGACCGGGATGTTGATGTTCGGGAAGACATCGACCGGTGTTTTCACCCAGGCCATCACGCCGAAGATGGCGATGAGGATCGCCATCACGACGAAAGTATAGGGGCGCTGGAGCGCTATCCGGACGATGCCGATCATCTGTTAGCGAAGCTCCGTGTCCGGGGCGGACAGCCGCCGGCAAACACGCTTTTGCTGAGAGCACAACGCGGGACGGCGCGGGCGCCGCGAAGACGGCCGCGCCCGCACTGCGGAGAAGAAGATAGGGCTTGGAGAAGGACGGAGGTACTAAATAAAAATTTCGGTTATCGAGAATTTCTCTTCCGGACCCAGATCTGGCCAAGACATGGCCGATTTCCGACGAAAAGCTAATCGTGTTGAATACATGACCAAGTTGCGGCCTTGCCTAGAGCGGTTTCGATCTACTTATCTCGTCTTCGTCTAAACAGGCGTCATATTCGGCGCTTCTGTGGAGCGCCGGCTCGGCAGGCGTCGTCGGAAATTGCGCATCGCCGGGGCCCATTTCGAAGGCGGCGCCTGGCCCGTGGTCGGCAAGCCGCAAATTCAGGCCGTGCAGTTCGGCGATATTTGCCGCCACGCCAAGGCCGAGGCCATTGCCCGGAATCTGGTCGTGCCGCGCCGATCGATAGAACCGCTTGAAGATCTTGTCGCGTTCGTTGGGCGCAACCCCCGGTCCGGTGTCGGAAACGCGCAGCCACGGGCCGCTCCTGGCGGCGATGCAAACCGTGCCGCCAGGCGGAGTGAACTTGATGGCATTGTCGATCAGATTGGCAAGCGCCTCGCGCAGAAGATCGGCATCGCCGGTCATCGGAACGGGTTGCGGCGCATCGAGCCGCATTGCGATCGATTTGGTCTCGGCGAGGGGCTCATAAAATTCGAAGACATCGCGGCAGATCTCGCTGAGGTCCACTTTCTGAAATGCGCTCCGCCGAACCCCGCTTTCGATCTCCGAAATGCGCAGAAGCGCGGTCACGGTAGCAAGCGCGCGATCGAGATCGGCTAGCGCTTGCCGGCTTGCTGTCCGCAATTCATTTTCAGAGGCGCTCGCCAGTCCGCGCTCGAGCCGGGCGCGCACGATCGAGAGAGGAGTGCGCAAGTCGTGAGCGATATTGTCCCCGACGGTCTTGACCTGATTCATCAGCCGGACGATTTCGTCGAGCATCAGGTTGACGCCGCGCACCACTTCATCGATGTCGTCCGGCCGGCGATGAACCGGAAGGCGCTCGCGCAGATCCCCGCGGATGACGCGATCGATCGCTTCGCGGATTGCCTGCAACCGCCGCGAGGCGCGCAGGCTGAGCACCGCGCCGGCAAGCAGCGCCAAGAGGATCGTCGGCAGAATTCCGATGGCAAGCGCCTGCAGCACCGAGCGGCGCAACGCGAAGACTTCATAGAGGCTGCGCCCGAGAAGCAGGATGCCGCCATCGGGGCGCCGTTCCGCGACGAATATGGCGGGTTCGGTCACTGTGCCGCCGACGTCGTGACGCTGCAGTTCGATCGGATGCGCCATGCCGTCGACAGGGATATCCGCCATCTTGGCGACGTTGCCGTAGATGTGGCGGCCGGCGGCATCGAAGAGGCCGACATATTCGACCTGTCTCAGGTCGCGGGTCAGACGGCGCGCCAATTCGCGTTCGACCTGGTCGGTCGGCTCGACGGCGGCCTTCGAAGCTTCGTCGATGAGAATGAGACGCAGGCGGGCGAGGTCGGACGTTGCAACTTGCCAATAGACAAAGGCGAAGACGGCACACGTCGAGGCGGTGACAACGAGCGCAAAGACGACGGCCAGCCGGAAGGCCGCAGAGCGGAAGACCTTACCGATCCCCATGCAGCATGAATCCTGCCGCGCGCACCGTTTCGATCAGCGCCGGCTCACCCGGCACGTCGATCTTGCGCCTGAGCTTGCCGATATGCACGTCCACCACATTGGTCTGCGGCAAGGTTCGATAGTGCCAGACGTCTTCGAGCAGCATTGCGCGGGTGATGATCTGGTTCGGCCGGCGCATGAAATATTCGAGCAGGTTGAACTCGCGCGGCAGGAGATGCAGCTGCCTGTCACCACGGCGGACGCTGCGCTCGATGAGATCCATGGTGAGCGGACCAACCCTGAGGCTCGTCACCCTGGCGTCCGCTGCGCGGCGGCGCAGAGCCTCGATGCGCGCGACGAGCTCGTCCATTGCGAAAGGCTTGACGAGATAATCGTCGCCGCCGGCCTTCAGCCCGCGGATCCTGTCGTCGACCGAGGAGAGGGCGCTGATCACCAGCACAGGGACCTTATTTCCCTCGCCGCGCAATTTCTCGACGATCGGAAGGCTGTCACTGCCGTGCAGCATGCGATCGGCGACCATCACCGCGGGCGAAAAGCCGCGCACCGCGGCAAGCGCTTGCGACTCCGTTTCGGCAATTCGCACGCTATATCCCTGCCGCTCCAACGCGAGGGAGACCTCCTGTGCCATGTCGAATTCGTCCTCGACCAGGAGAATCCGAACTCGTTCCGAGTTCTCAGACACTTTTGTTCCCAATGAACGCGAGGGATCGCTCCGGCCGGGTGCGGATCTAAGCTGGCCCCACCGGGGATGCGAAAGGGCGATCCTCCTTGGCCGACTTATAACAAAAGCGCATAGGAAAGGTCATCAGGAAAGCCGGCCGTGCCTAGCCGGCAATCGCAACGCCGATAAAAAAGCGGGCCCGGAGGCCCGCTTTCATCGTCGTCAAGTTGCTGGAGGTCAATATTTGGCCACAACCGGCGGCTGCAACGGAGGAGCAGCCGGCGGCGGGTCGAAGGGATAATAGCGGAACGAGGCGTAGACTTCCTGGTCGTTGAAATGGATCTGGCTGTTCGGAGGCTGCGGCGTAGCTCCGGGGACTGCCGTGAAGCCGGATCCAGGGAACAAGTCGTCCTGAACGAAGGCGTATTGGAGACCGACGCGGACCGAGCCCAGATCGCCCTGGTAGACCTTGTCCCACAGACCTGCTGTGACTTCCCAGGCGTCGCGGACTTTGCCTTTGCAGGTGCCGTTGACAATGTAGCAGCCCGAGTTGTCGACGGTCGGCGAGACATATCCGGTGCCGGTTGCCGGGTTCCAATCGGTCGAGAGGATTTCCTCTTCGCCGCCATAGGCATAGAGGTCGAGTTGAGGTGTGGCGTGGACAATCAGGCCACCGAGGAACATGGCCTCGGGGAGCGGATTGAGCGAGCCATTCGGGTTGAACGCGGTCTCGGTCAGCTGGCTCGAGCCGTAACGGCCGATGCCGCGTCCGATCATGCCCGAACCCTGCAGATCGACGAGCTTGGGCAGCACGGGAAGGACGAAGCCGCCGCCGGCACCCCAACCTGTCGTATCGTACCGGGTGTTGTGCAGGGAAACGCCGCCCGTCGTCACCCCGTTTTCCACGAAGTCGTATTCGTCGCTGTAGAGGCCGAAACCTTCGATGTGGATTCTGCGATCTCCGATCGTCGGTTCCCATGCCGCCTTGGCGATGACGTCGGGAATGTGATTGAGCGAGTAATAGGTCGTGTTGTTCAGCACGCTCGACCCGCTCGTCGAGCCGACCGTATCGCAGACCACGCCATTGCCATTGACGGCGGTGATCGGCGTATTGGCGCTGGCGGCACCGCCGTTTCCGAAGCTAAAGCCGCCGGTGCAGCCCGTCGTCTGCGGCATTTCCGCGGAAGCTGCGAGCCAGAAGCTGTCGCCGAAATTCTTCGTCACGCGAACGCCCGGCTGACGCGTCCAGGTGAAGCCGGCGACGTATTGTGCGTCGATCGTGAGCGGGATGACCTCGTTGCGGGGCGTGATGCCCTTGCCTTGCATGGTCACCAGCGACCAGCTCTGGCCGGCCAGCACGTGCCAGCCTTCATCCTGCCAGTCGATCGTGCCGTAGAGCACGCGGATGCGTGGCTGATACGAATTGCTTTCGTTCGAGTTCGGCGTGACGCCGGCACCCAAGAAGTCCAGCTCGCCATAGGCGGACACGAGCGTATCGGGATTGTAATTGCCTTGGACCAAGGCCGAGATGCGGCTCTGACGCGCCGTGAAGCGCAGTTCCTGCATATGGCCGAGCGGGCTCGTATAGGGCGTCAGGCTGCCGAACGCCGGGCTGAAATCGCCGGTCGTATCGCGCGTGCGGAACACGCCTTCGGCGGCGAGGAAGCCTCCGGGCGTGATCGTAATTCCATTCAGGTGGAACTTCTTGTCCCAAGGCTCCGGCGGAGCGTAGGGGCCCTTAACGATCGGACCGCCCGGCGCCATTTGCGCCTGGCGAATGACGACCCTCTGTTCGGCTTGCGTCTTGTCCACGCGCTTTTCGAGCGCGCGGATCTGTGCTTTCAGCGCCCGGATCTCGGCGGCTACGTCGTCGGCCTTTGCCGCGGTCGCGCCTATCGAAAGCAGAGCTGCGATCGCGACACCGCTCAAGAGCGGTTTCGCTACGCGGCTTGAAGTCGTCGCCCCACGCGACGCCTTGGCCTTGCTGGCGTGAATTCCGTACGTCACTGTCACTAGAGCCCCCTGAGATTGAAGTTTGGGTCGGGCCTTTTGGACCGGCCCTTTCTCATCCCACGCTAGGAGATTTAGAACGGCCGCGACCTAGGTTTTGTGACACTTCTTCCCGGATTTCATAAAAATAAATTTAGAAATCGCCGGCGAATGGCCGTAATCCATTGTTAAGCAACAATTTTTTTCTGGACGTGGCCGGGAGGGGTCCGCGCCAGTTTGTCGGAAGGTGTTGCAATCTTGTCAGCAATCGGGCGGGCCGGGATGCGTGGATAAACACCGCGCAAGAGCAGAAAACGCGGTTTTTCCGAATCAGGCAGGGGCTCGAGCCCTTCGAGTTTGCGGGGCGCGTTGCGAGATTCTCGCGAAGACCCGGTGGGCTTCCCTGATCGTGGCGCGTTACTTGCGCGTTACATGGACGGCGTAACGCGGCTCGTATAATCTGCGAATTAATCGATCGAAGTCATCGCAGTCCGGCTCGCGCATCGAGCTCGATGCGAGCTTTGACATGGGAGGAAACCATGCAACGCCTCAAGGCCGGCGGTGGTCCGCCAAGGCGAGCGTTCCTGCCGCTGTTCATCTTCTTCCTGCTCGTTTTGCCGATGGCCGCTTTCGCCGCCGAACCTGAATTTAGCGGCTATTGCGCGATGGGGCTCGTCAATCACCAGCGCATCAAAACCGATTGCAAGGTCAATTGGACGAGCAAGCAGGGCAAACTCTATTGCTTCTCCAACGACGAGGCGAAGGTCGATTTTTTGAAATCGCCCGAAGAGAACATCGAGAAGGCGACCGACAATTATGCCGCCGCAGACATCGGCGAGATCGCAAGCGGCATGGATAAATTTTCGTCCGACGACGCGCAGGCCTATGTCGACAAATTGATCAAGGACGAAGCGGCCAAGAACGGCGGCGTCTATATTTTCCAGGATGCCGTCACCGATACCTCGATCCCCCTCATCTACGACGGCGTGGACTTTACGCGCACGCTCGACGGCTACGGCTATTTTCCCGATGTCAATTTTCACGTCAAAGGCGACGATCAGCAGAAATATCTCATCGACTTCTGGGTCGCCCCTCTCAAAGGCCAGCTCACGGTGCTCGAGAGCCGCATTTACGAAGCGCCGACAAAAGAGGGGAATAGCTGGACCATGGAGCAGCGCCAGCCGAAGCCCTGGTGGTGGATTCCGGCTTCCGAACATCCCGGGCAGACAGAGCAAAAACGGAGCTGGGAGGTGATGTCGGCGATCGACGCCTATATTCAGACCGCTGCAAAAGACGGCGTGCTGACCCTGAAGGACGACAAAACCGGCGAGGAAGTCCCGCTGCGGTTCATCGACGTCCACCAGCCAGTCCGGCGCCTCAAAGACAATGGCCGGTTCTTCGCCTGCACGGATTTCCGCAAGGCCGGCACGAAGGACCAGTTCTACGACATCGATTTCTGGATCGATACGAAGAGCGGGAAGATGAGCGTGAGCGACGTCAAGGTCCACAAAGTTCCGATGTTGATGAACGGCAGTTATGTCCAGATGCCGCGCTATCACTTCGATCCGAAGACTTTTGACATCGTGCCTTAGCGCTTCGCACGCGTGTCCTGGGAGCGATCTCGGACGAGCCGCTGCTCAAGGAAGCGAAGCGGTTCAGATTGTGTAGCTGAAGGAATCGTAGGCGAGCTGGCCGAGGATCTGGTTCATGTCGCGGGCGGGCTCGCGACAGCCGGCATGGCCGACGACTTTGGCGGGAACTCCGGCAACCGTCGAATTCGGCGGCACCGGATTTAACACGACGGAGCCGGCCGCCACGCGCGAGCAATGGCCGATCTCGATATTGCCGAGGATTTTTGCGCCCGCGCCGATCATGACCCCGTGTCTTACTTTCGGATGGCGGTCGCCGCTCTCCTTGCCTGTGCCGCCGAGCGTCACATTCTGCAGGATCGAGACTTCATCCTCGATCACGGCGGTGGCGCCGACGACGAGCCCCGTCGCGTGATCGAGAAAGATGCCATTGCCGATCCGCGCGGCCGGATGAATATCGGTCTGGAAAAGATCGGAGGAGCGGCTCTGCAGGTAGAGCGCGAAGTCCTGCTGATTGTCGTGCCACAGCCAATGCGCCAGCCGATGCGTCTGGATGGCTTGATATCCTTTGAAATAGAGCAGGGGTTCGATGAGCCGCGTGCAGGCCGGATCGCGATCGACCACGGCGGCGATATCGGCCCTGAATCCCTTGCCGACGTTCGGGTCGGCACGCAGCGCGGCTGCAAATGCATCGACGATCAGCTCCGCCGAAACGGTGGTGTTGGCGAGGCGGAGCGCGATCCGGTGCGCAACGGCTTCCTCGAAGGACCGGCGATTGATGACCGAGGTCAAAATGAGCGAGGCCAGCACCGGTTCGCGCGAAAGCACGTCCTGGGCCTCTTCGCGCAGCCGTTCCCAGAGATTATCCGCCGAGAAGACCTCGCGCAGCGGCGGAGCCGAAGCACGAACTGACGAAACGAGCGTCACGTGAGCTTTCTCCGAAACCATTCTCGTTCCTTAGATAGACATGCCGGGCGCGAACGGAAGAGCTAGGCGGCGCGGGCGATGCTACGCGCCGCGGCAAAGCCTCGTTCGAGGTCGGCCAGAATGTCGTCGATGTGTTCGATGCCGACGGAAAGCCGGACATAGCCCTCGGAGACGCCGGTCGCCGAACGCTCGTCGGACGAGAGCTGCGAATGAGTGGTCGTCGCGGGATGAATGGCGAGGCTACGGACGTCGCCGATGTTGGCGACGTGATAGAGAAGCTCCAAGCCGTCGATGAATTTTCGGCCGGCCTCGCGCCCGCCTGCGAGCTCGAAGCCGATGAGCCCCCCATACCTGCCGTTCAAGTATTTGTCGGCGCGCGCCCGCGCATCGCCTGTCTGAACCGAGGGATGGATGACGCGCGTCACATCTCTATGATTTGCGAGATAGGTGGCGACGCGGTTCGTGTTGGCGACGTGCCGTTCGATACGAAGCGCCAGAGTTTCGATGCCCTGCAGCGTCAGAAACGCATTGAAGGGAGAGAGCACGGCGCCGAGATCGCGCAGAAGGGTAGTCCGCGCCTTCAGGATATAGGCGACCGGACCCAGCGGTTTCGCCGCCTCCGTCCAAATCGCACCGTGATAGCTGGGATCTGGCTCCGAGAGTGCCGGCTGGCGCTCGGGAAAGCGCGCCCAATCGAAATTGCCGCCGTCGACGATGATTCCGCCGATCGAGGTCCCATGTCCGCCGAGATATTTCGTCGTCGAATAGACGACGATTGCAGCGCCGTGCTCCAACGGCCGCGCGATCAGCGGTGCGGCAGTATTGTCGACGATCAGCGGAATGCCGAACTCGCGCCCCAGGGCGGCGATTTCGGCTATCGGCGGGACGATCAGCTTCGGATTGGGCAAAGTCTCGATGTAATAGGCGCGCGTTCTGTCGTCCGTTGCGCGGCGGAAATTTTCCGGATCCGAAGGATCGACGAAGCGCACGTCGATGCCTTGCGTCCGCAGCGTATTGGCGAAGAGGTTCCATGTGCCGCCGTAGAGATCGGTCGCCGAGACGATGTTGTCGCCGGCATAGGCAATATTCTGCACGGCGATCGCCGAAGCCGCCTGGCCGGAGGAAACAGCGAGCCCCGCGGCGCCCCCTTCGAGCGCCGCCACGCGCTTTTCGAGGACATCGGTCGTCGGATTGCCGATGCGCGTATAAATGAAGCCGAGCTCTTTCAAGTCGAAGAGATTGGCCGCGTGTTCGGTATCGTGGAACTGATAGGACGTCGTCTGATGAATGGGAACTGCGACCGAACCTGTCGCCGGATCGGCGCGCCAGCCGGCATGGAGCGCGAGCGTTTCCGGCCTGTGAGATTCTGTGGACATGGATCTCTCGCCCTCTAGAGAATTTCGTTGCGCGATCGGCGTGCAAGCCCGGGCTTGCGCTCGAATGAGCGCGCCGCAATCAGGTGACGCGCCGCGCGCTCCGCCGCATGGGGCGCGGCGAATTGCAGGCTCTCGAGCGCGTTGAACTTGTTGGTTGCGGCGAAGAAGCTGAACGTCTCGGCGTGATGATCGCGCACGATAATTCCAGCCGTGTGGCCGCCGACCTGAACGACGTAAGCATCCGACATGAGAGAGCCTTTGGTGAAGTTGCGTGAGGGAACTCGGGCGAAACCCGAGCTTATCGACAGGCCAGAGGAGCCCGCATAGGCCGCACGCAACAACACGAAATTCGTCTCATCGGATCCACGCAACGCATTCCCGCTGGAAGGAATGGCAAGCGCCCTTTGGTCTCGCCGCAATCGCCTGACTGCACCCACAATGATATAGTCTACAAAATTTGTCAACTATGTTCGCGGGCGGCGCATGCACAGACATCTACAATATTCAGGCAACGACATAAAGCACAAACATCATGCTTCATAACAACGCCTTGCTAGTTGCAAGCATGTATGTGATAGGCAACGATCAGTTGCGCGTTCAACGAAATATAGACTGGACTCATAGTAGAATAAAATTCCATGTAGATGGAATATTATTCTACGTGCGGCAACAATTACATTGAGGAGGCTTGCCGAATGCCTGTTGATTCCGAGGAGCCTGTGGTCCGCCGGACCCTCAGCGAAGCGGCCGCTCGGCAGCTTGCCAACGCGACCAAGACGCGGGCCCAATGGTCGGGCATCACCCCGCGTTGGCTCGTTTCTTTCCTGCCTTGGTCACCCGTCGAGGCCGGCATCTATCGGCTGAACCGGGTGAAGGAAGCCGTAGCTTTGTCGGACTCGGATGTCGCCTGCAGTCCGCGACGCGATGTCGATACCGACCTGCCTGAAACTTTCGTCGATTATGAGGAGGCGCCGCGCGAATATTCGTTGAATGCGGTCACGACCGTGCTCGACGTGCAGACGCGCGTCTCGGACCTCTATGGCCACCCCTATGACCAGATTCAGGAACAGGTCCGGCTTCTCGTCGAGAAAGTGAAAGAGAAGCAGGAGAGCGAGCTCATCAACAATCCGGACTACGGCCTCTTGGCCAACGCCGCGCCTTCGATGAAGGTCGCGACGCGTCTGGGCGCGCCGACGCCCGATGATTTCGACGAGCTGATCGCGAAAGTCTGGAAGGAGCCGGCGTTCTTCCTCGCGCATCCGCGCGCCATCGCTGCGTTCGGCCGCGAATGCACGCGCCGCGGCGTGCCGCCGCCGACCGTCACCTTGTTCGGTTCGCCCTTCATCACCTGGCGCGGCCTGCCGCTCGTGCCGAGCGACAAGCTCTATATTTCGGATGACGGCAGGACCAATATCCTGCTGATGCGCACGGGCGAACAAAAGCAGGGCGTCGTCGGCCTATTTCAGCCCGGCATTCCAGGCGAAGTGACGCCGAGCCTTTCGGTGCGCTTCATGGGCATCAACAGGAAGGCCGTCGCCTCTTATCTCATCTCGCTCTATTGCTCGGCTGCGATCCTCACGCATGACTCGCTCGGCGTGCTCGAGAATGTCGAGGTCGGCAAATATCACGACTATCCGTTCACTTACGCCTGAAGGCGCTGCTCTTTGAAGGTCAGCTCGCCGTCGCGTCGCGCGACGGCGGCAGAATGTGAGGCTTTTCGATGCCGGCTCCGTCCTGGCCCGATCCCGGCCTGATCGCCGAACTCGCCAACGCCTTCTTCAAGGCGCCGAACCCCGGTCCGGTACTGAGCGCGGATTCGCCCGGCCTGCCGATCGTGCCGCCGCCGCCGGCGCTCATTCCCGCGCCTTCGGCGGTGACAACCGTCGCGCCGCATGCTCCGGCAGCACCGCCTTTCGGCCCTCCCGATCTGCCGACGACCATCGCCTCGGTGGTCCCGACCCCGAATCTTGCGGCGCCGGCCATGCCGTCACGCGGCGAACAAGGCGCATGGGGCATCCCGGATGTTCCGCAGCCGGGCGCCTCTGCCGGGGCTTTTGCGCCAACGGGCCCAACCGAATTTGAGCCTCCGAAGGAATTCGGCGACTTCACGGGGCTGGTGCCACCGGCGCACCGCGATGGGTCTGCGCCGGATCTCGCGCGAGCGCCTTCTTCCTATTATTTTGTTTCCGAAGCGGCGGCGCGTGTACCTTCGAGGACGGCGAGCTTCGAAGCGCCATCTTCCGCGCCGGCCGTTCCAGCGGCTCCAACGCCGCGCGAGGCCGCAGCGCCGCAAGCGCCATCCGCACTCTATTTCATGCCTGATGCGGCAGCCCCGGCGCGTGCTCCGACGAATTTCGAAACGCCGGCCTTCGCGCCTGACGCGTCATCGGGTGTTCCGGCAGGATCGCCAGCCTCGATCACCGACGCGCCGCACCGCGGTGTCTCGGCGCCGCCGCCGGTCTCGCCGCCGATCGAGAATGTGCCGGATCGCGAGGCGCGCAATTATGCGGGTTCTGGTCCGCGTTCGGCTCTTGCCAGCGCGGTGCCGACCTCGCCCGATCTGCAATTTCCGGGCGAAGCTTTCTATTTTCTGAGCGAAGAACGGCAATTGCATCGCACCGAAGCGGTGCCACAAGGGAGCGCCGGCTTCGAGCCCAAAGATCTTCGTCCCGAACTCGCGCCCGATCTCGGTTCAGCGACACGGCCGCTCGACCATTACTCGATCAAGCGGGATTTTCCGATCCTGCGCGAACAGGTCAATGGACGGCCGCTCGTCTGGCTCGACAATGCCGCAACGACGCAGAAGCCGCAGGCGGTGATCGACCGGCTCGTCTATTTCTACGAACACGAAAATTCGAACATCCATCGCGGCGCCCACGCTCTCGCCGCGCGCGCGACCGACGCTTACGAGGCGGCGCGGCAAAAGACGGCGCGCTTTCTCAATGCCGGCTCCGATCGCGACATCATCTTCGTGCGCGGCGCAACCGAAGGCATCAATCTCGTGGCGCAAGCCTGGGGCCGGCGCAACGTCAAAGAAGGCGACGAGATCGTCATCACCTGGCTCGAACATCACGCCAATATCGTGCCCTGGCAGCAATTGTGCGTCGAGGTCGGGGCGAAGCTACGCGTCGTTCCCGTCGATGACCGTGGCCAAGTGATCCTCGAACATTACGAACGCCTGCTCGGACCCCGCACGCGCATTGTTTCTATCCCGCAGGTCTCGAATGCACTCGGGACGGTCGTGCCCGTTGCCGAAATGACGGCGGCCGCACATCGGCACGGGGCCTGCGTGCTCGTCGACGGCGCGCAATCGGTCTCGCACATGCCGGTCGACGTGCAGGCGATCGACTGCGATTTCTTCGTCTTCTCGGGGCATAAGATCTTCGCGCCGACCGGCATCGGCGTCGTCTATGGCAAGCCTTCGGTCCTTGCCCCTATGCCGCCCTGGCAGGGCGGCGGCAATATGATTGCCGACGTGACCTTCGAGAGAACGCTTTATCAGACGCCGCCCGCGCGTTTCGAAGCCGGCACAGGAAGCATCGCGGATGCGGTAGGGCTCGGCGCGGCGCTCGATTATGTCGAGTCGATCGGCCGGCTCGCGATCGAGCGCTATGAACATGAGCTGCTTTGTTATGCGACGGAGCGCATGCTCGCGGTTCCCGGCCTGACGATGATCGGCACGGCAAGAGAGAAGGCGAGCGTGCTCTCCTTCATTCTCGACGGCTGGCGCACCGAAGACGTCGGCAAGGCACTCAATCAAGAGGGGATCGCCGTGCGCGCCGGACATCATTGCGCGCAACCGATCCTTCGCCGCTTCGGTCTTGAATCGACGGTGCGGCCTTCGCTCGCCTTTTATAATACGCGCGAGGACGTCGATGCCCTCGTTGCCGCGCTGCGGCGCCTGCAGGCGGGCGCGCCGCGGCAATCGCCGTCATAGACAGCTTTCCGCCGGGCGCATTGTTCAATTCGGTCCTTGCTGACCTTTGGAGCGGCGGTAGAGCGCAAGGCGCAAGCCGGAGAGCGGCGCCGGCTGCGTGACACTCACGAGATCGAAGAACGTCGGGCACGCGCTCGGTCCGAACGTGCGATGCGGTACTTCGCCCGAAGGACCGCCCGAGAACACAAACCAGTCGGGCGGCTTGCGGCACCAATCATCGCCGAGCGGCGCGAGCCTTCCGCCGAGATGGCGATCATAGAAGCGGATCGTGCGTCCGACCTCCGCCGGCAGATCGGATGCGTAAGTCGCCGGTGCGAACGTCTCCATCCGAGCGACAAGGCCGCGATAATCGCCGCGTCCGATCGCAATGAGCGGCGCGACATTCAGCGCATTGCCGGTTGCGAAAGCGAAAGCAAGCGCGAGCGCGAAGCCGTTCTGCCGCATGTTCCGGAGCTTTGCGAACAAATCTGCGCAGAGGATAACCAGTCCGACCGCACCGACAAGATGAAAACGCGCGATGTGCACGTTCGGCAGACGGGCGAGAATGGCGATAAGCGGCGGCAGAAAGAGACAGGAGAACGGCAAGATGCGCCGCTCCGGCGCAACGACGAGGAACGCGGCGCCTATCGCAAGGATCGCAATCATTGCGCAAAGCCAAAGCGGCCAGTGATAGGGCAGACCGAGCGTCGCTTCGCAAAGAGTTGCCAGACCCTGCGCCAATCTCTCGAATGAAAAGGGCACTTGCGTCCCGAGCTGGATCTTATGCGTGACGGCGATGCCGGCGATCAGAAAGGAGAGCGCCGGCAAAGCGCCGAGGATAGCCGGAAGTGCGAGATCGGCTCCCGCGGAAAGCGTGTGGGCAAGCGACCGGCTGCGCCATTGAATGCGCGCAAGCGTTGCCGCGATCAGGACGAAAGCCGCAATCAGCATGGTGAGATGAAAGAGCGCGCCGAGCGCGACGCAGGCGCCGAAGATCCAGCGGCTGCGATGGGTCGAACCTTCCAGATAATCTTCGAGCGTATCGGCAGCGACGAAAATCATCAGGATCAGTCCCGCATAGCCGCGCGCTTCCGAGCCGTAATGAACGAAGATCGCGCCAAAGGCGACGAGCGCTGCGCCGCTGAGCCCCGCAACTTCTCCGCTCCGCCCGCACAGCTTTGCGGCAGCCGGAATCGTCAAAGTGCCGAGAATGATGGATTCGAGCC